>OKTM01000827.1_pt1 | contig 11714 bp, 8 predicted proteins | sample 1606401 | NCBI WGS metagenome assembly OKTM01 (sample SAMEA3879583, study PRJEB24766) | human gut metagenome | biome: human-associated habitat; feature: feces | place: USA | collected 1985/1987 | reverse complement strand
GCTCTTTGTCGCTGCTGATTGCCTCGGAAGTATAGAACATCTCCGGCATACCGCTGCCTTTCGGGCCTTCGTAGCGGATGAAGACGGCGTCGCCTTTCTGAACCTTATGTTTCAGCACGGCATCGAGGCACTCCTCCTCGCTGTCGAACGGTCGGGCACGGAGGACGGCGTGGAACATTTCTTTCGGGCAGGCCGTGTGCTTGATGACGGCTCCCTCCGGCGCAAGGTTTCCGCGCAGAACAGCGATGCTGCCGTCCGTTCCGATCGCCTTGTCATACGGGCGGATAATATCTTCTTTTGTAATCGAAGTTCCATACCGCTCATTGAATTTTGCGAGCCATCCGCTGCACTTCTCATAAAATCCATTTTCACGAAGCTCCGCCAGATTTTCACACAGTGTCTTTCCGGTCACTGTCATCACATCGAGATGCAGATGATCTTTGATTTCTTCCATAATCGCCGGAACGCCGCCCGCATAATAGAAGCACTCTGCCGGCCATCTTCCCGCCGGGCGGACATCGAGCAGATACCGCGCGTTGCGGTGCAGACGATCGAATGTGTCGCCGGTGATCTCGATGCCGAACTCATGCGCAATGGCCGGGATGTGCAGCAGGCAGTTTGTGCTTCCCGAAATTGCCGCGTGGACAAGAATCGCATTCTCAAAACTCTCTTTCGTCACAAGATCGCTTGGCCGCATATGCTCCATCTGTGTCAGTTTTACCGCCTGGCGGCCTGCCTCCCGTGCATATGCCAGAAGATCCGGGCTTGTCGCCGGCATCAGAGCGCTTCCAGGCAGGGCGAGGCCGAGTGCCTCCGCCATGATCTGCATCGTGGATGCCGTTCCGATAAACGAACAGGCACCGCAGCTCGGGCAGGCATTGCATTTCGCCCAGTCGAGCTTCTCCTCGTCGATCTCACCGCGCTCAAATTTTGCGCTGTACATGCCAAGCTGCTCCAGTGTCAGCATCTCCGGTCCCGCATTCATCGTTCCGCCCGGCACAACAACCGCCGGAATATCGACACGCGCAAGGCCGATCAGATTGCCCGGCATACCCTTGTCGCAGCTCGACAGATAGACGCCGCCGTCAAACGGTGTCGCATTCGCGTGGATCTCGATCATATTGGCGATCATCTCGCGGCTCGCAAGACTGTAGTTGATGCCGTCCGTTCCCTGGCTCTCGCCGTCACAGATGTCAGTGCAGAAATACCGCGCCCCGAAGCCCCCCGCTTCCGCAACGCCTTTCCGCACTTCCTCGACCAGCAGATTTAAGTGGCCGCTTCCCGGGTGGCTGTCCCCGTACGTACTCTCCACCATAATCTGCGGTTTTTCAAGATCCTCTTTTTTCCATCCTGTTCCAATCCGGAGCGGATCCATCTCCGGTGCAAGTTTCCGCATTTCCTGACTCTTCAGCATTTCCTTCTCCTCCCGCTGTTTTTTAGGTATTAAAAATACTCTTTCTGCTTTTCACTATAGCAATCCCTGTATTTGATTGCAAGACAAAAAAGCTGCAGTCTGCAGGGATTCCCCACAGACCGCAGCCTCTCTGAACAGCTCACAGATTTCTCTGTTTTCTGTTTGCCTGCTTCCGCAGATAATTTCCAATGCTTGTAAAACTAAGCAGCGTCACAATCAGAAAAACACCCGGGATCAGAATGATCCACCATGCCTTTGTCATCAGCGCTTTTTCCGAAAGTGACAGCATGCTGCCCCAGGAAATCACCTCCAGCGGAAGACCGATTCCCATAAAACTCAGTGTGGATTCTGCTACAATCGCACTTCGGATGTTCATAACCACCATAAACATAATAGACGAAAAAAAGTTCGGTGCCAGATGGTGCCATAAAATATAGAAAAAACTGCCTCCCATACAGCGCGACGCAATCACGTATTCACTGTTCCGGATCTGCCGTACTTCGGTCCGCACAACCTTTGTAATGCTTGTCCAGCTTGTCATTCCGATCACGGCAGAAATCGTAATCACATTGGATTTTCCCGCAGCGGCCAGAAGAAAAATGACAAGAAGAAGATTCGGCACCGACAAAAAGATCTCGGTCAGCCGCATCAGAAGCGCGTCCAGCCACGCCGGTGCACATCCGCTGACTGCGCCGAAGAGAACGGCAATCACAGTGGAAATCAGCGTAGAAAGCAGACCGATCGCCAGCGATATTCTGCCGCCGTACCAGATCATCGAGAAAATATCTCTTCCCATCGTATCGGTTCCAAACAGAAATTCCCGGCACGGCATGACGGAACAGTTTTTCAGATCCATATACGAAGGATCCTTCGTCATAATCTGCCCACAGAAAAGACAGCCCAGCACAAGAAGACCCAGAAAAAGCTCTGCTGCCACCGGCCAGTCCTGATACCATTTTTTCTTTTTTTCTGCTTCTGTTTTTTCTGCAGGCCTCTCTCCTGCAAATTGAAATAATTGTGTTTTTTCTGTCACAGCATCATTACCTCCGATGTTTCTGCCGCTTCTTTCTCCCGCATCCGCGGATCAATTCTCTCGTTGATGATCTGTGCCGCCATATTGCATAGAATCACAACGATTCCGGACATCAGGCAAAGCAGCATCAGAAGATTGTAATCTTTGTACCGTGCGCTCTCATACGCCAGCGTTCCGATACCGGGATACGAGAAAACCGTTTCTACAATATAGGTTCCCCCCAGCACATGCGGAACAGAAATGGCCATGATGCCAAGATACGACGGAATCGTATTCCGCAGGCAATGCCGGAACAGAACCGTCTTTCGTTTCAGCCCCTTGGCTCTTGCCAGAAGCACATATTCTTCCCGCACTTCATCCAGAATTTTATTGCGGATCATGTATGCGTAATACCACAAATGACTCAGCACTACGACCGTCATCGGCAGGATCAGATGACAGACACGGTCGGAAAAATCTGCCTGTTTTCCAACAGAGTAGGCACCGGAACTCGGCAGCCATTTGAGCTGCATGGAAAAAACAAGAATCAGAAGCAGCGACAGCCAGAATTCCGGAATACATCCCGTGATGGTTCCCACCTTACAGATGATGCGGTCCAGCCAAGTATCTTCCTTCCATGCACAGAAAATTCCAAGAAGCAGCGCGAGGGTGAAAATCAGCAGAAATCCAATGCCGCCAAGCACCAGCGTATTTCCAATTCTTCCCTCGATCACGCGCGTTACATCCATTTTATATTTGTACGAAATTCCGAAATCCCCATGCAGCGCATTGCCTGCCCAGCGGATATACTGTACGGAAATGGGATCCTTCAGTCCCAATTTTTCTTCGGCCCACGCTCTTTCTTCGGGCGTCATTTTTTCCACGCGGTCTCCGTAATATGATACCAGCGGATCTCCCGGCGCAAGCCTTGAAATATAAAATACGAGCACAGACAGCAGTAGAACACTTGCCAGAAATGCCGCTGCTTTTTTTCCATAGTAAAGCACTCTGTTCCGGCTTTTCATCCTGCATCGCCTCCCTCCATCAGCACAAAATGATCTTTTTCCACTTCCCGCAGTGTTCCCGTCCGGGGAAATTCTGTATTGGAAAAATCCGGTACAGCTCTCGCTCTTTCCCTTCGCGGATCCGGAATCGGAATGGCCGCGATCAGTGCTTTCGTATATGGATGCAGCGGATTTTCAAACACGGCTCGCGCCGGGCCGGTCTCCACCAGTTTTCCATGGTACATCACACCTACTCTGTCACACAGAAATTCGACCATATCCAGATCATGCGCAATAAACAGGAACGAAAAACCGTGCTCCTTCTGCAGATGACGGAACAGATTCACAATCTGTGCCTGTATCGACGCGTCCAGCGATGCAATCGGTTCATCCGCCACCAGAAGCTCCGGCTCCATCGTCAGTGCCCGTGCAATCGCAACGCGCTGCCGCTGTCCGCCGGACAATTCTCCCGGATATTTTTTCAGATATTCCGGATCCAGCCCCACGTATTTCATCTGGAATCTGGCTTCCTCCTCATAGCTTCCCCGCAGCGGCCGGATTTTCTGCACGCGCATCGGCTCCTCAATAATGTCACGGACCTTCATCCTCTGATTCAGACTGGAACCGGAATCCTGAAAAATCATCTGGCGTGTCGTCTGCAGCATTTTTTTATTTTTCCGGAACTGGCCTCTGTCGCAGGTATCAATCCCTTTATAATAAATCTGGCCGGCATATGGCTGATAAATATTCATCACACAGCGTGCAGCGGTAGATTTTCCGGAACCGGATTCTCCTACCAGTCCAAAAATTTCTCCTCTTCGAATCTGAAACGATACATCATCGACTGCCTTGACTGCTGTTTTCCGGGACAGTGGAAAAATATGGGTCAGATGACGCACATCCAGCAAAATCTCATGTTCCATCTGTGTTTCCTCCTATCGGCGGCACAACCTTCGGTGCTCTCTCATCCAGCAGCCATGTTGCCGCATAATGGCTGTCTGTGACCCGGAACATCGGCGGCTCCTCCTCAAAATCAATTTCCAGCGCATAAGCATTGCGGCTGGCAAAGGCATCGCCCTTTGGCGGATGGAGAAGAGACGGCGGCATTCCCGGGATAGACGGCAGGCTTTCTTTTCCCCTCGAAAACGCCGGTATGGAACGCAGCAGTCCCCACGTATACGGATGACGGGGATCATAGAAAATCTCATCCACGGTTCCAATCTCTACTATTTTTCCCGCATACATGACCGCTACCCGGTCTGCGATCCGCGCTACAACGCCAAGGTCATGTGTGACAAAGACCGTCGCCGTTCCCAGTTTTTTCTGAATTTCCCGAAGCAGGTCCAGAATCTGTGCCTGAATCGTCACATCCAGCGCTGTCGTCGGCTCATCAGCAAACAGAATTTCCGGATTGCCCGCCAGCGCAATCGCCAGTACGACCCGCTGCCGCATTCCGCCGGAAAAGTGATACGGATATGCCTTTTTCCGCTCTTCTGCCTGCTCGATTCCCACCAGCTGCATCAGTTCTGTCACTCTCTGTTCCACTTCTTCTTTTCCCATGTCTTTCTGATGCGCCCGCACTGCCTCTGCAATCTGCGCTCCGACTGTCATCGTCGGATTTAAGGAAGTCATCGGATTCTGGAAAACCATCGAGAACAGTTTTCCCCGCAGTTCCCGCATTCTTCGCTCCCCGTATCCTGCAATTTCTTCTCCATTGACCAGAATTTTTCCGTTTTTGATCTTTGCATTCTCCGGCAGCAGCTTCATAATGCTTTTGCAGAGCACACTTTTTCCGCAGCCTGACTCGCCTACAACAGCGAGCACCTCACCTGCATTCAGGGAAAAGCTGACATCGCGGACCGCCTGTACTTCCCCCTCATCCGTAAAAAAGCTGACGGAAAGATGTTCCACTTTTAATCGTTCCTTCATTCCGTTTTTCTCCTGTACAGACAAAAAGGGGGTAAACATACCCCCTTCGTCTGCTTTTTTATTTATTCTGTCATTGTCCAGTCCTGAATATTCCAGAAAATACCAACGCCGTGGTGGCCCAGCACCGTGTCTTTGGAAATGCCCTGAATACCGGAATCTGCCACATAATTTGCATCAATATAACAGATGAATGCATAGGCCGGATCTTCTGCCAGTTCTTCCTGGAATTTTCCGTAATATTCTTTCCGCACTTCCGGATCGTCACTCTGGGCAAGAGACAGATACTCATCTACTTTTTCATTGGAATAGCTCGAATAATTCGCCCCTTTGTCCGTGCCGAAAACCTTATATGTATGATCGTCCGCATCGAACGGGCTTCCCCAGCCGATCAGGCACGCCATCTGTCCGCCCCAGTCCATCTGTGCCGGAATTTCTACGGTACAGTTGATTCCGGTTTCCCGGAGCTGCTGTGCTGCTGCCTGGGCAATATCAATGCGGTCCTGCTCACCGGACATCACGCTGATGACAAAACCGATTTCTTCGCCGTCCCGCTCATAGAAACCATCGCTGTTTCTGGTGCATCCGGCCGCTTCCAGAATTTCCTGTGCTTTTTCCGGATTGTAATCATAATGTTCTACGTTTTCGTTATTGTAAATGTTCCGCTGCAGCGGACTGTATGCCGCCATTCCCTCGCCAAGAAGCACAGAATCGATAATGGCCTGGCGGTCAATCGAATAACAGACGGCCGGAATGATGTCCCTGTTTTTCGTCCAGTAATCATTCGCAAAGTTAAATAAGATTCCGCGGTAATCTGCCGTTGTCATGTCGTAGCAGGTAAAACCGTCTTTTTCTTTGAAATTCTGCGCATTTTTCGGGTCAAGCAGCGCCAGATCCAGTTCGCCGGATTCCAGCTGCATCGCCTGTGCATTATCATCTGGTACAATTTTGAAAATGACCTTGTCAATCTTTGGTGCCCCAAGGTAATAATCTTCATTTTTTACCAGAACAATCGACTGGCCTTCGTCCCAGCTCTCCAGTTTATACGGGCCGGTTCCAACCGGTGCACGGAAGAAATCCGATTCCTGCATATTTTCACCTTCCAGCAGGTGCTTCGGCAGGATGGCCATCGTCATGTATTCCAGGAAAGCCACGTTCGGCTCGGAAAGGCGGAAGGAAACTGTGCTGTCATCTATAACTGTAATCTCTTCTACATCCTCATAATTTGGTGCATTTTCAGATCCGTTTTCCGGATCCATGATCGCTTCGATGGTGAATTTCACATCGTCCGCCGTAAATTTTTCTCCATCATGCCATTGGATGCCGTCCCGGATATGAAAGGTGTAGGTGCAGGTTTCTGCATCGTACTCCCATTTTTCTGCCAGACCCGGAACAATGTTGTCATCCGCATCGTGTGCGGTCAGTCCGTTGAACAGCAGCAGATTAATTTCACCGTGCTCATCCATCGCCGGATTAATCCTGGTATAATCAGCAGAACCGTAAACCAGGGTCGTCTCTTCCTCCCCTGTCTGGCCGGAAGAAGCTTCCGTCTCTGTTTTCGACAAATCTGTACTGTTGCTGTTTTTCCCGTTGTCCTGACCGCATGCCGCAAGGGATGCTGCAAGAGACACCATCAGCATCAAAGATAATATTTTCTTTTTCATCCTTTTCCTCCCATTTTCAGACCGTTTTTACCCGGACTGACCGCTTTTTTGCTTTGTACTCCCATGATCTGCGCGCCTGATCCATGTACTGTTCGTTCATTATATTTGATATTTCAGGCTCTCACAAGCCGGGTGGGGGGATATTTTTTTCTTTTCTCGTAAAGTTAATCGTCTCATGCAGAGGGAACTGCTCCGCATGCCAACATAAAACATGACCTTGATCAGGGGACTCTTCCTCTGCATCAAGGTCATGTTTCTTTTCCTATGATTTTAAAATTTTACAGCATATTGATAACAAATCCAGCCAGCATCGTGGACAGAACCGTAATAACCGTAATTCCTCCCACGACATACGGCACGTTTAAGGTATCTTCGATAAACGCTTTCTCCTCCGGTGTCTCTCCGACCGCATCGCCGACCTCGCGGCAGATGACCACGTTGCTCGGGAATCCGAGGAACTGCTCGACACCGATGCCGACAGCCAGATCCTTGTCGCCGACAAGTTTCCAGGTCGGGAGAACCCATCCAACCAGTGCAACACCGATCAGCGCTGCGGCAAACAGAACGATGGTCTGGAATGCCATGGTACCGAGATCACTTAAGGAAACCTTCGCCAGAGACGGGATGATGGAGCCAAAGACAGCAACCATCATAAGGCCGTAGGAATTCGATTTCTGCAGCGGTTTTGTCGGAACGAGTCCGGAAGCGGCACAGACAACGCCGAGAAGCAGCGCCCAGATGCTGTAGTTGATCGGAGTCAGATCGCCAAGGATGTGGGCAACCCAGGAACCGGCTGCAACGAGCGCCATCATGACGTTGGCGGAATACCATTCTTTGTGTTTATCTGCAAAGGAAACTTTTGCGGAAGCACCGTTTCCGGTCTCCTGCTTTTTAAACTGCGCCGGATTCTCGCGGTATGCTTTCAGCAGTTTTTTTCCGTAACGGATACCCATGGCAGATGCGATCGGCGCACCGACGAATTTCTGTACGGAATAGATGACTGCACAGAGCGCTGCCGCCGTTGCCAGTCCTTTTTCTGCTGCGGCGCTTGCCATCAGCGAAGTTGCCATTGCCGCACCGTTGATAACCGGCATGCCGACGAGCATAGTGTCAAATCCGATGATCGGGGATACCAGAAGCATCACAAGGCAGGACGCCAGCATACAGAGTGCCGCCATTAATACAGTTCTCCACTCCTCGATCAGCTGTTTCACGTTCAGGGTAGTACCCATGTTGAACAGTACCATCGCAATTGCCAGTTTTGATAACGCCGTAAGGCCTCCCTGGTCGATGATGTCCGCCGGGATCAGTTTCGTCAGAAAGCCTACCAGGAACAGGAGCATGACGACCATCATTCCGGACAGCTTTCCTTTTGTAATTTTACCGACAATGTCGCCAAGTGCAAACACGATCAGAACAATCATGAAGCTGGAGAACATTGCGTTGTTTGTTAAAATCTCAGCCATTTCTTTTTCTCCCTTGCTCTTTTTAATTTGAAATTATACATAATTTTCTTTTATTTTGCAAGTTTTATCCAGTTTTTATTTTATATTTTGCATATTTATGCAATCCTTCCAATTATCCGCGCCACAAGCTCTCCGGCATGATAGAAGTCATCGAGATGCAGATATTCTTCGGTCGAATGATTCTTGAAATATCCTGTTGCGATACCGACACAGGTGATTCCCTTCTGATTGAAAATATTGCCGTCCATACCGCCGCCTCCGCCGTTGATCTGCGGTTCGATTCCCATCTCTTTCAGGGATTCCGTGACGATCTGAATCATCTCGGAATCCTCCGGGATGAAGAACGGCAGGAAGGTGTTTTCTCTTTTAAATTCCACACGCGCACCGCGCTTTTCTGCGATTTCACGGCAGTGCGACTGGAAATACGCTTCATAGCGGTCGAGTTTTTCTCCCGACCGGCTCCGCATCTCTCCGCGCAGGATTGCGTGGTCGCAGACAACGTTCATTGCCTCGCATGTTTTGGACCAGAGGTGAGAAAAGTTCGACGTTGTATTTTCATCCAGTCTTCCCGTCTCCATCGTTGCGAGCATTTCCGCCATAATTTTTGCCGCATCAATGCCTTTCTCCGGCTCATTTCCCGCATGGGCTGCCTTGCCGAAAACCTGTGCTTCCAGAAGGGCACGGCCCGGCGCACCATTTACAATTCGGCCGATGCGTCCCGGGGAGTCGAGCACATACATCGTTTTTGATGTCAGCAGGCTTACATCGAATGCTTTCGCACCGTACAGACCGGCCTCCTCGCCGACCGTAAAGAGGATCTCCAGTTTCGGAAGCGCCTTCCCGGATTCAATCGCCTGACGCACGCCCTCTAAAATGGCTGCCACACCGGACAGATCATCCGCCGCCAGAATCGTGTCGCCCGAAGAACGAAGGATTCCATCCTCCTCCACCGGTTTGATTCCAATGCCGCCCGGCACACGGTCCATATGGGAACAGAAACAGACAACACCGTCCCGCTCTCCTTCCCGAACCGCCAGAATATTGCCGCACACGCCGCCAAACGTAGCCCCGGCCTCATCCCGCGTAATCGCAAATCCCATCTGCTCCAGTTTTTTCACCAGATGCTCTGCAATCTCCGTCTCCTGACCGCTCGACACATCAATCCGCATCAATTCGGTCAGTTCATCTAACATACGTTGATTTTTCATTTCTTTTCCACTCTCCATTCTTGAAAAAAATTTTCAAAAACAATTCTTCTACATCTTACCATTTGCCTTTCGTCCTTAATAGGTGTAAAATTATGCCATAATTCATTTTTATGTCTTTAATTCTCGGAAAGGAATTTTATATATGAAAATCGGCGTAACAGGTTCTGACCATATCTGCGACAGGATTCAGAAAACGCTGGAGAAGCGCATGCCGGACCTTGAAGTGGTCTACCGGCGTTCCAACGATTACCGGTACGGTCTGGAAGCGGCTGCCCAGTTTCAGAAAGGGAAAGTATCCGGCATTATTTTTACTGGGCCGACCAACTATCACTATGCTTTAAAGCGGCTGGAGCCAAACGTTCCCTGGACCTTTCTTCCGCACAATCAGGCTTCCATCTTAAAAGCGCTGGCGGAATCTGCTGTCCGTTATTCCTGCGTGCCGGATGTCATCAGTATCGATATGTATGAGGAACAGCTTGTGCAGGAAACGCTGGAAGAGATCGGCATTTCCAATGGCCGCGTCCTTGTGGCACACGGCTCTTCTCCCGATCAGGGCGATTTTCAGGATGCCCTCACGGATTTTCACCGTTACAACTATTTTCACAACGGGGCGAAAATCTGCTTTACCAACATGGAAAAAACGTATGAGGCACTGTCGGCAGAAGGCATTCCCTGCATCCGCATCTCGGTTTCCGAGGATGTAATTCTGGAACAGGTTTATCATCTTCAGTTTCTGGAAAATACGGCGCAGAAGAACCGCGGGCAGAGTGCTTCCGTGCAGATCTATTTTGATTATTCCTTTGATCAGGAGACGGATCTTTCGCTCCGGGAATGGGAGAAGATTCATTATCAGAATGAGATGCGCGAGCTGATCTACTCTGCTGCCCACCGCATGGGGGCTGCTGCGTTCTCCGAGGGCGCTTCTATTTTTTATATCATGTCATCCCGTCCGGTTCTGATGCGGGAATTTATTCAGAACGGGGAATATCAGAAGATTCTGTTTCACGGACAGCAGACGCCGCACAACCGGCTGTGGATCGGCATCGGCTACGGTGATACTCCCATGGAGGCGAAATCCCGCGCGGCGATGGCGCTCAACCACTCGATCGCGGACCGCTCCGGCGCGAACTATATTGCGGAGGATGAGCATCAGTTTACCGAAATTAAGATCAATGACCCGACCGATCACACGGCGTATCTTCTGCACCGGCTTCACATCAGCAGCAGTACGTATGAAAAACTGAAAGAGATTCTGCGGTCACATGATCAGGTAATCACTTCCGCACAGCTCGCTGCAGATATGGGGATCACGGAGCGGAGCGCCAACCGGCTGATTCTGCGGCTGGAACAGGAAAACTGTGTGACCACGATCGGCAAAATCAGCGGCGGCAGGGGACGGCCGGCACGGATTATGAAAATCACTTTATAAAACATAAGAAATGGAGAATGTTTATGGATAAAAGAACGGAACAGGCATTTGCCTATCTCGAGAAAAACGAACACAGTATGATGGAGCTGCTGAAAAATCTTGTCTCCATTGAAACGCCTTCGGCTGATCGCGAGGCGAATGAGCGGATTGCGGCGCATCTTGATACGTACTGTGATGCGCTCGGCATGGAGCGTCAGATTCATCACTTTGAGAAGGCTGGCCCGACGTTTGCCGCGGGAAAAGAAGCCGATTCTTCTGCTTGGGCATATGGATACAGTTCATGCGGTTGGAAAGTTCGGCCCGGAACCGTTTCTTGTGAAGGATGACCGCGTGTACGGTCCAGGCGTTTATGACATGAAGGGCGGCGATGTGATCGCGCTGTTTGTGCTCCGCGCACTGAATGCGGTCGGGTATGAGGACAGACAGATCAAACTGGTGCTCACCGGTGATGAGGAAGTCGCCCATGCATTTTCCCACGGCGAGGCCGGAAAGCTTGTCGAGCAGTATGCCAGCGGCTGTGAGGCGGCTTTTAATCTGGAATCGGGCTACACCAGCGGCGAAGTGACTACGAGAAGAAACGGCGGCGCGATC
>OKTM01000825.1_pt1 | contig 11728 bp, 8 predicted proteins | sample 1606401 | NCBI WGS metagenome assembly OKTM01 (sample SAMEA3879583, study PRJEB24766) | human gut metagenome | biome: human-associated habitat; feature: feces | place: USA | collected 1985/1987 | reverse complement strand
ATGTTGCGCGTCATGGAGTGCTTTATCCGATGCAGACTTTCAGTAAGCAGCGTGAAGTGGATTTTGGACAGATACCGTTTTTTGTGGAAGGCAACTTGGAAGAGGATGTGCGGCTTCTGAAGGATATTGCCTCAGCCCTATCGGAAAAAGTGTATGAAGCAAGTTCTGAGCAGCGCAAAAGTTTGCATCTGGTGGCTGTGTTTACGTGCAATTTTACCAATCACATGTATGTGTTGGCTGCTGAACTGCTGAAAAAGTACGGGTTGCCGTTCGAGGCAATGCTCCCCTTGATAGACGAGACGGCCCGTAAGGTGCATGAGCTGGAACCGCTTGCCGCACAGACAGGACCGGCTGTGCGCTATGATGAGAATGTCATTGACGAGCATCTGCGGATGCTTGCCGATGAGCCGCAAATGCTGGAACTATATCGGGAGATTAGCGAGAATATACATCGGTTGGCAATAAGATAACCGGACGCCGATGCTTGCCTCTTTTGAACGAATGTTTTGCTGTATATAGGTATATTATAATGAACAAGAAAAAAGTGCAATGAGTACCATAAACTATGATTTGAAAAAGATAAAAGCCCTTGTTTTTGATGTGGACGGTGTGCTGAGTGCCAATGTTATCCCTATGAGTTCAGAGGGTGAACCTCTGCGTACGGTCAACATAAAGGATGGTTATTCCCTGCATTTAGCTGCTAAGCAAGGGGTGTTGCTGGGTATAATTACGGGTGGACGTACAGAAGCGGTCCGCAAGCGTTTTACTTCTTTAGGTTTTGAGGATGGAAATATCTATATGGGTTCTTCTGTTAAAATCCATGATTACCATGACTTCCGTGACCGTCATGGCTTGAAGGACGAGGAAATATTGTATGTAGGTGATGATATTCCCGACTTGGAGGTGATGCGTGAGTGTGGTTTGCCGTGTTGTCCTAAGGATGCTGTGCCTGAGGTAAAGGCTGTGGCTCGCTATATTTCGTATGCAGAAGGCGGTTATGGCTGTGGTCGCGACATTGTGGAACAGGTATTGAAAGTGCAAGGGCTTTGGATGGCAGATGAAAAAGCTTTCGGTTGGTAGTTGTTTCAATCGTTAAATTGTAAATCGTCAAATCGTAAATGATATGATGTTAGATAATCTGAAGAAATATAAGGTGATTCTCGCCTCCAATTCTCCGCGAAGGAAAGAATTGCTGGCTGGTTTGGGAGTGGAATATGAAGTAAGAACTTTGCCCGATGTGGATGAATCTTATCCCGAGACATTGCGGGGAGCGGATATTCCTCTCTACATATCCAGGGAAAAGGCAGATGCCTACCGTGATATGATGCATCCGGACGAATTGATGATTACGGCAGATACCATTGTCTGGCTGGATGGACAAGTTCTCGGAAAGCCCAAGAATAGGGAAGAAGCCATGCAGATGTTGCGCGACATGTCCGGACGTACCCATGAAGTGTTTACCGGTGTGTGCATCACTACTACTGAGTGGCAACGCAGTTTTGCAGCGGCAACAGAAGTGCGTTTTGCTAAACTGAGCGAAGAGGAAATTGCCTATTATGTGGACAAATACCAACCCATGGATAAAGCCGGAGCTTATGGTGTACAAGAGTGGATTGGATTCATTGGGGTGGAAAACATATCCGGGAGTTACTATAATATAATGGGGCTCCCCGTACAGAGACTGTACAGGGAGTTGTTGGAGATCTAAACCAGATCCATCATTAGAGGGATATCTTTTTCACTGATTCCTTGTCTGACAAGTGTTTCTTTGTCTTTACCGAACATTTCTCTAAAAATCTCCTGCCCGCCATATTCCAAAGCTGCTTTACTGTAAAGTTCTGCAGCTTTTTCTATTTTGCCCGTTCTCCAAGCAACATGTCCGGCATTGAGATAGTCTGCCGCGAGTGGTTTGGAGGTGAGTATCTTTTCGTAATACTTCATTGCTTGCTCATACTTGCCGTTGACAAACGAACACCAGCCTATAGCACGCCATGCTTTGATACAATTGCTTTCGATGAAATCAAGCTTGAAGAAATATTGCAGAGCCTCTTCATATCTTTCCAGTTCGGCAAGGCAGCTTCCGGCGTAGAAAAGGACATTATGGCTTTCCGGCTGGATTGCCTCCACTTTCTTATAGTATTCCAGTGCAGAGGCAAAGTCCCTTATCTGCCTGTAGCACGTAGCGAGATGGCGGATTGTCCAGACATGGTCGGGCTTTAGTACATCGGCTTTCAGGTAGGCGTCTATCGCTTCCTTATACCTCTTTTCCTTTTGCAGGCAATAGCCAGCCTTTTGGAAAATGTCTGCATTTGCATGGTTCAAGGCTATCAATTCCTTATAAAGCTCCAATGCTTCTGCCGGGTGTTCTTTGCGGAAGTGGAAGTCGGCGATGGTAATCAGCAGCTCGGGTTTGCACAGAATCTCTTTGAGTGCCGGGATACGGTGCAGGGCAATCTCTTCCTTGAAGATGTCACGGAACTCGTGTCTGCGCTGGCTTAATTTGAAGAAACGGTATAAGTCGTGGACATACTGGTTGCTGATGACATCCGGTCGTTCGGCATACTGCCGCAAAGCGGAGGATTTGCTTTCGTCCATGAGTGCATCCAGATCCTGAGAAGTCATCTGGCTGAGCATCATCGTACGCTGTGACTGTGGTATATGTGCCATTGTAAAGCAAAGGGAATATTTGTCACTATTGCAGAAGAAACCGGATTGGAGGATAAGGGAGAGGATGGCATTGTCTCCGGTAGGCTTGAATCCGAATTCCTTGATGATGCTGGAGTGATGCATGTCGAACGGATAGAACCAGTTGTACGGTTCCTTAAAGAACGGATAAGTCTTGAGTTGTGCAAACGTACTCATATAGACGTCAGCGCCTTCCAGCTGTAATTCGTTCATCTCTCGTATCTTGTCTCCCAGTCCGGAACTTTCAAAAGCTTTTTCCCAATCCGGATTAAGATCGTTTTCCTCAGGGTTCTCTTCAAAACCGAATTTCATGTTGCGCATGATGTTCACATTCCTCATCATCTCCGGAATGATTTCTTCACGCATCTTCTTGTCTATCTTTTCCGTTTCCTGGCTACGGAGCAACTCGATATAAATACGGTTCAGTTGCTTGCCGAAACTGCTGTCTTCATTGAGCAGGGAAAGGCGGGCTGTTAATTCGGGATAAAGCGACAGACGGGTGGGATGAAAAAGAAGTGCGAAAGCGATACCTACCAAAGCCCGTTGGTTTACTTGCGTATTTGCATGCGTTACGGCGTTCAGCAACCATGAGAATTTACGGGTATCAAAGCACTCCATCAGACTGAGCATGACGGCACTGGTGAACAGGCACAAATCATTGACGGGAAGCATTTCTGATTCCAGTAATCCTTTAGCTTGCTGTTCGTCTTCTGTAGACCAGTCGCTGTTGCTCCATGTGGAAAGAAAAAGGACCTGGGCGGTTTGTTCGTGCCGTTGAAGTAGGGCGTCCAGACCTTGGTTGTCCGGCATCAGCTGACAAACGGCCAAGTCATCAGGGAAAGATTCCAATACCTTCTGTAGTGCGGCAATATTGTATTCTTTGGGGAGGCGTTCCCGGTTATTGCGCAGGGAATGGTAATAGTGCGTGGAAACTCCGTCAAGGAGAGACAGACGTGCCTGGTCAGCGACTTCCCAAGTTTCGGTCAGAATTTGACGATATAGTTTCTGACGTTCAGGATCGTCGATTCCTTGGCGCATGTATTGCAGCATATACTGATAGGATGTTTGTGCTTGTTCCAAACGGTTACGGAGTGGCCAGTCACCGCTGTTCCAAAGAAAGGCTTCCAGTTGGGATTGCGCTTCCTTCAGCCGTTGCTGCTTGAGTAGAGCGACAATATGCTGATATTGCTCTTGTATGGCTTGTTCGTTCATAAATCAGTATCTTTTGAGGTATGTATTCTACAAAACTACAAAAAGAATGCCAAAAAGTTCGGAATTTCTCATTTTTCATTTTTAGAAACGAACTTGCAACTGGGCTTGAAGCAGGTTTGAATTCTCTCCTTTATGGCGGTTACAGTATGTGTATTGGGCTTGCAGACGGCATTTGGGATAGAACCAATACTGTACACCTGCTACATAATTGGTCTGTTTATCGGAAATAGTTTTATTTTTGTTGAAATAGTCATAAGAGGCTATTACGTCAAATTTGGGAAGCACATGGGCAGATACGGTTGCATAGTAACCATCACTTTTAACGTGTCCGTCTTTTCCAGCCAAGTATTCTGTACGTACATCTACGGATTTTGTTTTGATGGTAGCACCTGCCGACCAGCGGTTTCGGGCGTAATTCTCTCCTATGGCTATATCCGGATTAATGGAAGAAACGGCTACGGCGCATCCTTTTCCTTTAACAAAAGAACCGCCGACGGACAACCATTTCAATGGATGTACCATAAGGCTGCCTACAATGTCTTTTTGATTGTTTTTGTCTTTTAGGTTGATGCCTTGTCCGTTCATGATGGCAAGGTTATAAGTCATCAAAGAGTTAAACAAGTCTCCATAAATTAGTAATCCCATATCACGACCGCTTGCAGAGCCATACAAGGGATCACTGCCATTGATACCGGCCAGGTAATTGACAGCTTGAGAATAACAGTTTATTAATTCGACAAAGCAGGGAGACATTGGGTTCTCAATGGTATACATGGTTTTGAACTGTCCGATACGTGCTGTGAGTTGAGGGAGAAAACGGTATTCCGTGTAGGCTTCCAAGATTTTCCCGGTATTGGCAAAGCTGTACATGAAGTAAGCCGACCATTTATCGGTGATTTTACCGCGTGCCATAAAGATAACTCTCTTTATATCAAAAGTATTGCTGGTACCTTCGCCCGCATCATCGTATGTATATCCCACTTGGGCATAGCCGGAGAGGGAAATGCGGTCTTTTAAAGTGTTGACTACATCATTCAGACAAGCATTTTGTGCTTTCAGGATGCATGTGGCTGATAAAAGGATGCAGGATAGTAGAATTCGTCTCATTATTAGGGATAAGGATAGTATAAAAAAGGCAACCCTTTTTTCAAAGAGCTGCCTTTGGATGTTATTTTACTTGTTTTTATTCGTTGATAGCAGCGATACCCGGAAGAATCTTTCCTTCGATTGCCTCAAGCAATGCACCACCACCGGTAGATACGTAAGACACGCCGCTTGCCAAGCCGAACTTGTTGACACAAGCTACAGAGTCACCGCCACCTACGAGTGAGAAAGCACCGTTCTTGGTAGCTTCTACGATAGCTTCGCCTACAGCACGTGAACCGTGAGTGAAGTTCTCGAATTCGAATACACCCGTCGGACCGTTCCAAAGGATAGTCTTGGAGTTCTTGATGACATCTGCAAAGATCTTTTCAGTCTCAGGACCGATATCAAGACCTTCCCAACCGTCAGGAATTTCGTCAACCGGGCAGAACTTGGTGTTGGCATCGTTGGAGAAAGAATCTGCAATCTTGGCATCAACAGCTAAAACAAGGTTTACGCCTTTTTCTTTTGCTTTCTTCATCAGGTCAAGAGCCAAATCCAGTTTGTCATCTTCGCAGATAGAAATACCGATTTTGCCGCCCATAGCTTTAGTGAAAGTATAAGTCATACCGCCGGCAATAATCAGGTTGTCTACCTTGTTCAGCAGGTTTTCAATGATCTCAATCTTAGAAGAAACCTTGGAACCACCCATGATGGCGGTAAACGGACGTTGGATATCGTTCAAAACTTTATCAACAGCCTTTACTTCTTTTTCCATCAGGTAACCGAACATCTTGTTGTCCTTGTCGAAATATTTAGCGATCAATGCAGTAGAAGCGTGTGCACGGTGAGCGGTACCGAAAGCGTCGTTTACATAGCAATCTGCATAAGAAGCCAATTTCTTGGTGAATTCTTTCTGGCTTTCCTTAACAGCAGCTTTGGCAGCCTTCTTTTCTTCGTCTGTAGCATCTTCAGCCAAACCGCGGGGTTTGCCTTCCTCTTCAGCGTAGAAACGGAGGTTCTCGAGCAACAACACTTCACCCGGTTGCAGAGCGGCAGCCTTTACGGCAGCTTCTTCGCCCATGCAGTCGTTAGCAAATTGCACCTCAACACCCAACAACTCTTCGAGATGCTTCAGAATGTGCTTCAAAGAGAACTTGTCAGCCGGGCCTTTCGGACGACCGAGGTGAGAACCGATAATTACACTGCCGCCATCGGCCAAAATCTTCTTCAGTGTAGGAAGAGCGGCACGCATACGGGTATCATCTGTAATGTTGAAGTTTTCGTCCAAGGGTACGTTGAAGTCCACACGAACGAATGCCTTTTTTCCGGCAAAGTTAAATTGATCAATTGTCATAATACTCTATTTTATTTAAAAGTGTTATTAAATTCTTTTTAGTGAGCGCAAAGTTAGCATTTATTTCTTTTTTTTGCTATGAAACCGTTGTTTATTCTTTGTCTTTGCCGTTCTCTTTGCTAACTTTATATTTCTGGCAGTAATATTTGCACATTAATTGCAAACCGCAGGTATCACATTGTGGAGTACGTGCCTGGCATACATAGCGACCGTGCAGGATAAGCCAGTGGTGAGCTATGGGGATATCTGCTTCCGGTATATGTTTTACCAATTCTTTTTCGACACTGAACGGAGTTGTACATTTATCTGATACCAGGCCCAGGCGATGGCTGACGCGGAACACGTGTGTGTCTACCGCCATAGCCGCTTTATTGAAAACAACGGATTGGATGACATTGGCTGTTTTGCGGCCTACGCCGGGCAGTTTTACCAGTTCTTCAAGGGTATCGGGTACCTCACTGTTGAATTCTTTCACCAACATCTGTGCCATGCCTACAAGATGTTTGGCTTTGTTGTTGGGATAGGAGACGCTGCGGATATATTCGTATACCACGTCGGGAGTAGCAGCGGCGAGTGCTTCGGGAGTAGGGAAGTCCCGGTAAAGGGCGGGGGTAATCATATTGACGCGTTTGTCCGTACATTGTGCAGAGAGAATAACTGCTATCAACAGCTCGAACGGATTGTCATAATGCAACTCTGTTTCGGCTACGGGAACGTTCTCCCTAAACCAAGCAAGGATTTTTTCATAACGCTCTTTCTTTCTCATCTTAATTTGTTTTTATGATAGTGAGGAGATACTTTCAGATTGAAATAGAAGATGGAGATAACCGTGAGGCAGGCTCCGAAAAAATATGCCATATCGAATGAGGTAATCTGTGCGATATAACCTCCTGCTGTCAGACCTATACCAATGCCTACATCCCATGAAGTCAGGTAGGTAGAGGTGGCTGTTCCGCGCTGGTTGTTGGGGGCCAGGTTTACGAACAGCGTATTGAAGGCGGGGAACATCGTCCCGAAGCCTACTCCCAATAGGAGGGCAACCATAAAAAACAATATGTTTGTCAGTTCCGGGACGGTCTTCATCAGTAGTCCGCAAGCGGATAATATGAAGAAACAGCTACATACCAGATATAGTCCTAAAGTTATGACTTGGGTGATATGTCCTTTATCCACTTGTTTGCCGGAGAACATACGGGACACTGCCATGCCGACGGCCATAAAAGTAAAAAACAATCCGGAATTCAAGGTAATTCCTATTTCTTTGGCATACATGGCTACATAAGTGCTTGTCATGCCATATGGTATGGAGAGCAGTAGCAGTGCGATTCCTGCCGGGATACCTTTCAGCAGCACAAAGCGGTCCAATGAGATAGGTTCTCGTTTGACTGGTTGTTTGGGTGGGGTCTTGACGAGGCATGCGGCAACAAAACCGATAGTTCCTGATATGAGCGAGCTGGCAAAAATCGTTTCAAAGGAATATATGTCATGCATGAAAAGACCAATCATCGGGCCGAAGCTCATGGCTGTATTGTTCATCAGTCCATAATATCCTACGGCTTCGCCGCGACGGGACGAAGGGGTAATATCAATTACAATTGTATTTCCCGCTACGGTCACCATTCCAAATGCAAGGCCGTGGACAACCCGCAACATGATGAATAAGGATAGGACTCCCGCTAACATGTAACCTGCGAAAATGGTGATAAAGATGAAGTATGCCACCAGATAAAGAGGCTTGCGGGCTAGCGTGTCGAGCAGGTATCCCGAGAACGGGCGTATGCAGAGCGAGGCAATGGTGTAGCATGACAAGATGACACCCACTGCTGCATTTCCGGTATGGAATACCTCAGTCAGGTAGAATGGAAGAACCGGTAGTATCAGATAAAAGGCAAAATACAAAAGGAAATTGGCAGCCAGGATAAGGCAATAGCCGGAAGTTACAAGTTTGTCTTTTGCCATAGCGAAAAATAGTGGTTAGCGATGAGTGGTTAGTGATGAGTGATTAATGATATGCTGAAAATGCGCAACTTATTAATCACTAATCACTAGCCGTTATTCACTATATTTAGTAAGCGCTCTCGAATTCTTTCAGAAAGCGTGTGTCATTTTCAGAGAACATACGAAGGTCTTTCACCTGGTATTTCAAGTTGGTGATGCGTTCTATACCCATACCCAGGGCATATCCGCTATACACTTTGCTGTCTATTCCGTTCAGCTCCAATACATTCGGATCTACCATACCGCATCCCAGAATTTCTACCCAACCCGTATGCTTGCAGAAAGGACAGCCCTTGCCGCCGCAGATATTACAGCTGATGTCCATTTCGGCACTCGGCTCGGTGAAGGGGAAGTAGGAAGGACGCAGGCGCACCTTAACATCATCGCCAAACATTTGCTTACAGAACAGCTCCAGAGTGCCCTTCAAATCTGCCAGGCTGATGTTTTTATCTACAACAAGGCCTTCTACCTGATGGAACATCGGGGAATGGGTTGCGTCGTAGTCGCAGCGGTAAACGGTACCGGGGCAAATCATGCGAATCGGAGTATTAGGCTCCTTGCTTTCCAAAGTACGTGCCTGCACGCCGGAGGTTTGGGTGCGCAACAGATAGTTTTCGGTGATATAGAAGGAATCCTGCATATCCAGTGCCGGATGATCAGGCGGCAGGTTCAGTGCGGTGAAGTTGTGGTATACATCCTCAATTTCCGGACCGTCGCAAACATCAAAGCCCATACGCATGAAGATTTTCTTAATCTCACGCATAGTCAGGGTTACGGGATGCAGGTGACCTGCTTTCGGCTTGCGGCCCGGCAGAGTAATATCAACCTGCTCGTTAGCGAGCTTGTCAGCCAGTGCCTTTTTCTCCAGCACGGCGGTTGCTTCGTTGATTTTGCCTTCCAGCTCAGCCTTGATTTCGTTAACAATCTGGCCGATTTTCGGACGCTCTTCGGCAGGCAGCTTGCCCATGCCGCGCAGGATTTCGGTCATCGGGCCTTTTTTGCCCAGATATTTGACGCGCAGGTCCTTAAGCGCATCAAGAGAAGTTACGGCAGCAAGCTCTTCTAAAGCCTGTGCTTTTAATGCTTCTAATTTTTCTTTCATTGATTTCATCCTTTCTTCATTGGACAGCTCAGAAAGTATCAGATATGCGGAATAACCGCAGCAGATGATGCTTTATCAGCTGTCAGCCAAAAATAAGAAAACGCCCCTGCAAAACTGATAAAAGTTTACAGGGGCGAAAAAATTTCGCGGTACCACCCAAATTTGTTCCTTCATTTGCAAGCTTTAACGCAGCCTTACGCCCACCCTACGCAGCCATGCGGCCTTCAGGCAGGACACTCCCAAGGGAACTTCGGCATAATTTTGTGTGCGAAGCTTACAGCCGGTGACTTCGCTCTCTTAAACACAGCCTTAAGCCTACTTGCTTGTTCATCGTGTTATCAGGGGTCGATTCAATTTGATGTTTATTATAGCACTTTTTGAGCAAAAGATAAAGAGGGGTAAAATGATTTATTATTTTCTTCTTTCATCCAGCCTATTTGCTTTTCGTCCAAAACCATCATCTATTTGGATGAAACCAGCAAATATAATAACAACCGCCCCTTGAAATTAACTTTTCAGAGGGCGGTTCAGATATAACCCTATTTAATTCTAAAATAGCAAGTGCTTTTCCCCTTGCCTTCTTTTTGCAATTCACCGGAAAGCACCAACTTACGCAGAGCAGCTTCAATAGAGCTGTCGCTAAGCGTAGAACAAAGCTCACGAATATCCTGCTTATTAAAGCGTCCGATTTTATTTTCACTTGCTCTACGTACCATTTCCAGCGCAGAAAGCTTAGGCTCAATGATAGTCATACGTTCTTCAAAGTCTTTATAAGCAGCAAGAATTGTCCCCAAAATATATTTTACAAATGGTATAGCATCTTCCTTACCCTCATGCCAGCCTACTTGCGAATCAGCCAAAGCTTCATAATATAAATCCTTATTCTTAGCAATTTTGGCTTCCAACGAAATATATTTGCCTACATAAAAACCATTTCTATACAAAAGTAAGGTTGTAAGCAAACGGCTCATTCTTCCATTACCATCATTAAATGGGTGAATGCATAAAAAATCATGAATAAAAACAGGTATAGCAATAAGTGGCTCTAGCTCCAAATTACCTATTACTCTATTATATTCTTCACAGATACGTTCAAGCGCTTCCGGTGTTTCGTAAGGAGCAAGCGGTGTAAATAAAATCGTAGTACTACCATCCGGGTAAGTAGCACTGATGTAATTTTGCACGCTCTTAGTTCTCCCTGCAAATTGGTTATTCATATGGTTGTACAAAATTTTATGAAGCTGTAAAATATAGTTTTTGGAGATGGGGATAACATCGAAATTCTCATGTATTATATTTAATACATCACGATAGCCGGCAATTTCCTGCTCATCACGATTTCTCGGTGTTGTTTTCTCGTTTACAAGCTCACGTATTCTAGTGCTAGTCGTAACAATGCCCTCAATCGCATTAGACGCTTCCGTACTTTGAATTTTTGCTATTTCTACCAGCTTATTAAGCTCTTCCGGCCGTTGCTTTACAAAAAGCTCCTGTTTACCTGCCTCTTTATAAATTGCAGCTATCAAGCTCAAAATTTCTGAATCCCATTTTTGTTCTCTAATTATTGAGTAGTTAAAGCTTCTCATTCCCTTACTCCTCCTTCCATTCTCTTAAATTATACCATAAAATAAGGGAATCACCAATAGGATAAGGGAAAACCCGACCCTATTCATCCAACTCCTTAACCTTTCGTCCAAAATTGGTATATAATTGGACGAAAGTAACAAATATTAGAAGAAACCGCCCCCTGAAATCAGCTTTTCAGAGGGCGATTAATTTTTTCAATATAAATTATTTTACGCAGGAGCAGGCCACAAAATGCTGCGGCTCAACCTCGCGCAGTACCGGATTGCCTTTATCGCAAACGCCGGCAACAGGGCAGTCGCAGCGCTTCATGAAACGGCAGGCATCCGGCAGGTTGATGGGAGCGGTAATTTCGCCCTTGATAACCTGACGCTTAGGCTTATCCTTGCCCACGATAGGCAGCGGAATTGCGGAAAGCAGTGCCTTGGTGTAAGGATGCAGCGGATTTTTGAACAGCAGATTAGCGGGTGCTTTTTCTACCATAGTGCCCATATACATAACCGCAATATCATCCGAGAAATATTTTACAACGGACAGGTCATGGGTAATGAAGATATAGGTCAGGCCCAAATCCTTTTGCAGCTGTTTGAGCAGATTCAGAATCTGCGCCTGAATGGAAACGTCCAGCGCGGAAACAGGCTCGTCGCAAACAATGATTTTTGGGTTCATCGCCAAAGCGCGGGCAATGCCGATACGCTGACGGCGGC
>OKTM01000823.1_pt1 | contig 11734 bp, 10 predicted proteins | sample 1606401 | NCBI WGS metagenome assembly OKTM01 (sample SAMEA3879583, study PRJEB24766) | human gut metagenome | biome: human-associated habitat; feature: feces | place: USA | collected 1985/1987 | reverse complement strand
CGTTATTACTGTGATCCGGATAAGGTAATTGATGACATTACAGAATGGCTTAGGAGCAACACAACCGAATTAAGTTAATAAGGTGGATATCTATCCACTTTATATAGAAACTAAAAAGTCAAGATTAAGAAGAAAAGGAGAACAAACATGGGATACAGAAGTACAGATATTAAAAACATTATTGCAGAGATCATTGAGGACAAAAAAGAAAAAGGAGGAGTAAAATCTTTATATTTTGTAGGCTGCGGCGGTTCTCTCGGAGCACTTTATCCTGCAAAAACATTCATGGAGACAGAAAGTGCAGATATTAAATGTGCACTGATCAGCAGTAACGAATTTGTACATTGCACACCGAAGGATTTTGGTGAGAATTCTATCATCTGCCTTTCCTGCCATAAAGGAAACACACCGGAAACAATTGCAGCTGCAAAGCTTGGTAAAGAGATGGGAGCTTCCGTTATCATTCTTACATGGCTGGCAGAGTCTGAGATCGTAGAGTTTGGTGACTATATTGTTCAGTATGAGTTTGATGCAAGCCCGGATCATCTGGAAGGAAATATTGATTATGCAGGTGAGAAAACAATGTGTGCACTTCTTGTTGCAGTAGAAACTTTACAGCAGACTGCAGGATATGAGAATTATGACAAATTCTATGCAGGCGTTGGAATGATCAGCAATATTATTAAAAATGCAAGAAAGCACGTAAAAGAGAGAGCATTGGCATTTGCTGAAGAGTATAAAGATGATACTGTCATTTATACAATGGGAAGTGGTGCAGGTTATGGCGCAGCATATATGGAAAGTATCTGTATTTTTATGGAGATGCAGTGGCTGGATTCCAGCAGCATTCACACAGGTGAATTCTTCCATGGACCATTTGAGATCACAGATGCGAACCGCGCATTTATGATCCAGATTTCCGAGGGAACTACAAGAGAACTTGATGAGAGAGCATTAAAATTCCTGAACAAATATGGAAAACGTATTGAAGTTCTGGATGCAAAAGAGCTCGGATTATCTACTATTGATGCATCTGTAGTGGATTATTTCAATCATTCTCTGTTCAACAACGTGTACCCAATCTACAATCATGAGCTGGCTGAGAAACGTGAGCATCCGCTTCCAACCCGTCGCTATATGTGGAAAGTAGAGTACTAATCAGAGAAAGCCGGGGTGTGGTACAGATGAAGGATTTCAGGATCATCGCAATAGGCGATAACGTATGTGATAAATATCTTTCCAGGGGAAAAATGTATCCAGGTGGACAGTGCGTAAATACCTGTGCATTTTCCGGAATGAATGGTGCTAAAACAGCATATCTTGGAAAATTTGGAAGCGATGAGGTTGCGAAATGTGTACAGGATACATTGAAAGAGCTGAAAATTGACTATAGCCATTGCAGATATTTTGAAGGAGAAAACGGTTTTGCCCTTGTTACATTAAAAGGAAATGATCGTGTATTTCTCGGATCAAATAAAGGCGGGATTGCCAAGGAACATGCCTTTGATTTTACAGAAGAGGACATGGAATACATAAAAGGATTTCAGCTTATTTACACGAATCTGAATTCTTATATTGAAGAAGAACTTTCTATATTAGAAAAAACCGGTGTACCGATTGCCTATGATTTTTCTACAAGATGGACAGATGAATACCTTGAAAAGATATGTCCGTATGTAACGGTGGCAATCATGTCCTGTGCACATCTGAGTTCAGAGAAACGGGAAGAAGAGATGAAAAAAGCACAGGCAGCCGGAGTTAAAATCGTTCTTGGTACAATTGGAGAAGATGGCTCTTGGGTACTTTATAAAGATAATTTCTATTATACAAAAGCTATATATGCAGAAAATGCTATTGATACCATGGGCGCCGGAGACAGTTACTTCTCTGCTTTCTTAAGCTCCCTGCTGGAAACTTCAAAGGATGGAAGCCTTATTGAGGAAAGTGATGAGAAAATGAAAGAACGTCTGTTAACCGCAATGAATAAGGGTGCTGCTTTTTCCGCAAAGGTATGTGCAATGGAAGGTGCTTTTGGCTATGGAGTTCCGATTGAAGGAAAGACAGAACTGTAAAAACATGTATGAAAGGGGATTTATACAATGAAACCAGATATGTATGAAAATAATGGAGAAGGTATTCTCTGTGTTTACAAAAATGAAAAATGGCTTGTATGTATTAAGAATTGGAAACCAGATAATGATATTGAAGGAATCGCACATCTCGAGATCCATCATTCCACAGACGAACAGTTTATTTTGGCAGCCGGGAAAGCAATTCTTATTACAGCAGAGCGTAAAGATGGTAAATTTGATATTGAACTTACATTAATGGAGCAGGGTAAAGTTTACAATGTACCAAAGGAAGTATGGTTCTATTCTATTACTCAGAAAGATACTAAGATGATGTATGTACAGGATTCTAATTGCTCTATGGATAACAGCGATTTTATGGATCTGACTGCAGAAGAGGTGACGTATATTCAGGAAAATGCAAAAAAACTTTTTGCAAAATAAACAAGGATAAAACAGAGCCAGTATCTGATCGTTTATGAAAAGACAGGGAGAATGTGCCTTTTGTTTAAGCACATTCTCCCTGTCTTTTATGATAGGAGGAAATTTACAAGGATTTAACTTTTTCCGGATAATTATTTTTACATTGGTTTTGTAAAATATTGTACAGATTTCGGAGAAAGGAAAGGGCTGAACTTTGAGTAAAAAAATATTTAAGTATATCATGCTGGTTTCATCACTGATCACAGTACTGGGACTGGCATTTGTCGTTGGGATCCTTTATCACTATTTTCAGGGACAGCTGATGGGTGAGCTGAAGAAAGAAGCCGTGTATATTTCCAGAGGTGTGGAAAGTGCCGGGACAGATTATCTGAAGAAGCTGAATGATGAGGATTCCAGGATCACTTATGTGGATGAAAGTGGAAAAGTTATCTACGACAATGAGGCAAATGTGGAAAGCATGGATAATCACGGACATCGCAAGGAGATCCGTGAAGCAGAGATCAACGGAGAAGGTGCGGATGAAAGAATGTCATCCACGCTTTCCGAAAAAACAATGTATTATGCAGTACGCCTTGAAAATGGCAATGTGCTGAGAGTTTCCAGTAACCAGGCTTCTGTATGGATGCTGCTCCTGCAGCTGCTTCCGCCTTTTGCTGCAGTTCTGATACTTATGCTGCTCCTGTCCGGCGTATTTGCATCCAGGCTTTCCGGGAAGGTTGTGGAACCTCTTAATGGGCTTGATCTGGAGCATCCGGATGAGAATGATGCCTATGATGAGGTACAGCCGCTTCTCAGCAAGATCGGCAGACAGAGCCGGCAGATCCGTCTGCAGCTTGAGGCAGCCAGAAGACAGCAGAAAGAATTTTCTATTATCACGGAGAACATGCAGGAGGGACTTCTTGTGATCGACCGTTATACCATGGTACTTTCTGTCAACTCCAGTGTGGGAAAGCTTCTTAAAGTAAAGGAGATCAAAACAGGAGAAAGTGTATATCTTCTGAACCGCTCGGAGGAGTTTCGAGGTGTCGTTGGGCAGGTCCTTGAAGGAAAGCATGAGAACAAGATCCTTCGTCTGGATGGCAGTGAGATTCAGGTGATCGCCAATCCTGTCACAAGAGAAAATAAAACAGAGGGTGCGGTGATCCTTCTGGTGGATGTGACCGAAAAAGTAGAAAGGGAACAGCTGCGAAGAGAATTTTCCGCCAATGTTTCCCATGAACTGAAAACGCCGCTGACTTCCATTTCCGGATTTGCTGAGATCATGCAGGATGGATTTGTGAAGGATGAGGATGTGAAGGTTTTTGCAGGACGCATCTATAAGGAAGCGCAGAGACTGATCCGTCTGGTTGGGGATGTGATCCGGATCTCCCGTCTGGATGAGGGCGGATTGCCGTATCAGTGGGAAAAACTGGATCTTTACAGTCTGACTCATGATATTTTTTCTACCTTACATGAAGCTGCCGAAAAGCAGGAAGTGCATATGTATATGGAAGGCGGAAGTACAGTGCTGGATACAGTGCCGACGATCATGGAAGAGGTTCTCTATAATGTCTGCGATAATGCTGTCAAATATAACCGCCGGGGTGGAGAGGTCTTTGTGAGACTGAAGGATGGCGAGGATGCAGTTCGCGTGAATGTGCGGGATACAGGGATCGGTATTCCGAAGGAAGATCAGGAACGCATTTTTGAACGCTTTTATCGGGTGGACAAAAGCCATTCCAAGGAAATCGGCGGAACCGGTCTTGGCCTTTCCATTGTGAAGCACGGGGTAAAAACTCTGAACGGCAGGCTGTGGCTTAACAGTGAACCGGGACAGGGAACCGAGATCATTATGGAATTTCCGAAACATCATATGGAAAAGGAAGCAGCAGAGTGAACATAGGTCGTGCAGCGATGATGTTCATAGGCATGCAGCAGAGTGGAAGATGAAAGGCCGTTCTGTTGTATGTATCTGCTGCTTTTTATATCATAGTATATTGCTGGTTGGAGGTTGATGGTTTGACAGACCGGAAGGGTTATGCTATCTTATGTAATAATAATCAGAATAAGCAACAGAAAAGCGGATGATAACGGTCCGCTTTCTGTATTATAATTGGTTCGGAATAATTCCGGACGACTATACTGAGGGGAATAAAAATATGATACAGGCAATTGTTTTACTGGTGTTCCTGATCTTTCTGAACTCTGTTTTTGCAGGTGCGGAAATGGCGATTCTGTCCATGAATGAAGCAAAGATGAGGGAGCTGGCGGAAGAGGGAGATCACCGGGCGCAGATTTTGATAAAGCTTACAGAACAGCCGGCACATTTTATGACAGCGATCCGTGTAACGGTAACTACGGCAGGATTTCTGCAGAGCGCTTTTGCGGCAGAATATTTTGCACAGCCGATGACAGAGGCACTGATAAGGTCAGGGATAGATGTACCACAGAATGTTCTGAAGATCGTATGCATGATCATTGTGACCATACTGCTTTCCTATGTAAGTCTTCTGTTCGGAGAACTGGTGCCAAGACGTCTGGGAATGAAAAATCCGGATGAGCTGTCTCTGCGTCTGGCAGGACTTCTTAAGATCGCGATGATCGCAGTCTGGCCGGCTACTGCACTTCTGACAGTAACTGCCAATGGTGTGCTGTATCTGATGGGAATCAAACCGGAAGAAAAAGAGGAGCAGGCCACAGAGGAAGAGATCCGTATGCTGCTTACAGAGGGAAATGAACAGGGCAGCATCCAGCAGGAAGAAAGCGAGATGATCCAGAATGTTTTTGACCTGGATGATACTGCGGCAGATGAGATCTGTACACACAGAAGAGATGTGGTTGTCCTCTATATGGAAGACTCCGATGAGGAATGGGAACGGATCATCAGAGAGAACCGTCACACCTTTTATCCGGTATGCGGGGAAGATCAGGATGATATTATCCATATTCTGGACACCAGAGATTATTTCCGCCTGGATGACAGATCCAGAGAAGCTGTTCTGCAGCATGCCTGTTATTCACCGTTTTTTGTACCGGAATCCATGCGTGCCAACCTGATCTTCCGGGAAATGAGGGAAAAACGGGATTATTTTGCAGTAGTGCTGGATGAATACGGCTGCTTTGTGGGAATTGTCACTCTGCATGATCTTGTGGAGACGCTGGTGGGAGATATTGACGACAGGACAGATCTGCCGAAGCCGGATGATATTGAGAAGACAGGAGAACATATCTGGAAAATACAGGGAGGAGCGATCCTGGATGATGTGGCAGAGGTCATAAATGTGGAGCTTCCTGTAGAAAAATATGATACTTTCAGCGGCTTTGTCTGCGGAGTTCTGGAACGTGTACCGGAGGACGGAGAACAGTTCCGATGCAGCTGGAAAAACCTGGATATTGTGGTAAATCAGGTCAGAAACCATACCGTTGTGGAGGGAATCGTTCATGTTCAGCCAGAGAAAAAAGTGCAGGAACAGAAAGAAGAGATCTGACAAAACCTTGTTCAGCCAGGTCATGGGACAGTTATCGGGAGAAAGATCTCCGGGGATTTATGGACATTTTCGAACATGTTGTTGCTTGAAAGTATGTTATTTTTATGACATAATAAGGAAATAACCCGAGGAAAGCTTGTGATGGGGGAGAAAAAATGCCAGGTTTTACAAGACAGATCATACTGCATACACTGACGGAACTTATGAACGAAAAACCATTGTCCAAGATCACGGTAAAGGACATCGTGGAACGCTGTGGAGTAAACAGGAATACATTTTACTACCATTTCAGGGATATTCCGGATGCAGTGGAAGCAATGGTAAAGGAAGAGCTGAATGACATTCTGAAGGATCAGAAAGTACCGGAATCAGTCAGCGACTGTATGGAAATCCTTGTCAATGCAGTTCAGAAGAACAAAAAAGCCATGATACATCTGTACCGCTCGATCCAGAGGGATGTATTTGCCGATTATCTGGATCATGCCGCAGAGCGTGTGGTGGAGGAGCTGATCAACAGGGCGGTCGGAGACTTCGAAATGGATCAGGAAGATAGGCATCTTATAAGCCGGTATTATAAATGCGTATTTGTGGGAGTGATCCTGGACTGGCTGCGGCATGATATGGATTATGATATCCTGTCAGATATGCATAAGCTGGAGTATATTTACGAGAAGAGCCTTGAGAGTCAGTACAAAAATCTGAAAGAAAAGCTATGATTTCAACTAAATGAAGATTAAAAATATCCATTTAGTGTAGAACAGGAATGTCCTCGAATATTATTAAGGTATAGAAACGGTTAATTTTGAGCTGGTGTCTGAAATTTAGGCACTGGCTCTTTTTTGTCTGTTTTTTTAAACGACACAGGGATGTATAATTCAGTACAATAAATGAGAAAAAATTATCAAGGAGGGAACGTATGGATGACCTGAAACAGCTGAAGCTTGTAAAAAACATCTACATCGTCATGTCATTACTGTTCTGTGTGCTGGGTATTTTTCTGATGGCAAGGCCCAAAAGCTCTGTAAAAATGCTGTGCGTGCTCATGGGAATCATGCTGATTCTGTACGGAGCTATTAAGATCAGCGGATATTTCACGAGAGATGCTTTCTGTCTGGCATTTCAGTTTGATCTGGCTTTCGGGATCCTGCTGATGGCAGTGGGAGTGATCCTGATAGCCAGAAAAAATTTCGCAGTGGATCTTATTTTTTCCGTGTTCGGAATCCTGATCCTGGCAGATGCCCTGTTTAAGATCCAGATGTCTGTAGATGCGAAGAGATTCGGTCTGGCGTTGTGGTGGCAGATCCTGCTGATCGCACTGGTCACCGGAGTGATCGGAGTTCTGGTTTTTATCAGACCATTTGAAGCAGCAGCTATGATGATGGTGTTGGTAGGATTTTCCATTTTACTGGAAGGGATCCTCAATCTATGGGTCGGGATCCTGACGATCAAGATCATCAAGAGTCGGCTTTAAACATAAACATAAAAATAACCAATCACTTTAGATAATAACATAGGAGGAAATAGAGTATGGGAATCGTAGACAAAGCAAAACAGGCAGCGATCGCAGCTACCGTAACAAAAGCACTGGATTATCTTGAGAAGGATCCGGAGACAAACATACCGAAGATCATGGAAATGGTTGATAAAGTAACACCGGATGGCTGGTATGCAGGACAGAGAAATGCGATCCGTCACTCCATCGAGGCAAAGGACAACTGGTATCAGCTGATCCTTCGTATGTATCAGCTGGATGCCGGCGTACGCCAGACATTTTTCCGCAACTTTATTGTAAATGCCAGTCTTAAGGGAAGCGCAACGCAGGAAAAGGTATCAGAAGAGAATGACTGCAATGTACCGTGGGCAATTCTTCTTGATCCTACCAGCGCATGTAACCTTCATTGCACAGGATGCTGGGCAGCAGAGTATGGCCACAAGCTGAACCTGGATCTTGAGACCATCGATTCTATCGTAAAACAGGGTAAAGAACTGGGAACCTATATGTACATCTACACAGGCGGTGAGCCACTGGTCCGCAAAAAGGATCTCATTAAGATCTGTGAGATGAATCCGGACTGCGAGTTCCTTTCCTTCACAAACGGAACTCTTATTGACGAAGAATTTTGTCAGGAAATGCTCCGTGTGAAAAACTTCGTTCCGGCTATCAGCCTTGAGGGAACAGAGGCAACTACAGACGGACGTCGTGGTGATGGTGTATATCAGAAGGTTATGCACGCCATGGAGCTTCTGAAGAGCCACGGCCTTCCGTTCGGTGTTTCCACATGCTACACATCCGCAAACGTAGATGCAGTAAGCAGTGAGGAGTATTTTGATCATCTGATCGAGTGCGGAGCTTATTTTGCATGGTTCTTCCACTATATGCCGGTTGGAAATGATGCAGCAGCAGATCTCCTCCCCACACCGGAGCAGAGAATCAAAATGTATGACAGCGTCCGCAGATTCCGTGCCACAAAATCTCTCTTCACTATGGACTTCCAGAACGATGCAGAGTATGTAGGCGGATGTATCGCAGGTGGCCGTCGTTACCTCCATATCAATGCAAACGGGGATGTGGATCCTTGTGTATTCATTCATTTCTCCAATGCGAACATTAAAGAATGTACACTCCTTGAGGCGCTGAAGAGCCCGATCTTTATGGAGTATCACAAGGGTCAGCCGTTCAACAAAAACATGCTTCGTCCATGCCCGATGCTTGAAAATCCTGAGCTTCTCCGCAAGATGGTTGAACGTGCAGGAGCGAAATCTACAGATCTTCAGTCTCCGGAAACAGCGGAGCATCTCTGTGCAAAGTGTGATCACTATGCAGAGGTATGGAAAAAACAGGCCGATGAGCTCTGGAGTGAGAGCCAGGCAAAAAAAGCTGCAAAAAAATCAACAACTTGTTAATTAACACTTGATATAGATGTTGGGATACTGTATAATGAACCCGTTTTTCAGGAGTCTGAAATAACAGTTCAGATAAGAGTGTCGAAACAGAAGAGACACGATACGTGTACTGACAGATAACAGGGCGGTTATATTCAGCAGTGGGTATAACTGCCTTCTTTTTTATGTTATCGTCAGGACATAGGGAAAGAAAGGATGGATTCATTATGGAAAAACAGGAGAAAAACACAGCCAGCCCTTATGAGCTGGACGGACGCCCACCTCTTAAGGTGGCAATTCCCCTTGGACTGCAGCACGTGCTTGCCATGTTTGTGGGTAATCTTACCCCGCTTCTGATCATCACAGCTGCCTGCGGGATCGAAGCAGGAGGGGATCTTCAGGTTGCATTACTTCAGAATGCAATGCTGATCGCAGGAATTGTTACACTTGTACAGGTCTTTACGATCGGACCGGTCGGTGGCAAGCTTCCTATCGTTATGGGAACAAGTTCAGGCTTCATCGGCGTATGTCAGAGCGTTGCCGGAGTCATGGGAAATGGTATCGTTGCCTATGGTTCAATCATGGCAGCCTGCTTTATCGGCGGTCTTTTTGAGACTGTTCTGGGAAGCTTTCTGAAGCCCTTGAGAAAATTTTTCCCATCTGTTGTAACAGGTACGGTTGTACTTTCAATCGGTCTTTCACTGATCGGTGTGGGAATCAGCTCTTTCGGTGGCGGAAGCTCCGCAAAGGATTACGGTTCTCTTGAAAACCTTTTCGTAGGCTTTGTAGTTCTGATCGTGATCATTGTACTGAAGCATGGAACAAAAGGCTTCACAAGCTTTTCTTCAATCCTCATCGGTATTATCGTGGGATACATTCTGGTAAGTATCATGGCTATGGTACTTCCTACAACATTTACATATGTAGATGACACAGGTGCTACTGTGGAGGCTACAAAGGCCTGGGTTCTCAACTGGGACAAGGTTGCTCAGGCAAAATGGTTTGCGGTACCGGCACTGATGCCTGTAAAATGGGTGTTTGACGCACGTGCGATCGTGCCGATCCTGATCATGTTTATTGTAACTGCAGTTGAAACAGTTGGTGATATTTCCGGAATCACAGAGGGTGGTCTTGGAAGAGAGGCTACAGACAAAGAGCTTTCCGGTGGTGTTATGTGTGACGGACTTGGATCTTCCTTCGCAGCACTGTTCGGTGTGCTTCCGAACACATCCTTCAGCCAGAACGTTGGTCTGGTTGCAATGAATAAGGTTGTAAACCGTTTCTGTATCGCTACAGGAGGAATCTTCCTGATCGCATGCGGACTGTTCCCGAAGCTTGCTGCACTGATCTCCATCATGCCGCAGAGTGTTCTTGGCGGCGCTGCTGTTATGATGTTCTCATCTATTGTTGTCAGCGGTATCCAGTTAATTACCAAGTGGCCGATCGGACCGAGAAATGTTACGATCGTTTCCGTAGCACTTGGTCTTGGTTATGGACTTGGCTCCAATACAGCGATCCTGGTGCATCTGCCACAGGCGATCAGCCTGATCTTCGGCGGTTCCGGTATTGTTCCGGCAGCCATTGTGGCGATCATCTTTAATATTATCCTGCCGAAGGATGCGGAATAAAAAAAACTTCCCATATGAAAAAAGTTATGTTATACTGTATAAGTTAACAGAACTCCGCGCGAAAGCGAATAAATACATAGTATTACGGGGAGCGGGCAAATGGCGTATCCCATGTGTGCGGAAATTACAAAAAAGGAGAGAAGCATCATGAAACATGTAAAGACATTAAATACCAAGAGATTACAGAACACAATCAAAAAAGGCGGCTGCGGCGAGTGCCAGACATCCTGCCAGTCCGCATGTAAGACTTCTTGCACCGTAGGCAACCAGAGCTGCGAGCATAAGTAAAAGTAATCCATAAGGACGAGTAAAAGGTGTTCCCAGAACCGGTTTCGCCGGATTTGGGAACATTCTTTTTGCCAGGCACATCAAAAAAAGAGAGAGTTATAGAAAGGAATACCACAGTGATACATTTATATAAAAGCAATGGCTTCAACATGGTGCTGGACGTCAACAGCGGCTCCGTCCATGTTGTGGATGACTGCGTATATGATGTGCTTTCCTGCATGAACGAAGGAAAAAATGCAGAAGAGGCAGCAGAGGCGCTTAGCAGTAAATATGCCGAGCAGGACATCACCGAAGCCAGAGAAGAAATTCAGGAACTTACAGATAACGGCATGCTCTTTACAAAAGACATTTACGAAAACGCAATTGATCAGTTTTCCAACCGTCCGACCGTCGTAAAAGCACTCTGCCTCCACATTGCACACGACTGCAACCTTGCCTGTCGTTACTGCTTCGCAGAAGAGGGCGAGTATCACGGAAGACGTGCACTGATGTCCCTGGAAGTCGGCAAAAAAGCGCTTGATTTCCTGATCGCAAACTCCGGCAGCAGAAGAAACCTCGAGGTAGATTTCTTCGGCGGTGAACCGCTGATGAACTGGGATGTTGTAAAACAGCTCGTAGCCTACGGAAGAGAACAGGAGAAGTTACATAACAAGAACTTCCGTTTCACCCTGACCACCAACGGTGTTCTCTTAAACGACGAGGTCATGGAGTTCTGCAATAAAGAGATGGGCAACGTCGTATTAAGTATCGACGGAAGAAAAGAAGTTCACGATCACATGCGTCCGTTCCGCAAAGGTGCCGGAAGCTACGATCTGATCGTGCCGAAATTCCAGAAATTCGCTGAGCTTCGTCATCAGGATAAATACTATGTGCGCGGAACCTTCACGCATTACAACACAGACTTTGCAGCTGATGTTCTCCATCTGGCAGACCTCGGCTTCAAGCAGATCTCGGT
>OKTM01000818.1_pt1 | contig 11782 bp, 12 predicted proteins | sample 1606401 | NCBI WGS metagenome assembly OKTM01 (sample SAMEA3879583, study PRJEB24766) | human gut metagenome | biome: human-associated habitat; feature: feces | place: USA | collected 1985/1987 | reverse complement strand
TGAAAGGCGGTGCTATTATGCAGTTTTTGACCCACATTATTTTTCTCCTGAATCTCCTCAAGACCCTTATCAACCATTTCAGCTAAGGACGGTGACTGAATGGAAACCGTTCTCAAAGCCATTGCCGACTGGATCAAAGGCATCCTGACGGCAGGCATTATGTCCAATCTCTCCGGCTTGTTTGATGATGTGAACACCCAAGTGGGCAACATCGCACAGCAGGTGGGCACCAAGCCCTCCAGCTTTGAGCCACGGGTGTTCGCCATGATCGAATCGCTGTCCCGGAACGTGGTGCTGCCCATTGCAGGCATCATCCTGACCTTTATCGCCTGTTACGAACTGATCGAGATGATTACCCAGCACAACAATATGGCACAGTTTGAGCCTGCCCTCATCATGCGCTGGATTTTTAAGACTGCTATTTCGGTGTGGCTCATCAGCAATACTTTTGACATCGTGATGGCGGTGTTCGATGTCACCCAAAAGGTGGTATCCGATTCCAGCAGCATCATTGCCGGAAATACCCGTGTCAACGACATTGGCTTGTCCATGCTGCAATCCAGCCTGATGCAGATGGACGTTGGTCCCCTGTTCGGGCTGTTTTTGCAGTCCTTCTTCATTGGCATCACCATGCGCATCCTGTCCATCGTTATTTTCGTCATCGTCTACGGAAGAATGATTGAAATTTACTGCATGGTGAGCCTTGCGCCCATCCCCATGGCGACCTTCGGCAACCACGAGCAGAGCCACATGGGGCAGAACTACCTGAAATGCCTGTTTGCACTGGGTTTTCAGGGCTTCCTGATCTTGATTTGTGTTGCCATTTATGCGGTGCTGATCCAAAGCGTAGCGATTTCCGGGGATGCCATCAACTCCATTTGGAGCATTGTGGGCTACACCGTTCTGCTCTGTTTCAGCCTGTTCAAGACCAGCTCGGTGACGAAATCCGTCCTCGGAGCGCACTAAAGGAGGTGCTTTATTGGCTGCGTATATTTCAGTTCCCCGTGACCTGACGAAAGTGAAATCGAAGGTCGCGTTCAACCTGACCAAACGGCAGCTTGTCTGCTTTGGCACAGCGGCTCTCATTGGAGTGCCGCTGTTTTTTGTTCTCCGGGATTCCGGCGGCAACACTGCTGCCACCCTCGGTATGATGGCGGTGATGCTGCCGGCGTTCTTCCTTGGGATGTACGAGAAAAACGGTCAGCCCATGGAAAAGCTGCTGTCGTACTATGTGCAGTCCCGGTTTGTCCGCCCGAAGATCCGCCCCTACAAGACCAACAACTACTATGCGATTTTGATGAAGGGAGGCGCAACCTATGATTCCGTTTTGGAAAAAGACCGGTAAGGACGGCAAGAAAAAACCGCAGAAACCCGCCGTGCCCCGGACCGCCCAGCAGTCCATCCCCATGCAGCGGATGTTTGAGGATGGCACCTGCCGGGTGAAAGCAAACTATTACACCCGCACCATCCAGTATCAGGACATCAATTATCAGTTGGCGCAGCAGGAGGACAAGACCGCCATTTTCGAGGAATGGTGCAGTTTTCTGAACTTCTTCGATTCCAGCATTAAGTTTGAATTGTCCTTTGTGAACATGGCAACCGACAGCACCGAGTTTGAAAAGAGCATCCGCATTCCGTTCCAGAAGGACGGTTTCGATGATGTTCGTGCGGAGTATTCCCAGATGCTGCGCCAGCAGCTTGCCAAGGGCAATAATGGTCTGACCAAGACCAAATTCATCACCTTTGGTGTGGAGGGCGAAAGCATGGCACAGGTCAAGCCCCGGCTTGACCACATCCAAAACGATTTGCTCAACAACTTTCACCGGCTGGGGGTGCAGGCAAAGCCCCTGAACGGTGTCCAGCGGCTGAAGCTCATGCATGATATGTTCAACATGGATGGCGCATCCAAGTTTCACTTTGACTGGAAAGACCTTGTGAAAAGCGGGCTTTCCGCGAAGGATGCCATTGCGCCCACCGCCTTTGCCTTCAAGAACAGCCGCACCTTCCAAATGGGCGGTATCTTCTGCGCCGTCAGCTTTCTGAGCATCACGGCATCCGACATCAGCGACCAGCTTTTGAAGGATTTTCTGGACATGGATTCCAGCCAGATCGTTACCATGCACATCCAGTCCGTTGACCAGAACCGTGCCATCAAGACGGTGAAGCGCACCATCACGGAACTGGACCGCAGCAAGATCGAGGAGCAGAAAAAAGCTATCCGTGCCGGGTATGATATTGACATCATTCCGTCGGATTTGGCGACCTACGGCAGGGATGCCAAGGCTCTGCTGAAAGAATTGCAGAGCCAGAACGAGCGGATGTTCCTCGTCACTTTTTTGGTGCTGAACACCGGCAGGACTGAACAGGAACTGGAAAACAATGTTTTTCAGGCATCCAGTATTGCCCAGAAGCACAACTGCAACCTGTGCCGACTGGACTTCCAGCAGGAGCAGGGTCTGATGAGCAGCCTGCCGCTGGCAGACTGCCAGATCGAAATTCAGCGGGGACTGACCACCAGCAGCACGGCTATCTTCATCCCCTTTACCACGCAGGAATTGTACCAGAGCGGAAAAGAATCGCTGTACTACGGCTTGAATGCGCTTTCCAACAACCTCATCATGGTGGACCGCAAAAAGCTGAAAAACCCGAATGGCTTGATTTTGGGCACTCCCGGCTCTGGCAAAAGTTTCTCGGCAAAACGTGAAATTGCCAACGCCTTTCTGGTGACAGATGATGATATTATTATCAATGATCCCGAAGGCGAATACTCGCCGCTGGTGAATCGTTTGAAAGGTCAGGTCATCAAAATCAGCCCCAACAGCACCCAATTTGTCAACCCCATGGACATCAACGCCAACTACTCCGAGGAGGATAATCCGCTGTCCCTGAAAGCCGACTTTATTCTTTCTCTGTGTGAGCTGGTGGTGGGCGGCAAAGATGGTCTGATGCCCGTCGAAAAGACGGTCATTGACCGCTGTGTGCATCTGATTTATCGCAAATATTTTGCCGACCCCTGCCCGGAGAATATGCCCATCCTTGAGGACTTGTACAATGCCCTGCTCCAACAGGACGAAAAAGAAGCCCACCATGTTGCCACGGCTCTGGAAATCTATGTGAAAGGCTCCCTGAATCTGTTCAACCACCGCACCAATGTGAACGTCAACAACCGCATCGTCTGCTATGACATCAAGGAACTGGGCAAGCAGATGAAAAAGCTCGGAATGCTCATCGTGCAGGATCAGGTGTGGGGGCGTGTTACGGCAAACCGCAGCAGCGGAAAGTCCACCCGGTATTATATGGACGAGATGCACCTGCTTCTGAAAGAGGAGCAGACTGCCGCTTATTCCGTCGAGATTTGGAAGCGTTTTCGCAAGTGGGGCGGTATTCCCACGGGGCTAACTCAGAACGTCAAAGACCTTCTTTCTTCTCGTGAGGTCGAGAATATTTTTGAAAATTCGGACATGATCATCATGCTGAATCAGGCGGCGGGAGACCGGCAGATCCTCGCAAAGCAACTCAATATTTCGCCCCATCAGCTTTCCTACGTTACCCACTCCGGCGAGGGCGAAGGGCTGCTGTTTTTCGGAAATGTCATTCTGCCGTTTGTGGACCGTTTCCCCACCGATCTGGAACTCTACCGCATTATGACCACCAAGTTGGGTGAAGTTTCGGAGGGCGCGCAGAAATGAGTAAACCGAAGCTGAACATCAAAGAGGAAACGTCAACCAAAAAGACCCGTTCTCCCCCGAAAAAAGCCAAGGTGGAGCAGTCGGTGCCCAAAAAGAAAAAGCTGAAAACCGATGCAGATAAAGCTGCGGAAAAGGCACAGCATCTGCGGTTTGGCAAGGTGGAACTGACCCCGGACGAACTGAGCCGTTTGAGCATGGCGCAGAAGCGGGAGATGTACGCCGCCCATGCCGCCCGGTCTGCGGTGCACCGGGAAATCGACCAGTACGAGGATGACAATGTGGGCACGCAGGCTCTGAGCGAGGGCGAAAAGGCGGCTGGCAATGTCAGGGATATTTCCAAGAGCAGATACGCCCGCAAACTCAAGAAGAAAGCCAAGATGCAGGGCAAGAAAGATGCCCGAACCGCAAAACCTTCCGTGCAGAAGCCGACCTCGGCACAAGATGCAGGCGCATCCTGCACCGGTGAGGGCGGCTCCAACTGGCTTTCCCGCTGGAAACAGCGGCAAGAAATTCACAAAAGCTATTATACCGCCGCCCGGTCGGGCACGGCGGCGCAGACCGCAGGTGGCAAAGCGGCATCCAACGGTGCATCTGCCGCCCGGTCCAGCATGGAACAGGCGGTAGAAAAGGGCAAAACTGCCGTCAGCACTGCCGTGAAAGGGCTGGCGAATGCCGCCAAGAGCAACGCACACGTTCTGGTAATCGTGGGCGTTTTTATTTTGCTCATCCTCATGGTGATGTCCGGCTTCTCGTCTTGCGGCATCCTCTTTTCCGGCGGCACACAGGTGTCCGGGCAGACCATGTACTCCGCCGAGGACCGGGACATCCGGGGTGCAGAACAGGACTACAAAAAACTGGAAAAAGAGTTGGACAAAAAGATCAAACGCACCCCCACTGACCATCCCGGCTACAACGAGTACCAGTACCACCTCGACCCCATCGAGCATGACCCGTGGCAGTTGACCTCGTTCCTGACCACCTTGTATGACGATTACACCCGGTCGGAGGTGCAGGGCAAGTTGAAGGAGACCTTCAAAAAGCAGTATAAGCTGACCACATGGGTGGAGGTGCAGATTCGGTATAAGACGGTCTGGGTCATCAGTCCGGCAGGTATCCCTGTTCCTACCCAAGTGCCGTATGAGTACAAGATTTTCCACACCAAGTTGGTGAACCGTGGCTTGGAGGTGGTCATCCGGGAGGAACTGGACAACGACCAATGGAAACGCTACGAGATCTTTCAGGACACCTTGGGCGGCAGACCTTATCTTTTTAATGGAGGTCTGCCGCCCGGTGGTTCTGACGGCTCCGGCACACCGGGCATCGACTATCAGGTTCCGGCAGAAGCCTTGACGGACAGCGAGTTCGCCGCCATCTACAAGGAAGCCCAAAAGTATGTGGGCACACCCTACGTCTGGGGCGGCTCTACCCCGGAAACCGGGTTTGATTGTTCCGGCTACGTCTGCTGGGTCTACAACCAGAACGGCTACAATGTGGGGCGCACCACCGCCAACGGCTTGTGGCAAAAAAGCCAGCACATTTCCGAAGCCGAAGCAAAGCCCGGAGATCTGGTCTTTTTCAAAGGGACCTACGACACCCCCGGCATGAGCCATACCGGAATCTATCTGGGCAACGGCATGATGGTCAGTGCCGGAGACCCCATCAAGTACGCAAACATTCACTCGTCCTACTGGGAGAAGCATCTCGCCGGGTTCGGACGGCTTTCAAAATGATTGGAGGAGTTTTATGAGCGAAAAATCGGATAAGCTGCGGGCGATGTTGGCAAAAGAGAAGGAACGCCGCATCAAACTGAACAATCGTATCGAGATTTTGGAGCGGCGCATTCAGGAGGAGGATTCCGCCGAGGTCAACGAGATGGTGCGGACTGCAAAGGTCACGCCGGAACAGCTTGCTGCTCTGCTGCGGCAGTCCGCAACCGCCACCCCGAACCCGGCTGCACTGGCAGCGGTGGGAGCTTCGTTTGAGAAGGAGGAAAATGAAGATGAAGTTTAAGAAGTTTGGTGCACTGCTGCTGTCGGCGGTGCTGTGCATCGGTATGGCCGCTCCCGCCTTTGCCTTTGAGGGCGAAGCTGCCCCGGTGGAGCAGCCGGTTCTGCCGGAGGTGGTGGAGGATATTGTCACCGTCACGGACGAAACCTCTGGTGCCCTGACCCCGGAGGGCAACCTGACGCTGGTGGACGACTATCACACCTCTTACTCGGACGGCTCTGGACAGCAGTTCATTACGCTGGTGTCGAAGTCCGGCAACACCTTCTATCTGGTCATCGACCGCAACGCCAAGGGGCAGCAGACCGTTCACTTTATGAACCTTGTGGACGAAGCCGACCTGTTGGCTCTGATGGAGGAAGAAGCTGCGGATGCCTACACTGCGGAGAAAGAAGCAGCGGCACAGGCAGAACTGGACAGGCTGAAAGCCGAGGAAGAAGCCAAGAAAGTCGCAGAGGAAGCCGCAACCGCTGAGCCGCCCAAGGAGAACAAGGTGACAAAGTACGCAGGCGCATTTCTGGGCGTAGTTGCCCTGATTGCACTGGCTGCGGGCGGTGGTTTCTATTTCTATCGCCAGCAGATGCAGAAGAAAAAAGCCGAAAAAGAAGCCCTTGACCCCGATGCAAACTACACCGAAGACAAGGGCGATTTTGAGATTCCGACCGAGGACGAGCCGGAGGACACCGGCAAGGAGAATAACACAGAAGAATAATTTTATGGCGGCGTTTGCCGCCTTACATACTAAAAAACGGGATGCCATAAAAATAGCACCCCATTCTAATATTAAAACAAACTGAAAGTCATCCAGTTGAAAAGACCCACTTGCCAGATGCATTAACGCCTGTTTTGCCCGAAAACCACCCCAATTACGATAAAAATGACGAGAATAACAATGCATAATGCCTTCCATCCCAAAGTGATTTTCAAATCACTGTGATCAAAGAAAAATGCAAACACGCCAAATAAACCGCATAAGAAAGAGATAATGTTTACGATGTTCATACTAGACCTCCTATTTGTCACTGTGGATTCAAATAGGAACTCAGCATTCAAAACAGAGAATCAAATAGACGAACTGACGCCTACCCGAAGTGAACAACAACCGTAAATCAATGCATCATGGCACCCACCCTACACTCACATAAATGAGTGTCTGTCTGCTAATAGAGTAATACATTCGTCGCTTTCTTCACATAAAATAATCGCTCTAAAATCTAGATAATTATATCTTATGTTGCCATAGAACGTTTATATTATCAAATGCATCATATAAAATGTCTTACCAAAAGGCATTTTAGAATACCTTGCCGCCTTTTCACAAAGCACCCCATCGGCGAGAGCGCACTCGATTTGTTCATCTCCACGCATTTCTTCCATTACTCGGCACATAACAGTATTTTATTTTATCAGGCAGATTTCTTGCTGGCAAGTTCCTTGACTTCTTCAATAGACAATTTAGAATACTTTGCCACCTTTTCATAAGGCATTCCATCTGCGAGCATCTCCAAAGCACACTCGATTCGTTCATCCTTACGCATTTCTTCCATTGCTCTGCACATAGTTGCCACTCCCTTCGCATCGTGCTTAAAGTATTGTACCCGATTTGCAAGCACCGGATAGAACATATCTTTTGCATCGGTACAGAAAAAGTCATGCATCAGTTTTCCGAGGGCAGTTTCATCCTTGATTTGAGAGTTCACATAGATGATATGTGACTGGTCGTTGAAAACTGTACCGGTTTCTTCTACCATACGATGAATGTGGTAAATCGGCAATCCAGCCTTTAACACATCGTTCTCCGTGATGAAGATAATATATGTTTCGTTCAAGGCATCATAATTGCTGCCAGAATGAGTGAGGTTTGCATCCAGCAGGCTGCTGTTGTAGCGGGCGCGTTTTTCGCTTGCCCCACGGTCACTGCGTTGCACCTCGATATTATATGCCCGATTCTGCTCATCAACAGCTAGAATATCCAGACGAACGGAGCGTCCCTGCAAATTCTTGATACTGTACTGACCATGCACTTCACGAACCTTCAAATCCGCTCGTTTGAGAATGATTTGAAGCAAAAATTCTGCACAAGCAGGGTCTTCAAAAACCGCCGCCATGAAATCGTCATCAATCAGGCGCAGGCCTCTCAGACGTTGTAAATCCTGCTCGTGTTTACGTTCAAAATCCAGTTCTTGCTGTGTTTTGTTTTCAGACATTGGTTCACCCGCTTTCTTTCTTCTTTCAAGAACATAGTACCATAATCCAATCTTTTTTACAAGATGACACCATTTATAAAAAGGAGTTGATGCTTATTGTCTTATTGCTTGGTAGTGGCGGAAAAGCCCTCTGTCGGGGCAGCTTACGCAAAGGTCCTCGGTGCGACCAATCGACAGGATGGTTATTGGGAGGGCAACGGTTATCTCGTCAGCTGGTGCGTTGGTCATCTGGTGGAACTGGCACCGCCCAATGTTTATGATGCCAAATACGTCAAGTGGAGCATTGCAGACCTGCCCATCCTGCCGGAAAAGTGGCAGTATCTCGTGTCTACGTCCACCAAAAAGCAGTTTGGCATTCTGCAAAAGGTGATGAACCGTCCAGATGTGGATAGCATTGTCTGTGCAACAGACGCAGGGCGCGAGGGCGAACTGATTTTCCGTTTGGTGTACCAGCAAGCGGGCTGCAAAAAGCCCTTCTCCCGCCTGTGGCTGTCCAGCATGGAGGAAAATGCTATCCGGGAGGGGTTCGCCCACCTGAAACCATCAACTGAATATGATGCGCTGTACAACGCAGCACTCTGCCGGGAACGTGCCGACTGGATGGTCGGCATCAATGCGTCCCGGCTTTTTTCGTGCCTGTACGGTCAACCGCTGGCGGTAGGGCGTGTTATGACCCCGGTGCTTGCCATGACGGTGGTGCGGGAAGCTGCCATTGCCGCCTTTGTACCGGAGAAGTTCTACACGGTCGCCCTGACTCTTGCAGACGGCGGCTCCGCATCCAGCAAACGGTTTGCACAGAAAATGGATGCCGAACGGTTGCTATCCAAATGCCGAAAGGAGGAGCGTGTCACGGTGCAGAAGATGAAGCGCAAGGAAAAGTACGAAAGTCCGCCGCCGCTCTATGACCTTACCGCATTGCAGCGGGATGCCAACCGTCTGCTGGGATTTACGGCACAACAGACCTTGGATTATGCCCAAAGTCTTTACGAAAAACGGCTCATCACCTATCCGCGCACGGACAGCCGCTTTTTGACGGAAGATATGGCGGCATCCATTCCGGGGCTGGTGACGGACACGGGCAAGGTGTTTGCCGTGGAGAAAACGCTTCCCATCCATGTGCGGCAGGTCATCAACGGCAGCAAAGTCACCGACCACCATGCGCTGCTGCCCACGAAAAGCATGGCAAACGCAGACCTTGCCGCACTCCCTGTGGGGGAGCGGAATGTCCTGCGGTTGATTGCCGCACGGCTGCTCTGCGCCGTAGGCGAACCGCACCGCTATGCAGAAACCACGCTCACCACCGAATGTGCAGGGGAGGAATTTACCGCCAAGGGCAAGGTGGTTCTGTCGGAGGGCTGGAAAGCCATGGAGCGGAAAATGCTGGGCGAACTGTTGGGCAAGCAGAAAGAACAGGCTACTCTGCCAGATGTGCAGGAGCAGAGCCAGTGCAGCATTGTCGTTGCCGAACTGAAAGAGGGTCAAACGACCCCGCCGAAGCACTTTACCGAGGACACCCTGCTGCACGCTATGGAAACCGCCAGTGCAGACAGTATGCCGGAGGGCGTGGAGCGTCAGGGCATCGGCACCCCGGCCACCCGCGCCGCAACTATTGAAAAGCTGGTGCAGAAGGGCTTTCTGGAACGGAAGGGCAACAAGAAAACCAAGGTGCTGCTGCCCACGGACAAGGGCAAAGCCCTCGTCACCGTGATGCCCGAAGAAATCCAATCCCCGGAAATGACCGCCGATTGGGAAACAAAGCTGCTGCAAATCGAGCGCAGCGAAATGGAGCCGAGCGAATTTATGACCGAGATCAATACGATGATTACCGAACTGGTAAAGAACACGGAAATGAAAAAAGGAGTGAATGCGCTTATGAAAAACAAGATTATTGGTATCTGCCCGAACTGCGGTGCAAATGTTGTGGAGCGTGAAAAGGGCTGGTTCTGCGAGAACCGGGAGTGCCGTTTCGTGCTGTGGAAGGACAATGCGTTCTTTAAGCGTCTGGGCAAGCGTCTGGACGCTCATGTGGCGGACAAGCTACTGCGAGATGGTCGTGTCCGCCTGAAGGACTGCAAGAGTGCCAAGGGCAAGACCTACAACGCCATCGTGCTGCTGTCCTGTGAGACCGATGGCCGCAGCAAGTTTTCGCTGGAATTTGAGGGTGGATGCTGATGGAGCAGAAAACGGAAGCCCTCTATCTCATCAATAGGGACCGATTCCTGCATCTGCGGGAAAACGATGCCGGTGTCGGCTTTGCCACCTACGACTGCGCGAACGGTGCGCCGCTGGAAAGCGGTCAGATTTCCAAGCAAAATCTGCCGCCGGATGGCCGCAACGCCATTCCTGCTGCCCGGAACTGGTATCTGTTTGAACTTTCCAGCGATGACCGTAAAGCGATTCAGGAGGTCAGCTTGCAGCACCTCGACACCATCCCGCAGTCTGGTGTCCGCAGGCGGCGCATCTGGGATGACCCCACGATTCCCAGAGATGATGTCCGGCTCATCAACAGCCACTATGATGATCTCTACCGGGTGCCGAATCATGGTGTGATTCAGGTTGACCGTTCCGATGGCAACAGTTACACGGCACGGGTCGAGCATCTGGACGACTATCATTTTGATCTGGGCGAGTACGGAAACGTCTATCACATCTGTCAGTTCGGCGAGATGATGGAGCGCACCGGCTCGACCGCCTATCCTGAGATTCAGACACAGGACGAGCAGGGCGCATGGGAGCTGGGCGGCAAAGGCTATCTTGCCATCCAGTCCTGTGAAGATGGCTGGGATTATACCCTTTATCACAGCGATTATTCTGTGATGGATGGTGGACAGATCGACGCACCCGAATTGACGATTCAGGAAGTCCGGGAGCAGATTCTGGAAGCACACCACATGGAAAAGGGGCGGCGTGTGCTGAAGGACTATGACCTCATCATGGACAAAGTTGCCGAAGCCGAAGAACTGGGGCCGTCCAATCGCCCTTCCACGCTGGAAAAGCTGGCAGAGCTGGCGGGCGCAAGAGAAAAATGTGATGCCCCGGAATGCAACCCTTTTGGATGTAAGAAAGCGAGGGATGCCCATGAACTTTAATGCTGAGGAACTGATGCTGATGATGCTCTACAACACCGGCTCGCGGCTGGGGCTGATGCAGGAACTTCGGCTCATGCAGTGCTACCTGATGCCCGATGAGTTTGCTCTCCGGGAGCTGTCCGAGGGTGTGGTCGAGAAGCTGAAACTTATGACCGATGCGGAGTTTGCCGAGCTGGAATTTCCCCGGGACTGATTTTTGCCGCCTGCGGGCGGCGTACATAGGCTCTTTTGTTCCGAAAAATTTTCGCAAACCGCAAGAAAGTGGGCTTGATAGAATCCTTCCATTCATGCTATACTAAAACCAGTTTTAATGCACAGAAAAATTGAAAGCGGAGGATAGCCAATGGATACCAAAAAAAGATCACCCATCGACCGCCTGCTTTTTGCCACCTTTCTGAAAGGCCGCACTTCATCCCGTGATGTATGGGAAGAAAAGGGCGATATGACCCCCGAAGATAACCAGAAGATCATCGAAGAAACCAACGAGATCATCAACGATGATTCCACCTATCCCTTCATCAGCTACCTGTCCGACCTGCTTGCCAAATCCAAACCCTCCGATGAAGCGGTCAAGAAGCTGCACGACTGCATCGACAAAGTTGCCGCCGCACTGGGGCAGGACAGCACCGATGTGTTCCGTGCGCTCCTTGCAAAGCTGATCGAGGAGCCGGAAGAAAAGCAGACCTTTGACCGTCTGCTGGAGATGGCAGAAAAGTTTGCCGCAAAACACGAATAAAATACCATAGATTCCATAAGCGAGTGACCTGAAAAGGCCGCTCGCTTTTTTGTTTAC
>OKTM01000803.1_pt1 | contig 11928 bp, 11 predicted proteins | sample 1606401 | NCBI WGS metagenome assembly OKTM01 (sample SAMEA3879583, study PRJEB24766) | human gut metagenome | biome: human-associated habitat; feature: feces | place: USA | collected 1985/1987 | reverse complement strand
CAACGATCTGCACACGTGGCAATGAAATAAAGGGATGACGGGGGCGAAAAGGACGAATTTGCACACGTGACTGGCAACCTTCACCACGACTGATTGGCAAATCGCGCGGGATTGCGTATATTTGCGGCGGAAATTATTTCCAAACGCCTGCGGACAATATGGATGGAATGCTGCGGCAGGTGGCAGACAGATCGACAGAACAGACAGAACACGACAAATGAACTACTCTGGTTTAATCATAGCAGTTATCACATTTTTGGTAATTGGACTTTTTCACCCACTCGTAATCAAGAGCGAGTATTATTTCGGCACGAAATGCTGGTGGGCATTTGCGTTTGCCGGACTGGCCTTCATCGTGGCAAGCCTTCTGGTAGAGAACAGCGTAGCAAGCCCCATTCTTGGAGTCGTGGGGTGCTCTTGCCTGTGGAGCATATTGGAGATTTTCGAACAGAGGGAGAGAGTCAGGAAAGGTTGGTTTCCGATGAATCCGAAGAGGAAATCAGAGTATTAGGCAAAGCAGTGGTAAAGTCATAGCCCGAGGCGGCCAGGCTGTCCAGGAGGAGGGGGAGGAGCTCGCTTGCTCCATCGAGTCTGTCGTGGAGGAGGATGACCGAGCCGGGGCGTACCTGTTTCATAATCCGTTCTACAACAGGGACATACCAGTCGTGTTCAGACTGCTTGCAAGAATGTTCTGACTGTTTACAAGAATATCCAGATTGCTTACAAGAATGCTCTGACGACTTGCAAAACATTGTATCAAAGCTTCTTACATCCCAGCCGACAGTTTGCATACCGAGAGTCCGGATCACTTTAGCGATAGTCGGATTCGTCACGCCGAAAGGAGGACGGAACAATGAAATCTTCTTGCCGGCGACACTTTCCACTGCACGTTTCCCTTCATTGACATCGGCCAGCATTTTATCGAAAGACAGCAACGGAAAAGTGCCGGCATGGCTGTAAGTGTGCAGTCCGAGCGCATGTCCTTCTTCAAGCATGCGACGCAGAACCGCCTCATTACCAGAGACTTTGGAGCCGATCAAGAAGAAAGTCGCCCTGGCGCCATGTTCACGGAGGACATCCAGAACACGTTCAGTTTCAGGCGGATGCGGCCCGTCATCGAAAGTCAGGTAAACCACTTTCCGGTCGGTTTTCTCACCGCAGAATGCCCGCACATATACTCCCGAGCGTATGCTGGCAGAAGCCCAGACCATAAAGACTGTTATGGAAAGGACAATGGCAAGTATGCAGAGTATTGTGATGACAGACATATCGAAACCAATTCCAACTACTTATGTAACAAGATGATAACGCCATCCTCATTGACATCATCCACTATCGCGGTATAACCATCCGGAATCTGCTGTTCCGAAATGAGTTTACAGAGCAATACCGGAAGCAGTGAACGGAACGCCCCGAGAGACTCGACGTGGTCGGCGCAGCTTATGACATTGACACCGGCATTGATTCCGAACAGTTCAGCAATCGGATTTCCAGCGCATTTCGGAAGGTCTGAAAGATTCGCGAGACCACAGAATCGGAGAGCTGCGTTGCCGTCTTTGGTGCCGTTCAGCGAGTGGGATGAGGTTCCTCCAGAATCGTGAAGGGGTTCGGAAGAAGACTCGAAACCGGATTCATCACACGGCCAGGAGGCAGACTCGGACTCATGCAAAGGTTCGGTGGAGAACTCGGAGTTTGCATCGCCACCCCGCCCGGAATCAGACTCGGAGCCGGATTCATCACACGGCCGGGAGGCAGACTCAGACTCACGCAAAGGTCCGGTGGAGCACTCGGAGTTTGCGTCACCACCCCGCTCAGAGGCAGACTCAGAACCGGCTTCATCGCCGCTCTGCCCGGAATCAGACTCGGAACCATCACCACCACCCGGCCCTGTGGACGATTCAGTTGCCGGGCAGGAGTCGGAAACGTCTGTCGGCATCGCGGCACTGAGCAGAAATGCAGCAGCGCCTTCTCCCAACGGAAGGAAACCATCGCCAACCCTATATAAACCAAGACGTTGCCTTATGACATCTACCTCCGGCGTTACCTCATCAAAGGCACCGACTAATGCCACATTCCCCTCACCCGCATCATCGAGCAGCATTGCGGCATCGACAAGAGAAGCCGCAAAACCGTCCGCCTGCTGCACATAAGTCGTATTATAGGCATGAATTTTTCGGATCAATGCTATGTAACCGGATGCCGTATTGAAAGTGGACTGCATGAAAGGTGACGGATTCAGCAGAGTTTCCTCCCTGTCGAAAATGCTTGAACCGAAAGAGATGGTATCCTTCATGAAGCCGGCACCCGTAGAGGTGATTATCCCGGCCACCCTCTCGGAAGGGACACCGTCAAGCGACTTCAGCCCGCACCATACAGCCATCTTCAGGAGCCGCCCCATTCTGCGCCTCGAATTCGCATCAGTTATAACTTCCTTATAATCAGGCTCATCAGAACTGATATATGAAGCATCGCTGATATATAAATGTTTATGCGGAACATACAGCATGGCTAAAGTGCTTTTGAAGATTGAGTGTCAATGATATCCGAAAAGACTAGAGAGACGCAGTTGCCGCTGAAGCCGAAGGCCGAGGACAATATGTTGCGCAACCGTGGCTTAGAACCATCTCGAGTCGCAAACGGTGCAAGATCGGTTTCCGGAATCGGAGAAGCGTAACAGCGAGAACCCGTAAACGGCACAAGACCGGTTTCCGGAATCGGAGAGGAGAAACCGCACGAGCCCATAAACGACAAATCATTCAGTTCCAAGGACTTGCAGACCATCACCGCCTCGATTCCCTCAGAAGCGGCAAGAGTATGCCCAGTATAGGCCTTAAGCGAGCTGAACGGCGGAACAGCACCACCGAAAACCCGCACCATGGCATTGCTCTCCGCAAGGTCATTGACCTGAGTACCAGTCCCGTGCGTATTGACAAAGTCAATGTCGGACGGATCCAGACCTGCCTGCTCAAGTGCGGCGGACATTGACAATCCCGGCCCTATACCTTCAGGCGAACTCGCCGTCTGATGGTAAGCCTCATTGGCATTGCCCCAGCCGGTCAGCCTGCAGACAGCGACTTCAGAGTCGGCAGTGAGCACGAGATACCCTGCACCCTCACCGAGATTCAGCCCTGCACGCGACTCATCGAACGGCCTGCAGATTTCCGGATCAAGAATACGCAGAGAATTGAACCCGTTCATCGTAAAACGGCAAAGCGAATCCGTGCCGCCCACAATGGCCACATCGCACAATCCGTCACGCAACATCTTGGCTCCCAGCATAATAGCATTGCCGGCAGCAGAACAAGCCGTACTTATGGTCGTGCTGAAAACTATATTGACCCCACGGGACTCCAGATAATGCGCCATCATCGAGGTAACATCCCCGGGCGTGTGCATGCTCAGACTTCTCGCGTCGCCGCCAGCAAGGTCATCGCGGTGCTCCTGCCAAAAGACCTCGCTCAAATCCATTCCGCCCACCGAAGTACCGGACAGAAATGCGCAGCGGAGCTCTTTCAGCCCGTCTGCATTGCCCCTACGGCTGACGAAATCTGTCAATGCCTCGTCCACGGCCTTGAGCCCGAGCAGAGCCGTGCGACTTGCAACTTCCTGCCTGTCAATGCCTAACGCATCTTTAAGTTCGTCATCAGAAAGACAGACCTCACCGACGGGGAACCCGAGAGCAGTCTGAAAACGTCTCACAGGAGCAAGCATTGAACGGCCGCTCCGCATTGACTCCAGACATTCTGCTACATTGGTCCCGGCCGCGCAAATCGCACCAAGCCCGCTCACATAGACTTCCATATCAAGCAGTTTTCCCGTGTTCGCGGATATAGTCGGCCATGGTCTTGACCGAATAGAACACCTGTTTTCCCTCAGCAGGATTCTTCAGCTTGATGCCGTAATCCTTGTCCAGGAGCAGGATAATTTCCAACGCGTCGATAGAATCGAGCCCGAGACCGTCGTCGCCGAAAAGAGGAGCTTCCGGGTCAATGTCCTCAGGCGTAATCTCTTCAAGATTCAGAGCCTCAATGAGCTGGGCTTTAAGTTTTTCTATAAGTTCATCCATAATTTCTACAATTATCAGAATAACAATGTCCGGCTATCGGCGGACCAAGAGTTCAAATTTAGCGAAATATCTGCCATTCAGAAAATCAATGTGACCGACAATGCAATATTTCATATCCTGTGCAGACATTGACAGCGCAGCATACTCACGCACGTCCGAAAGCGTCCTGTCATCTGACCAGAACCAGGTATTCTCACCCTTGATATGATGACGGATGGAAATCTCGCCCTCCACCACGTTCGGAAGCGTATAGACGAACACCGCAGGACTCGCGGAGGCATCTGTTTCTGTGTCAATGATTTGCTGATGCCGGATATCCGTATCGAGGCTGCCGTAAACTCCTGACAAAATGAGTCCGCAGTCCTCTTCACCATATTCAATGCCGTCAAGAAGCACTTCAGATACGACGTAGCCAAGTTTGGACAGACTGTCCATCTTGTAGAACTTCATGTTCGGAGCGCAGACTGTCTTGAAAGCAGAGCGTATAAAGTCCTGGAAATCACCAGAGTCCGAAGAATACACCTCTTTATCATTCAGCAGAATGCGACTTGATTCCACCAGAACCGTTCTGAGGACATCTGCATTGACCTTCACGGGAGACTCGGACGAGAGCGCATCTTGAGTGGAGTATTCCAGAAGAAGCGCCGCATTGGTTCCGCCGAAACCGGAGGCTGTTTTCAATGCCCGGAGCGGTTTTCCAGACGGAAGTTCCAGATTGGACCGGCTGATATTCAGCGGCATAGGGACTCCGAGCTTCTCAAAGCCAGGCGTGCCGGCCAAAATCTTATTACGGAGTTCTTCAGCAGCGATAATGGTCTCTATCACTCCGGAAGCCCCCATCGTATGCCCGAAATAGGGCTTCAGGCTCTGCACAGGCACGTTCTGCAACCCTGCAAGCGAACAGGCTTTGGACTCCATCTCATCATTATATGCAGTGGCGGTGCCGTGCATCTGGAGCATATCCACATTGTCCGCACCTGCTTCCGCCATTGCCTTGCGCATGGCGAAATACAATCCGTCACCGGTTCTTGACGGGCCGGAAATATGGTTCGCGTCATCGGTCAATGCCGCTCCGCTTATGCAGACACCCTCCCCTTCCCTGGTCAATAACATCGCCCCGCACGCCTCACCGAGATTCAGTCCGCAACGTGATTCGTCATAAGGTCTGCAGACATCGTCTAAAAGTGATTTGAAGGACGCGAAACCACTGGTAATGAATCGGTTCTGGGTATCGACGCCGACTACGACCACCTCTTTATACCGTCCCGAGAGAATGAGTCTTCTGGCTACTGCAACAGCCGTAATTCCGGAAATGCAGGCGTTGGAAACGACAAATGTATCATCTGCATTGATCCCGAACCTGGAGGCGATTCTCCTGGCCATCGGGCCGAGCAGCAGAGCTGTGTCCGCACCAGGAGAGCCTGGCGAATCCGGATGCCGAGCCACGACTCCCGCCACCTCGCAGGTCTCCCCGTGGAACTCTGCCCACTCCGCGCTATGACCTTCGAGAAGCGAAATGTTTCCCTTCGCGGAAGCTATCACCAGTCCTATGCCGTCCGCGCTGCGGCTTCCGAGAACGGAACTGATGCAGTGAACTGCGATGATTTCCGTCAATGTCAATGTCCGCTGCCTGTCATAACGCTCGTATAAAGCATCATATACGGAATCCGGAATAATCCCGGCGGTAATCGGAGACTGGGAAACACGAGGATTTACGACACGACGCACGCCGACTTCTCCACGAAGCAAGGCCGAAAAATTCCGTTCCACGCCTTCGCCGAGAGATGTCACCATCGCCGAGGCCGATATAAATACCTTTCCTTTAAGCATTTGCAAGAGAACAACGTATCAGACTGTGACCATAGCCGAGATTATCGACAATCTCATCCACCCGCAGGCCGGCAGTCTCTATCATCTTGAACAAGTCATTGCTGTAGAACATCTTGCTGTTGCCGTTGGCCATGGCGGTAAAATACACGCTTGTCTGCGCGAGGTCGAAGGACGCAGTATCGAACTTCTGCCTGTCCCAGAGCGTCTCCATAATATATACACGGGCGCCAGGCTTCAGCCCGGAAGCGACACGTGAAAGGATGCTGACTACCTGCTGCTCAGAGAAACAGTCGAGGAACTGGCTCATCCAGACCACATCGAAACCGCCCGGAATCACCGTTTCCGGATTCAGCAGATCCCCTGCTACGGTATGGATTCTTTCGGCTCCAGGTTTTCCGTCAATGTTGTCCTTCAGCATAGCTAGCTGCTGCGGAAGGTCCATCACAGTAACATTGACCTGGGCATTTTCGCCCACGGTTTTCAGCGCGAAACGGCCTGTATTTCCACCAATATCGAGAATCGTCGCCGTCGGGGACGCAAATATGTGTGGCAGAGCCTGTTCGAATGAATTGTCCGAATAGAAATGGTCGAAGCCGAACCAGCTTTTCTGCACCTGGGGCTCCAGAGAAGAAAGCCCTTCGTACAATGTCGGCCATGGACCGAGCTCCTTCAGTCCGGCAGGCTTTCCTGTGCGCACAGCCTCGTCCAGATGGAAAAGACCCTTGTAGTTCACATCATGATTGAAGTCAATGTCGGAGCGCACCATCGGGTCATTGAGAAGGAACCATCCGACTTTGGAAATAGTGAATCGTCCGTCATTGAGGAACACTGTTCCTGCAGTCAGAGACGACTCCAACAGTACTTTGGCGCCATAGACCGAGATTCCTGCCTTTTCAGCCACTTCTTCAGCTGTCATACCGGCAGGGACACCCCGACCCGCCGCTTCAAGCATTCCGAAGATGCCGTAGTTGATCATAAGCCGGCTTACCTGAAACACAACAGGTGCAAATGCTATTTCATGAGCTGCCCTCTGAGCGTCGAGAGCCGAGATTCTTCTCCCCTTGTACTTGCTGTCCATAGTCAGTTATTTTTTCAATTTCCAGAAGTCATAGTAATTGTACCATTGCTCCGGATGCTGTTTCATTTCGTTTTCCAATGACCTGATGAATTGGCCCAATATCATGTCTTCCCCACCTTTACGAGAGACAGGTTTTTCGGCATTGACAAAACTGAACCTGTATGTCATATCTTTCTCACGCACAGCGAAATAGAAGAACACGGGGACTTTCAGTCTTGCCGCCAGATGGAATGGGCCGAACGGGAAATCAGCCTTGTGCCCCATCAACTCAGAGGTCAGGAGTTTGTCTTCGTTCACGTATCTGTCTCCGAGGAAGCAGACAAGTTCGCCTTCATCCAGGGCTTCCGATATCATGAACACGTGCGCGAGCGGGTCCTTGTTTACAGGAATGATCCTGAAAGACGCGTCAGCAGAACGGTTTTCCTCGAGGACCTCCTTGATATCTGCATGTTCATTGTCATACATCACCAGCGACATTTTGGTGTTGCCTTGTCTGAAAAACGGCTCTCCTGCAGCCCAGTTGCCGAAATGCGCACTTATGACTATCGCTCCCCTGTTCCCGTCCAATGCCTCGAGCAGCGCCTCGTAGCCTTCGAACTTATAATGGAACCGGTCCGACAAGCCGGAAGATATTGCGACCCTGTCAATGATGGATTTCCCGAAAGAAAAATAATTCCTGTAGATGAACAATGCAGATTTCAGCGGTCCGTAACCTAAGATTTTTCTTGCATAACGCCAGATGTCCGCTGTGGAACGCGGTGCCGCTGGAATGAAGTACAATGCCACGAAGGCCAACAGGCAATAGGCTGTCCTGACTCCCGAATGTCTGATCAGAAAGACGAAAATCTCATATCCAGTACGTCCCCCGCGGGACTTTCCCTGCCAGTTCTTTGCCATTGCGCGAAAATATTGCGACGAATCAGATTTTCCCCTGCAGGAAATCGTAGAAGTCAGAAAAAGTCTTGATCTTGGCAAAATCCTCTTTCTTCATCACATATCCGAAATTCTTCTCCACGAGCACGACAACATCCACCATATCGAGACTGTCCAAATCCAGAACCTCAAGCATAGGTGCGTCAGGTCTCATTTCGGTCACATCTGTTTCAAACTCTTCTGACAGAATTCCGTTAACTTTTTCTATTAGTTCCTCTCTGGTCATCTTTCCGATTTTTTCTTTAAAAGTGCTAATTTATAACATTTGCGCAAAATATGCAAAATGACTTTACCGGCTGCTCCACGAGCAAAAATTTTTGGAAACATTGGAAAAAGGGATTAACTTCGGTCTCTGAAAAAACCAAGACGGAAAGTTGTGAAAAAGATTCTGCGGGCTACCCTTCTGACCTTATTGCTGATGACACTGAATGTTTGGACCGGTTCGGCCCACACGTCCGCGTCATGCTCGGTTCCGCGCGATTCCACACGCAACACTCCGTCCACACACAGAATAGGAATCAATGCCAGAGGAGCATGGCTGATGCCGACCCACAAGTTCTTCAGAGGAGAGAACGGAACAGGCAAGCCCCTGAACTACAGCGCATCAGCACATCTTCAATACTCCTACCAGTTCCCCGCGTCCAGCACATTCGGGACATTGTTCCCTACCGCATATCAGGGAATCGGAGTAGGCTGGAACACCTTTTTCGACAAGAAGGAAATCGGCATGCCGACTGCGGTCTATATATTCCAGGGAGCACAGATATGCAGACTTGCCAGCCGCCTCTCACTTGATTATGAATGGAATTTCGGCGCATCATTCGGATGGAAGCCATTTCACGACGACGAGGAACTTGACGGCAGATCCAACATCTACAACACCGTAGTAGGCAGCAAGGTCAATGCCTATATCAATGCGAGTCTCATCCTCACCTACCGCCCTGTAAATCAGGCGACTCTGTTCTTCGGGGTCGATATTTCGCATTTTTCTAACGGCAACACGAGATATCCCAACGCCGGAGTAAACACATTGGGCATCAAGGTGGGCGGCACCTACGGTTTCGGAGAATGCAGCATGAGAAAACCTGGCGCAAAACTGAGCCGCAAAGCAGATTACGGATTCAATGACATCTTGTCCGGCACCAGGCCTTATTGCAGCATTCCTGATGAGAAAGATGAAAGCAGATTCATAAACAGGATGTCGCTGAACTTGACACTTTACGGCGCTCTGCGCTCTAAAGGTCTCATGTATGAGGACAATGCCTATATACTCGGAAACAAGTTCGCAGTTGCCGGGATTGACCTGAACCCTATGTACCGCGTCGGAAAGTGCTTTGCAGCAGGCCTTTCCGTGGATCTGCAATATGATGAGAGCGCCAACCTCAGAAGCCACATAGCAGGCACCGACTATACTGAAGACGGCATAAAGCTGCTCGTCAGAAGACCTCCGCTGAAAGAATCATTGGCAGCAGGCCTATCACTCAGGGCAGAGCTGATAATGCCGATTTTCACGGTAGGAGTCGGCGTCGGCCACAACATCATCTATAACGGAAGCGATTTCGACGGATTCTACCAGGCGTTCAATCTCAAGGCCAGTCTCACCAAGCGTCTTTTCCTGAACATAGGCTACAAGCTTACAGACTTGAAGAGGCCGAACAACTTGATGATCGGCCTCGGATGGAGTTTTCACAGAATCAGAACGAAATGACCGGCAGTTCCAGATAACTCTCTGCTGACCAGATGGTCATGACCGCTTTCTTGTAGTCTGTAGCCTCTGCTTCATACTGATTCTTCAGATAAGTATGAGGGTTCATGGCAATGAGCGGGAACCATGAAGCCTGCACCTGCACCATAAGCGTATGCCCCGGGAGGAAATGATGGTCAATGTCACACATCGTGAAATCCGCATTGACCTTCTTGCCTGACTTGAGCGGCAGCGGTTTCTCGAAGCTTTTTCTGAATCTGAGCGGCATGACATCAGCTCTGACCAGCATCTGGTAGCCGTCAGGTCTTACATCTATAAGTTTCACAATGACATCCGCGTCTGTCAGGCGGGCATTGTCCTCAGGCGTGACGGAGACGCATACATGAACATTTACCGGTCCTGCGAGATGAAGCTCCTTTTCCAGAACAGGTGACGTGTAGGTGGCGACGTCATTGCGTGCAGAACTGAATCTCTGGTCAGCAACCATATAGGCCCTGTCGCGGCTGTTCGCGTCACTGTCCATGTAAGGAACAGGAGAAGCGGGATCAGATGTGATGGAACGGTTATAAGACATTGGCTCAGAAGACATTGAATAAGCCTCTCCGCCTTGTCCGAAGGTCAATGAATTTTCTCCGGAAAGATAGAGTTTCCTGAATTTCATCTCTACAGGCGGCCACACATCGTAACTTTCCCACAAATCTGTCACGTTCCTGTTTTCCATAACGCTGCGCATGGTCTCGCCTGAAGGACAGATATTTACGCGAGGAAGTCTTTCGCCGCAGTCCTTGCCGTCCAGATAATATGTAAAGAACGGATATTCCACATTGTCCTGATAATAAGCGCCGGTAGCCTCGCCGAACCACGCGTCGGAAAGATGTCTTGCAGAGCGGTTGTTCCAGCCACCGTGATACCATGGACCGGCAGTGAGGTAGAGCGGACAGTCAGGCGACATTTTCTTCAGCATGTCATAGGTACGGAATGCGCCATAGCAGTCCTCCGCATCATAGAATCCGCCCGTAACCATCACAGGGACAGTGATATTCTTAAGATGGAGGCTCGGGTCCCTGTCTTTCCAGAAGGTGTCGTAATTCGGATGGACCATCATCTGGCTCCAGAAACGGAGAGAGTCGCCGAAAAAGGCTGACAATTCGGAAATGGACTTGCCCTTGAAATAGTCATAGATATTCCCGTCAATGCGGACAAGGCTGGAAGGAGCTACCGTAGCAGGTTTCTTCATTTCGCGATAGAAGCCAGAACCGAATCTGTATGAATCTGTCAGGCACAATGCCCCGTTGTGATGTGCATCATCGCCCATATACCAGTCAGTAGCAGGCGCCTGCGGCGAAACCGCCTTGATGGAAGGATGACGGGACAATATGGCCAGCGTGGCATAGAATCCCGGATATGAAACTCCTTTCACTCCGACCTTGCCGTTGTTCGCGGTATTGGCCAATATCCACTCTATTGAATCATAGACGTCCGTGGCATCATCGGTCTGTACGACTCCTTTCACATAGACAGTATCGGCAGCGCCGTCAATGCCGGACACATAAGGGCGCATCTGCTCGTATTTTCCTTCGCTCAGCATCCTGCCCCTTACATTCTGATACACAATTATATAGCCGTCAGCCACATAATTGGCCATATCTCCCTTGAGAGAGCCGCCGAACCCCGAACCGGCCTTCTTCCCGCCAAGTTCTCCGGGAGCGAGCCCATAAGGCTTCAGTGAATAAGGAGTGCGCTGAAGCATCACCGGAGAGGTTTTTCTGCCGAGTTTTGCAAGATATTCCTGATTCGGCTCATAGAGTACAGTATATATATGTATGCCGTCACGGACCTTGACCATGACCTCACGTTTGGTGTAGTTCTGACTCAGCCACTCGTCGGTGACTATCCTTCCGTTCTGCGCGAAAGACAATGCCGACAGCACGAGGGCCATCAGCATTGACACGAAAAATCTCTTCATTCTTATATCTCCTGATACATTTTTATATATTCATCCCCAAAGAATGTCACCGTTTCTCCGTTCTCGAAGCCGAGACGGCCATATAGGCGCTGAAGATAGTCCTTCCTGCTGTCCACAAGAAGAGTCGCCTTCGTAAATCCAAGAGCCTGCGCTTCTTCCAATGCATTCTGTATCAATATGCTGCCTATGCTGTGGCCACGGAATTCCGGTGCCACGGCCAAAGAATCGAGATAGTACTCCCCTGCCTCAGTCTCTGTGCCGGGATTCGGCTTGTCCATATCCAATGCTTTGGAAATCAATGAGAAAGTAAGGTCAGCCGTTTCTTTATATGGGGCCCCGTCATATGCAAT
>OKTM01000795.1_pt1 | contig 12036 bp, 10 predicted proteins | sample 1606401 | NCBI WGS metagenome assembly OKTM01 (sample SAMEA3879583, study PRJEB24766) | human gut metagenome | biome: human-associated habitat; feature: feces | place: USA | collected 1985/1987 | reverse complement strand
ATGCGATGTTTTTTTATTTTTAGATTGTTGCTGACGCCGGACGCACCCGCAGCAGTAAAATACGCCTTGCATGCGCTAACGCTACGCTGTCAAGATACTGTACGAATTATGCTTTTTAGGCTTCCTCTGCTTGACGAAACCGTCGAAACGCGCCGTCCATGGCGCGGTTCTCCTTGACTTGCCTTCCATGGCAAGCCATTTCTGTGTTTCATGGGCATAATTCTACAGTATCTAAACAGCTTCGCTAGTCACGCATGCAAGGCGTATTTTACTGCTGTGGGTGCGTCCGGTGTCTATCCATGCTATGATAAATAAACGTTTCTTATTTTATATCAATATCATGTAAAATGCCCGGAGTACACTCTGCGATGCACAATACCCCGCATAAGCGACTAGCGGTGCTGTTTAGATGCTGTAGAATTATGCTTCACAAATAGAAATGCCCCACCATGGACGGTGGGGCAAGGCGTTACGCACCACGGACGGTGCGTAAAAGCCGGTTTCGTCATTCTGCGAAACTCTATATGCATAATTCATACAGCATCTTAACTGCAAAGCGTTAGCGCATGCGAGGTATTGTGCGTCACAGAGTGTACTCCGGGCACCAATATTTCTGATAATTAATCATCATATCCGTTAGGATTGTTCTTCTGCCATCTCCATGAGTCGGCACACATCTCCTTAATACCATACTGTGCTTCCCAGCCGAGCTCTCTCTTGGCCTTTGATGGGTCACAGTAGCATGTAGCAATATCGCCAGGTCTTCTAGGCTTTATTGTATAAGGAATCTTAACACCTGTTGCAGCCTCGAAATTCTTTACGATATCAAGCACGCTGTAGCCATGTCCTGTTCCAAGATTGTAGATGCAAAGACCTGCATTCTCCTCAATTTTCTTTAAAGCCTTGACATGTCCAACCGCAAGGTCAACTACATGGATGTAATCTCTCACACCTGTTCCGTCAGGAGTATCATAGTCATCTCCGAATACTCCAAGCTCTTTGAGCTTGCCTACTGCCACCTGTGTGATGTAAGGCATGAGGTTGTTTGGAATACCGTTTGGATTCTCACCCATTGTACCACTCTTATGAGCTCCGATTGGATTGAAGTAACGAAGAAGAATAACGTTCCACTCATTATCTGCCTTATAGATGTCCATAAGTATCTGCTCAAGCATAGACTTTGTCCAGCCGTATGGGTTTGTACACTGTCCCTTTGGACACTCCTCTGTGATAGGAATCTGTGCAGGATCTCCGTATACTGTAGCTGATGAAGAGAAAATGATGCTCTTGCAGCCATTCTGTCTCATCACATCAACAAGTGTAAGTGTTCCTGCAATATTATTGTTATAGTACTCCCAAGGCTTTGCCACAGACTCTCCTACTGCTTTGAGTCCTGCAAAGTGAATACAGCTATCTATCTTTTCTTCCTTAAAAATCTTATTTAAGATGTCTCTGTCAAGGATATCTCCCTTATAGAACTTTACTTCTTTGCCTGTAAGAGCCTTAACTCTGTCAAGTGACTTCTCAGATGAATTTGAAAGATTGTCAAGTACTACAACATCGTAGCCTGCATCAAGAAGCTCCACACATGTATGGCTTCCGATATATCCGGCTCCACCAGTAACTAAAATTGCCATAATAAATATCTCCTTTTCATTTTTGTTAAATTTATTGTAGCGCATTTGCTCATTTTTGTATAGAATAAAATGTAGAAGAAATATGTAAAAATGTTGTAAAGGTAGGCAATATGAACAATAAATACAAAAATTCCTATATCGTAAAAGAAAAAGAGCTTGTATCTCTGTCCGTATATAACGTAGGCTTCCAGAGCTGTGATAGCCTGTATCAGTGGGGCCCCGGTATCAGAGACCATTATCTGATTCACTATATCATAAGCGGTAAAGGCCGCTACACTGTAAATGGCAGTGTTCACACATTAACTCCCGGCGATGCGTTTCTCGTATATCCAAATACCGAAGTGATTTACCAGGCTGATGCAGAAGATCCTTGGGAATATACCTGGGTAGGCTTTACCGGCAGCGATGCTGCAACCATTTTAAGAGCCACTGATTTCACAAAAGCGCATCCATACATACACAGTGTATCAAACGGAAACGAAATCAAAAGACAGCTCATGCATATATACGACGCCAGAGGCACAGAATTTGAAAATGCACTCGAAATGACCGGGCGACTCTACACCACCCTCGCTCTTTTTGTCAGCGCCGCCACATCAAAGCCACCGCAAAACAGTGCAAACTCCTATGTACAAAAGGGCATCGAATACATCTCCGCCAACTATTCATACCCTATCACCGTTGAGGATATTGCATCATATATAGGATTAAGCCGAAGTCACCTGTTCCGTTCCTTCCAGAGCATCCTCGGTGTATCGCCAAAGGAATATCTGACCGATTTCAGAATCAAACAGGCATGCTATCTGCTTAAACACTCCTCATTGTCCATCACAGCAATTGCAGGCTCTATAGGGTTTGATAACAGCCTTTATTTTTCAAAGACCTTTCATAAAATAAAAGGCCTTTCGCCTAAGGAATATCGCAGTAAATACAAAAAAGCTCAAGAATAAAAAAAGCTGCCGGACTTCATGTGAAGCCCGGCAGCTTTTTTCATATATCTCTTTATGCTAAACTAAGCAAGCTTAGATTTAGCAACCTCTACTAATTTAGCAAATCCTGCTGCATCTGTAACAGCCATATCAGCTAATACCTTACGGTTAAGGTCAACGTTTGCTAACTTTAAGCCGTGCATGAACTGGCTGTATGAAAGTCCGTTGATACGAGCTGCTGCGTTGATACGGGCAATCCATAACTGACGGAACTGTCTCTTTCTCTCTTTACGTCCAGCGTATGAGCTTGTAAGTGCTCTCATAACTGACTGCTTTGCTACTCTATACTGCTTAGATCTAGCGCCTCTGTAACCCTTTGCTAACTTTAATGTTCTGTTATGTCTTTTCTTAGCGCCTAAACCGCCTTTAACTCTTGCCATTTGTTGATTCCTCCTTAACTAATACTACCGATTACATGTATGGTAAAATCTTCTTCATATTCTTAACATTTGTCTCATCTGTCATTGTTGCTTTTCTGAGATTTCTCTTTGTCTTTGTTGTTTTCTTAGTTAAGATATGTCTCTTGTAGGCTTTATTTCTTTTTAACTTTCCTGTTCCTGTAACTTTGAAACGTTTTGCAGCTGCTCTGCTTGTTTTCATTTTTGGCATTGTGTGTTCCTCCTTAAATTGTTATCTCTTTTCTGCCAGCACCATACCGATGCTTCTTCCTTCAACCTTCGGTGCTTTCTCCACTACCGCTACATCTGAAAGATTCTCCGCTATATCATCAAGGATATGTTTGCTTGCATTCATATGAGCCATCTCACGTCCTCTGAATCTGAGTGTGATCTTTACCTTATTTCCTTTTGCAAGAAATTTCTTTGCAGCATTCATCTTGGTATTCAAGTCGTTAGCCTCAATGTTAGGTGAGAGACGAATCTCTTTCAATTCAACGGTCTTCTGCTTTTTCTTTGCATCCTTTTCCTTACGGGCCTGCTCATAACGATACTTACCATAATCAATCACCTTACATACAGGTGGCTTTGCATTTGGTGCTATCTTTACTAAATCAAGTCCTGCCTCGTCTGCAATCTTTTGAGCTTCTCTTGAAGAAACAATTCCTAACTGCTCTCCATCCGCTCCAATCAGTCGAACTTCTCTGTCTCTGATCTGTTCATTAATCATTAATTCGCTAATGGTCTTGTACCTCCATAAAAAATAGTGGATAGGCAGACTATCCACTATACAATCTTCAACACAAATGTTTGAAAATATTAACGCTAAGTCGCTCCATTGCGCTTAGGTGAGAGTGGATACTCTACTTTGTTTTCATACAACTACTAGAATATAGCACAGACAATTTCTGTTGTCAACACTTTTATCTAAATTTCTATAATCTAATATGTACCAAGAATCTTAAGGGCAATTGCCTCTTCCCTTATGCCTCTTAACGCATTCTGCACCGCTGTATCCGTAAAACGTCCTTCAAAATCAACAAAGAACCTGTACTCCCATGCCTTATCAGATATCGGACGAGACTGGATATTTAACATATTGATTCCATTGTATATAAAGTGTGCCAGCATATGATACAGTGCACCACTCTTATGAGGTGTCTCAAAGCATATGCTTATCCTGTCTGCATCTCTGCGGCATACCCTTTTAGCCGACACAATTATAAACCTTGTTGCATTGTTTTTATTGTTCTGTATGCGGCTCTCAAGCACCTGAAGCCCATATATATCAGCCGAGATATGGCTAGCTATGCCAGCCTGTGTGATATCTCCGTCATCCTTTACCTTCTTTGCAGAAAAAGCTGTATTCCTGACAGCCACCTGGTTGATATCCTTATGCTCATCAAAAAAATCTGAGCACTGCATAAGTGCCTGTGGATGTGAGTACACAGTCCTGATATCAGAAATCTTTGCACCCGGAAGTCCCATCAGACTGTGGTCGATGCGTATAATCTGCTCCCCAACTATATAATTGTCGTATTCAACAAGCAGATCATAGTTTTCCGATACAATACCGGCTGAAGAATTCTCTATCGGAAGCACTGCATAATCGGCCTTTCCGCATTTGATATCCTCCATGGCATCCTTCCAGGAATCCACGTTGTAGCCATTACAGTTCTCGCCAAAGTATGTCTTCATGGCAAGCTGTGAGTATGCACCCTCAACTCCCTGAAACACAATCCTTGCATTGGAAAAATCCAGGCTGTCTACCTCAGTAAAGTTTTCCTTCTCCACTATGCCATGCTCAGTCATAAGCTGATACTGCTTCTTTCTACTGGTCGACATAATCTGTTCAAAAAGCTCAACTATACCGTGCTTCAAAAACTCATCATCTGCAAGAGACGATAATTTCTCAAGCTTTTCATCCTCTCTCGTCTTGTCAAAGACCTTTTTGCCGGTGGTTATCTTATACTCGGCAACGTGCTTTGAGATATCCATTCTTTCCTTATATAATCTGACTATTTCACTGTCTATCTCATCGATAGACTCTCTCAATTTCATTAAATCTTCCATTATTGTCTCCTAAAAAAGATATAATAAAATATTATTACAAAATTTATAGAAAGGCAAGTAATCCTTGAAAGATTTATCATATATAGATATCATTTAGTTAATATCTAAGCATAAATCTCATATACCCTCGGGAGAATTACATGAAAAAAGAACACGCATGATTAATCAACTCATGCGTGTTTTTTATTAATTCATATAAAATTCAAATCTTGATCTGTATATATCACTGCACTTTCCGGTATTCTGGTCTATCGCAATAACAGAAAGCACATTATTTCCCTCAGGAACAGGTATTGGAGCTGTATACTCTGTTGATGCAGCACTCGGATCTGACGAATCCCAGGTATAGTATACCTTGCAATTTTCAGGTACTGTGATTGTAATGTCTGTCTGTGCACCAAATGTACCTCCGTCAGGGTCTATCTCCGGTGCATCCGGTGCCTCAAACTCGATTTCATACTTGGCAGATGCCACCTCGCTTTTGATTCCTCTGTCATCAACCGCAACAGCTGTTATCTCATATGTACCTTCCTTGTCCAGGGTAATCGGGCTATAATATCTTTCTCCTCTGGTCAAAGGATCATCCGAATCATATGAATAGTATATTTTGGTATCGCTGTCTGCATCTATAGAAAGCTCAATAGTCTCTCCATACTTGCCACTGCTCTTGCTAAACTGCGGTTTAGATACAGTATAATCCGCAAAAAGCTTTAAAACAGATGCATCCTTAGCACTCTCACGCAGCGCAACAATTGCATCATAATCCTTTTTTGATTCATAAATCGAGATAAGCTGCTTATAAGCCTCTTTGCTCTTTGGATCAATATTGATAATTTCCTGATACAGCACAAGAGCGGCATCATAATCCTTCTTGGACATATATATATCAGCCAGTGCATATCTGACATCTGTATTATCCGAATCAATCGACAAAGCCTTCTCATAATAAGAAACCGCGGAATTTATATTTCCCGCCGAATAAGCTGCCTTTGCCTGCTTCACCTGATAATCAAATGAATTGTCATGTGATCTGCTTACATTACGTGTAATAGCTGCAATAAGTATTACAATTGCTACAACGCACACTACAGCTGATATAATAATTATCTTCTTCTGCTGCGCTCTCTTTGCCCTCTGTCCGTCAGACTGCGGCTTCTCACACGGTTGTTTCGTCTGAGACTGCTGCTCACCTGTCTGAGCCTGTCTCACCTGCTGCTTTACAGACTGTGACATTCTGTCCGGTTTTTGTCCGTTCCACTGACCGGCACTATGAAGCTGTTCCCTCACCGGCTCATCAAACCTGATTGTCCTATCAGACACAGGCTTTACAGTCTTTTGTCCATCAGTTCGCCTGTCATCATTTCCAACCAGATTATCAAGATAATCATCAAATTCGTTGTAATCAGGCACTATCTGAACCGGATGCCCACAGACATCACAGTACAGACTGCCCGCCTTCAATTCATTACCACAATTGGCACATCTCATACATCTAATCCTCTTACTTATTGTCTAATTATCTCTTCATAGCCTCAACACAATTGCTCATGAGCATCGCAATTGTCATAGGACCTACACCGCCCGGTACAGGTGTGATATGTGACGCTTTAGACACAACAGAATCAAAATCCACATCACCACACAGCTTATTTTCAGCATTTCTGTGGATTCCAACATCAATGACAACCGCACCATCCTTCACATATGAAGCATCTATAAACTTAGGCTTTCCTATTGCCACTATAAGTATATCGGCATTTTTACATACATCTTTTAAATCCTTTGTATGTGAATGACATACCGTAACAGTTGCATTCTCCCTAAGCATGAGAAGTGACATAGGCTTGCCGACTATATTGCTTCTGCCAACCACAACACAGCTTTTACCATCAATATCTATATTGCTTCTCTTTAAAAGCTGAATGATACCGGCCGGAGTACACGGCAAAAAACCAGGCTTTCCTATAACCATCGCTCCAACACTCTGTGGACTGAAGCCATCAACATCCTTTTTGGGATCAATAGCATCAATAACCTTGTCCTCATCGATATGCTTTGGCAGTGGAAGCTGACAGAGAATACCATTTACAGAAGCATCAGCATTGAGCTTTTCGATAAGTTTTAATATCTCATCCTCCGTAGTCTCCTCTGCAAGTTCATACGAAAGTGATTTGATTCCGACATACTCACACGCCTTTTTCTTGTTGCGAACATACACTGATGATGCAGGGTCATTTCCGACCTGAATCACCGCAAGACAGCCCTCGATGCCTTTTTTCTTAAGCTCTGCCACTTCTTCCTTAAGCTCATCCTTAATCTGTGTTGAAATTAATTTTCCGTCTATTAGATTAGCCATATTTCCTCCTAGAATAATCCTGTGATAACACCATTGTCATCCACATCAATGCCGTATGCAGCCGGCTTCTTTGAAAGTCCAGGCATAGTCATGATAGAACCGTTTACTGCTACAACAAAGCCTGCACCTGCTGACGCATAAACCTCACGTACGTTGATTTTAAAGCCGCTCGGTCTGCCAAGCTTCTTTGCATCATCAGAAAGCGAATACTGTGTCTTTGCCATACATACTGGAAAATCTCCCATTCCAAGGTCTGTAATCCTCTTAAGCTCTCTCTCTGCTGCCGGAGAATATGTAACACCATCTGCTCCATATATTTCTTTTGCAACAGTTTCAATCTTTTCCTTAAGTGACAGGCTATCATCATAGAGCACCTTAAAATTGCTTTCCTTGTGCTCGATTGTTTCAAGTACCTTGTTGGCAAGGTCAATTCCGCCTTCGCCACCCTTCTCCCATACCTCTGAGAGTGCAAATTCACAGCCTCTTTCTTTACAGAACTGCTCTACAAAATCAGTCTCAGCCTTTGTATCTGTGACAAATGAATTTAATGTAACAACTACAGGTACTCCAAACTTGTGAAGATTCTCAATATGCTTCTCAAGATTTACGATTCCGGCCTTAAGTGCATCAAGATTCTCTGATGAAAGCTCATCCTTCGGCACGCCGCCATTATATTTTAATGCTCTGATTGTTGCAACAAGTACAACTGCATCCGGCTTAAGCCCTGCCATACGGCACTTGATATCAAAGAACTTCTCTGCGCCAAGGTCTGCGCCAAAGCCTGCCTCAGTGATAACATAGTCTGCAAGCTTTAATGCTGTCTTTGTGGCACGGACACTGTTACAGCCATGTGCTATATTGGCAAAAGGTCCACCGTGAACTATTGCCGGTGTATGCTCAAGTGTCTGGATAAGGTTCGGCTTTAAGGCATCCTTTAAGAGAGCTGCCATAGAGCCTGTAGCCTGAAGATCATCGGCTGTGACAGGCTTTCCGTCAAAGGTATATGCCACAATAATTCTTCCAAGTCGTTTCTTTAAATCTGCCATATCATCAGCCAGACAGAGTATTGCCATAATTTCAGATGCTACAGTGATGACAAAATGATCTTCTCTGACCATTCCGTCCATCTTGCTTCCAAGACCAACAACGATATTTCTAAGGACACGGTCATTCATATCCATACATCTCTTCCATACAATCTGGCGTGGGTCGATACCAAGCTCGTTTCCCTGCTGGATATGATTGTCAAGAAGTGCCGCAAGCAGATTGTTCGCAGATGTAATTGCATGAAAATCTCCTGTAAAATGAAGATTTAAATCCTCCATTGGGACAACCTGTGCATATCCGCCACCGGCTGCTCCTCCCTTGATACCAAAGCAAGGTCCAAGTGACGGCTCACGAAGTGCGATAAGTGCTTTCTTTCCCAGGCGTCCAAATGCCTCTCCAAGACCTACGCTTGTGGTTGTCTTTCCCTCTCCTGCAGGAGTCGGGTTTATAGCTGTAACAAGTATGAGCTTTCCGTCAGGATTTTTCTTTGTGCGATTGATAAGCTCATCAGAAATCTTTGCCTTATACTTTCCATAAAGCTCTAAGTCATCCTCTTCAATCCCTATAGATGCTGCTACATCCTTGATTGGAAGCATTGTAGCTTCCTGTGCGATCTGAATATCTGTTTTCATTTTTCTTTGCTCCTTTGTGTTAATTATTCTCTAATATAGTATCTAATTCCTCTTTAGTCACCAGAACCTTGCGGGGCTTTGTCCCCTCCTCAGGTCCCACTACACCGGCCTCTTCGAGCTGATCCATTATGCGGGCCGCCCTGTTGAAGCCAATTTTAAGGTATCTTTGAAGCATTCCGATTGAAGCCCGTTCCTTATCTGTGATAATTGACGCTGCCTCCGCAAAGTAAGAGTCCCTGCCATCATCCGTGTTTTCCACATCTGAAATGGTAACGGTTGTATTTGTCGTATCGTTCGACAGGCTCTCCATCTTTTGTGCCACATCATTACTGTACTGTGCATTCTCATTATTTTCAATAATAAATTTCACAATATCGGAAACTTCTTTATCTGAAACGAATGCGCCCTGTACTCGAAGGGGCTTCGGAACACCCTGTGGGTCAAATAACATATCTCCCTTTCCAAGGAGCTTTTCCGCACCATTCATATCAAGTATGGTACGACTGTCAACACCGCTTGTAACCGCAAATGCGATACGGCTTGGCATATTCGCCTTGATGAGACCTGTAATAACATTAACAGAAGGCCTCTGTGTAGCTATAATCAGATGTATACCGGCTGCTCTCGCAAGCTGTGCTAGCCTGCATATTGCCTCCTCTACATCCTTTGATGCAACCATCATAAGATCTGCAAGCTCGTCCACTATAATGACAATCTGTGGCATCTTTGGCGGTTTTTCTGTATCCTTGCCATCCATTGCATCAATCATGGCATTGTAACCGTTTATTTCCCTGACACCGCTGTTTGCAAACTTCTCGTATCTGTCTGTCATCTCTGAAACCGCCCAGTTTAATGCTCCTGCAGCTTTTTTAGGATCTGTAACAACCGGAATCATCAGATGAGGTATGCCATTGTATACACTAAGCTCAACCACCTTCGGGTCAATCATAATCAGCTTTACCTCATCCGGCTTTGCCTTGTATAGTATACTCATGATAATTGTATTGATACAAACTGACTTACCTGAGCCGGTAGCACCTGCAATTAAAAGATGTGGCATTTTTGCGATATCCGTAACCTTAACCTTGCCTGCAATATCTTTTCCCACTGCAAATGTAATCTTTGATTTGGCATTTTTAAATTCTTCAGACTCCACAAGCTCCCTGAAGGAAACAGCAACACTCTGGCTGTTTGGCACTTCGATGCCCACAGCGGCTTTTCCCGGAATAGGAGCCTCGATTCGTATATCCGCGGCTGCCAGATTAAGCTTTATATCATCTGCCAGATTCACAATCTTTGATACCTTCACTCCAAGCTCCGGTGTGATTTCAAACCTTGTAACAGCAGGACCGCAGCTTATATTATTCACCTTCGCATTCACCCCAAACACATTAAGAGTCTGTTCAAGCTTTGCCGCCGTCTCACGCAGATGAGCCTGCGAATCGCCGGTTTTACCCCTGTCAGGAGCCTTAAGCAGATCAACAGCCGGAAATACATACGGCTTCTGCTGGATTGCATTTTCTGCGTCATTTATCGCTATCTGCTCACTGACTTTTTCAACCTCTTTGGCAAGCTCATCCTTGTCTGATTTGACCTTTTTCTTACTTGGCTCTGCTGCAGGTGGTTTTGTCATTACCGCATCTGCAGCCGGAGCTGATAATTTTGATTGCAGCTCATTATCTTTTTGTATGCCAAAATCATCAGATATATCAGGCTCCACGCAGCCCGATATAGGTATCTGCGACACATGGCTTGCAGCTGTGCCACCCAAAACCGAAACAGGCTCCGATGCCACACCAAAGTCCGGTGTTTGCACTATTTCCCCTGCATCCCCTGATGTAAGGCTTGTCGTCTTTTTCTCCTTTATTGCAGGTGAACTCGGGTAATTCTCTATAGTTATCTCACCAAGCGCATCTGTAGCTGCTGCACCTTGTCCAAATATCCCAACATGGGCTGTATCACTACCTGCCATGCCTGAATCCAGCACGTTTTCACTGCCATCAATTTTTGTATCAAGTGACACGCCTGTTATCTTATTGTCCATCCTTCGGCCGGCACGCTTACTCCTTCTGCCACCTTTTGCAGCCTCCTTTATGTCACTGTCTGTATCATCTGAAGCTAAACCCTCTCTTGTCTGACGCTCTCTTGACTTATACTGCCGATACTCCTGATATCTCTCATTATTCTCACGCGCTGACTCGTATACCTTTCGGCCGCCGTTTCTCATACCCTTCATGAATGATTTACCGGTAATGAGCACAAGACAGATAATCATCACAACTATTGTCACCACGTATGAACCTATAATTCCTACCGCCGGAACTAAAATGCAGCCTATAAGAGCACCTATAAAGCCACCACCTGAATGTCTTTCAACACTGTCAATATATGACTGCACCGGCGAAACCGCGAATTCACCATACACTGCCAGGTACATAAACACACATATAAACCATATGAGAACTATGGTCATAACAAGCTTCATGATAGCATATGAATTGCCCTTATTGGACACAGCAAAAAAGCTGCCCACCAGAAGCACAAGCGGAAAAATATATGCCACCATTCCAAATACACCAAAAAGGAAACCGCTTACTGCGTTTCCCAAATGACCGCCTATTCCAAAATTACTTATAAATAAAAGGATTGAAACAGCTACTACTATCCAGAGAAATATTTCCTTTTTAAAGGCCTGCTGCCTCTCTATCTGAGCCATTCTCTCCTTTTTTGTCTGTCTTTTTGCTGAGGATTTCTTCCTCGTTGCCATGTAACTAACCTCCGTATTTTGATTTACAGAGTATATAATAACATATTTCTTCTGTTCTGTGTAAATTTTCTAAAGTAATTTTTCGATTTTATGATTAAAGGGTCAAAAGGTATCATCGATGCATGCTTGCATGCAATTCG
>OKTM01000792.1_pt1 | contig 12053 bp, 9 predicted proteins | sample 1606401 | NCBI WGS metagenome assembly OKTM01 (sample SAMEA3879583, study PRJEB24766) | human gut metagenome | biome: human-associated habitat; feature: feces | place: USA | collected 1985/1987 | reverse complement strand
CGCGGCTGCAACCGCCTGATCGCGCAGGGAGCGGAAATTGCGATTTCACCCGAAACGATTCTCGAGGAGCTGGGCGTGAAAAAGGCCGGGACAAAAAGAGCCGCACCGCGTCCGCGCTATGGAAAAGAGGCGGAAATGGTTCTGAAAACACTCGCGGCAGAACCGCAGAATCTTGCACAGCTTGCCGGTAGCACCGGAATCCCGCTGCAGGAGCTGACCGGCATTCTGCTGGCACTCGAAATTGACGGCGTTATTGCGGAAAATCCGCCGGGCGTGTACATGGCGTTATCGTAAAAGGGACGAGGAAAAGAAAGGTTTTGTGATATTCCGCCCGGTGCACAATTATAATAGAAGAAAAAGAAAAAAGGGGGCTCTTCTGCGCCGCGTGCATGTCTGAAAAAGGAAAAAGAAAAGAAAAAAATCAGGAAAAATCGTTAAAAAATAGAAAAAATCCTGTTATTTTGTCGGGAAATATCGAAAAATGGTACATTTTAAAAATGGAAAACACTTGCAAGAAAAAACTTTTTGGTGTATAGTCAGTGGAAGTTACGACTAATTTAGGAATTATTCTGGAATTTGTAATGATGCAGAACTATGCGATATGAAAAACGCAATATAGATCTGGACAGTTATAAAAATATGTATTCAGGAGGCATCAGAGGTGGCAAAATATCTTGTAATAGTGGAATCACCGGCAAAAGTCAAGACGGTGAAAAAGTATCTCGGGGCAAATTACGAAGTTGCAGCATCTATGGGCCATGTGCGCGATCTGCCGAAAAGCCGGCTTGGAATTGATGTAGAACATGACTTTGAACCAAAATATATCACCATCCGCGGAAAAGGAGAGCTTCTGGCATCTCTTCGAAAAGCCGCAAAAAAAGCAGATAAAGTTTATCTCGCAACTGACCCTGACCGCGAGGGAGAGGCAATTTCCTGGCATCTGTCGATTGCGCTGAATCTCGATGAGAACAAGATGCGCCGCATCACCTTCAACGAGATCACAAAATCAGCAGTCAAAGCGTCGATCAAACAGGCACGCGACATCGATATGAACCTGGTGGACGAGCAGCAGGCGCGCCGCTGCCTCGACCGTATGGTAGGTTATGAAATCAGTCCATTGTTATGGAAGAAAATCAAACGCGGACTTTCCGCCGGCCGTGTGCAGTCCGTTGCACTGCGCATCATCGGCGACCGCGAGGATGAGATCAATGCGTTCATTCCGAAAGAATACTGGACACTGGAAGCAGATCTGAAAATTCCGGGCGAGAAGAAACCGCTCGTCGCAAAATTCCACGGCAAAGGCAGTGAAAAGATGGCGGTCGAGACGAAAGAGCAGCTCGATGAAATCTTAAAGGGACTGGAAAATGAGACCTTTACCGTATCCGAAGTGAAAAAAGGAGAGCGTTCCAAGAAAGCGCCGCTTCCGTTCACCACGAGTACCCTGCAGCAGGAAGCATCGAAGGTGCTGAACTTCTCCACGCAGAAGACGATGCGTCTGGCGCAGCAGCTCTACGAGGGCGTGGAAGTAAAAGAAAAGGGAACGATCGCTCTGATTTCCTATCTGCGTACCGATTCTACACGAATCAGCGAGGAGGCCGATGCGGCAGCACGTTCCTTTATCCAGGAGCAGTACGGCACAAAATATACCGCAAGCGGGGACACGACGGAGAATAAAAACAGCAAGGCACAGGATGCGCACGAGGCCATCCGTCCGACCGATGTGACGAATACACCGGTAATGGTAAAAGAATCCCTGCCAAGAGATCTGTTCCGCCTGTATCAGCTGATCTGGAAACGCTTTGTGGCAAGCCGCATGCAGCCAGCCGTCTATGAGACAATTTCCGCACGGATCAATGCAGGAGAGTATCTCTTTACAGCAGCTTCCTCCCGTCTGGCATTTGATGGTTTCATGTCCGTTTACACCGATCCGGATGAGGAAAAGAAAGAGAAAAACGCCGCTGTCCGGAGCCTGGAGGCAGGAACGAAGCTGGCACTGGAAAAGATGGATCCGCAGCAGCACTTCACACAGCCGCCGGCACACTACACCGAGGCATCCCTTGTCAAAACACTTGAGGAACTCGGCATCGGCCGTCCAAGTACGTATGCGCCGACCATCACAACGATCATCAACCGCCGTTACGTGGCAAAGGAGAACAAGAACCTCTATATGACAGAGCTCGGCGAGGTGGTCAACAACATGATGAAAGAGGCATTCCCGAGCATCGTGGATGTCAACTTTACGGCAACGATGGAAGCTTTGCTCGACAGGGTTGGAGATGGAAGTGTTCCGTGGAAGACAGTAGTCGAGAACTTCTGGCCGGATCTCTATGAGGCGGTCACAGAGGCAGAAAAGAACCTCGAAGAAGTTAAGGTAGAGGATGAGGTGACAGATGTCATCTGCGAGAACTGCGGCCGCAACATGGTGGTCAAATACGGCCCACACGGAAAATTCCTCGCCTGCCCGGGATTCCCGGACTGCAAGAACACGAAGCCGTATCTGGAAAAGATCGGTGTTCCGTGTCCGAAGTGCGGAAAAGAAGTGATCCTGCGCAAGACGAAAAAAGGACGGAAATATTATGGATGCGAAAACAATCCGGAATGCGATTTCATGTCCTGGCAGAAACCGTCTGCCAAGAAATGCCCGCAGTGCGGCGGCTATATGCTGGAAAAAGGCAATAAGCTGGTCTGCGCGGACGAGCAGTGCGGCTATGTAGAAGTACGCGAAAAGAAAGACGAAGACTGAGAATGACAAAGCGGTCTGTACTGGTGAAAAACTGGTGCAGGCCGTTTTTTTGCTTATCGCGGCGGAAAAACAGGAAGATCCGAAAAAATTTAGCATTTTTATAAAATTTATAGTTTTCTGAAAAATATATTGATTTCCGGAAAACTACATGATAGAATGAGCTTAGTTTTAAGGGTTGTCTGAAAAAGGCATCAGTGTGCATTTTTTTCGGCGGATACGCCAAAAAAATGCAGAAAATAAAGAAAGGAGAAGAACATGAGCGTACAACTGCTGGATAAAACCAGAAAAATCAACAAACTGCTTCATAACAATCACTCCACGAAGGTCGTGTTCAACGATATCTGTGAAGTCCTGATGGAAACGTTAAGTTCCAATATCCTGGTGATCAGTAAAAAAGGAAAAGTGCTGGGCATCAGCCTTTGCCCGGGCGTGGAAGAAATTACGGAGCTGATCGAGGATAAGGTGGGCGGTTATGTCGATGCCGCATTAAACGAGCGTCTCCTCGGCGTACTCTCCACAAAAGAGAACGTCAATTTACAGACCCTCGGCTTTGAGCGGCCTGGTGTAGAGCGCTACACCGCAATTATCTGCCCGATCGAGATCGCCGGAGAACGCCTTGGTACCGTATTTATGTACCGCTGCACCCCGCAGTACGATATCGACGATATCATCGTCAGTGAGTACGGCACAACCGTTGTCGGACTGGAAATGATGCGTTCCGTCAACGAGGAAAATGTGGAGGAAAACCGCAAGGTTCAGGTGGTTAAATCCGCATTCAACACGCTGTCCTTCTCCGAACTGGAAGCCATCATCCATATCTTTGATGAACTGAACGGGGATGAGGGCATTCTGGTTGCAAGCAAAATTGCAGACCGCGTCGGCATCACAAGATCCGTCATCGTAAATGCCCTCCGCAAATTCGAGAGCGCAGGCGTCATCGAGTCCCGTTCCAGCGGTATGAAGGGAACGTATATTAAGGTATTAAATGATTATATCTTTGATGAACTCGACGAGATCAAAGCAAGAAAGAACCTGAAAGGAAAGGGCGATGCCCATCCGGACGAGACGAAAAAATAAAAAAGTGGAATGTAGAAAAGAATCGGAGCCGTTTAAGAATGGCGCCGTTTCTTTTTGTGCAAAAAAGCATTCGGGGAGCGGAAAAAAATGGTATCATTCCCGTTTTTAGCAATAAACTATAATTAGATTCTAAAGAGAGTATAAAATATGAAAAAATTGCCAAAATAAGAAAAAACGAGGAAATAAGAGAAATTAAGAGTTATTACGAGAGAAAAAAAGAGAATTACAAAATTCATGCATTTGCGAAATGAGGTGGAAAACACTATAGTAAGAACCATCAAGTAGCACTCGAATGAACTGAGTGCTAATAAATAAAACTGAATGAAATCTTGAAGGAGGAAACATAAATGAAGTTAGTACCTTTAGGTGACAGAGTTGTATTAAAAGAGTTAAAAGCAGAGGAAACCACAAAATCCGGTATCGTACTTCCGGGACAGGCACAGGAGAAACCGCAGCAGGCTGAGGTTATCGCAGTAGGACCTGGAAAAGTAGAAGATGGCAAAGAAGTAAAAATGGAAGTTGCAGTCGGAGATCAGGTAATCTATTCCAAATATGCAGGAACCAACGTCAAACTGGAAGACGAAGAGTACATCATCGTAAAACAGGATGACATTCTGGCAGTTGTAAAATAAAGAATAATCAAGTAAAAATCAGGAGGCATGACAATCATGGCAAAAGAGATTAAATATGGAGCAGAGGCAAGAAACGCTCTTCAGAATGGTGTAAACCAGCTTGCAGATACCGTACGTGTAACCCTTGGACCGAAAGGAAGAAACGTTGTTCTGGACAAACAGTACGGCGCTCCGCTCATCACAAACGATGGTGTTACGATTGCAAAAGAGATCGAGCTGGCAGACGGCTTTGAAAACATGGGCGCACAGCTCATCAAAGAAGTTGCTGCAAAGACCAACGACGTAGCAGGTGATGGTACCACAACCGCAACCGTTCTGGCACAGGCTATGGTAAACGAAGGAATGAAAAACCTGGCAGCAGGTGCGAACCCGATCGTTCTTCGTAAGGGAATGAAGAAAGCAACCGATAAAGCTGTTCAGATCCTTGCAGAGATGAGCCAGCCGGTAGCAGGCAAAGAGCAGATTGCAAAAGTTGCAGCTGTTTCTTCCGGAAGCGAAGAAGTAGGCCAGATGGTAGCTGACGCTATGGAAAAAGTTTCCAAAGACGGCGTTATCACCATCGAGGAGTCCAAGACCATGCAGAACGAGCTGGAGCTGGTAGAAGGTATGCAGTTCGACCGTGGATATATCTCCGCTTATATGTGCACCGATATGGAGAAAATGGAAGCCGTTCTTGACAATCCATATATCCTGATTACCGATAAGAAACTGTCCAACATTCAGGAAGTTCTTCCGCTGCTGGAGCAGATCGTACAGAGCGGCGCAAGACTGCTGATCATCGCTGAGGACGTAGAGGGCGAGGCTCTCCAGACACTCGTGATCAACAAACTGCGCGGAACTTTCAACGTAGTAGCTGTCAAAGCACCGGGATACGGCGACAGAAGAAAAGCAATGCTCGAGGATATCGCAATCCTGACCGGCGGCCAGGTGATCTCCGAGGAAGTTGGTCTGGAATTAAAAGACGCTACTCTGGAAATGCTCGGACGTGCAAAATCTGTTAAAGTTCAGAAAGAGAACACCGTTATCGTTGACGGTGCCGGCGCAAAAGATGCCATCGCAGCAAGAATCGGCCAGATCAGATCCCAGATCGAGGAGACCACTTCTGAGTTCGATAAAGAGAAACTGCAGGAGAGACTGGCAAAAATGGCAGGCGGCGTAGCTGTTATCCGTGTAGGTGCAGCAACCGAGACCGAGATGAAAGAAGAAAAACTCCGTATGGAGGATGCTTTAAATGCAACGAGAGCAGCCGTAGAAGAGGGTATCATCGCAGGCGGCGGTTCTGCATACATCCATGTAACAACACAGCTTGCAGAGCTGATTGACAGCCTGGACGGCGACGAGAAGATCGGTGCTCGAGGCTCCTCTGTTCCACATCGTAACAAACGCAGGTCTGGAAGGCGCTGTTGTTATCAACAAAGTAAAAGAGTCCAAAGTAGGTGTTGGATTTGATGCATACAACGAAGAGTATGTAGACATGATCCAGGCTGGTATCCTTGATCCGGTTAAGGTTACCAGAAGCGCACTGCAGAACGCTACCAGCGTTTCCGCAACCCTGCTGACCACCGAGTCCGTAGTTTCCACCATCAAAGAGCCGGCTCCGGCTATGCCGACAGGCGCAGACGGCGGAATGGGAATGATGTAATTTCCGGAATAAAAATGTCTGGTAAAACAAAATAAGAAAACCGGCTGGCAAAGACCGTAGCGGAACATGGGTTCCGAAGTCCTGTCTTTGCCGGCCGGTTTTTTAGTGGAAAGTTTTTCTTCCATTTCGCATGGCTCTGAATCGTTACAAAAAATTTCAGAAAGTTTTCATGCTTTCGCCGGGCGGCGTATATGGACGCTTCCGGCGTTTTATGCTATACTGATTTGTAGGAGATTGGGGGAAATACAACAAAGGAGAAGAAACACACATGGCAAGTCGTTATGAATCCGACATGACAAGGAAGGAGAAGATGCAGCTCGAAAAAGAGAAGCTGTCGAAAATGAATTTTAAAGAGAAACTGGCCTATATCTGGGAATACTACAAGGCTGTCATTTTCGGCATCATCGCTGTTATCTTCATCATCGGCACGATTGTGAATATCCATGAAAATGCGAAGTATTATGACCTCGTGAGCATTGCCGTAGTGGATTACGCAGGACTGCAGGATGTAAGTCCGATCGAGGAGGACCTAAAAGAAGCGCTCGGAACCGGAGACAAGTACGAAAAGGTAAGCATCGATACGAGCTACAGCTTCGGTGAAAACCTGGAAAACGCGGATTACAACACGCTGATGAAATTCACAGCCGTGATTGCCGCACAGAGCATGGATGCTCTGATCTGTTCACAGGCCGTGTACGACAACTACAGCAAAGACGATTATTTTCTGGATCTGTCTACACTGTTTGACGAAGCGACGTGTGAGAAGTACGGGATAAAGGCGGGAGATACCTGCCTCGATATTTCCAAGCTGAAGAAATACCAGGATATGGGCCTTACGTACTATGAGCCGTGTTATCTGACTGTGTTGGTCAATACAAAGAACGCGGACAATGTAGCAAAACTGATCGAATATCTTGAGGAGGATGGAGTAAATGAGTGATCTTTACACAGAAGTGCTGGTGAAAAAACAGCAGACAGGAAAAGACAAGGTGATCAAAGGAGTTCTGATCTTCTTTACCGTTCTTTTTGCAGCCGCAGGAATTATGATGAATCCGCTGATTCTGCTTCTTGCGCTGGTACTTGGAATCGTAGACTATATTTTTATCCCGAAGCTTTCGGTAGAGTTTGAGTATCTGTACGTCAACGGCGAGCTCGACATCGACCGTATCTATTCGCAGTCGAGAAGAAAAAGAGCCGCAAGCTATGAGCTTTCCAACATGGAAATCCTGGCTCCGTACCAGTCCCATCAGCTTGATTCCTACAAAAAAAACCAGAGTATCAAACGTTACAACTATTCCTCCGGAATCGAAGGACAGGGCCACAAACCGTATGCATTTGTGATCTCCAAGGACAACACAATGCAGATGGTCATCTTCGAGCCGGATGAGGTGATGTTAAAGGATATCCGCAACCGCGCACCAAGAAAGGTATTTATGGATTGACAGCTTTTTTGTTTTGTGTTAAATTAGGTGATAAATCAAAAAGACTTAAGAAGAAAGGAAGATAAGAAAATGGGTACAATTATTGGTGATGGTATTACCTTCGATGATGTGCTTCTGGTTCCGCAGTATTCTGAAGTAACCCCAAACATGGTAGATCTGACTACGCATCTGACCAAGAAGATCAAGCTGAACATCCCGATGATGAGCGCCGGCATGGATACGGTTACAGAACACCGTATGGCAATTGCCATGGCACGTCAGGGAGGAATCGGTATTATTCACAAGAATATGTCGATTGAGCAGCAGGCAGAAGAAGTAGACAAAGTAAAACGTTCTGAGAACGGTGTTATCACCGATCCGTTCTATCTGTCTCCGGAGCACACCCTGGAAGATGCCAATAATCTGATGGCAAAATTCCGTATTTCCGGTGTCCCGATTACCGAGAACGGAAAACTGGTTGGTATTATTACAAACCGTGATTTGAAGTTTGAAACTGATTTCACCAAGAAAATCAAAGAGTCCATGACCAGCGAAAACCTGATCACTGCAAAAGTAGGCGTTACGCTGGACGAGGCAAAAGCAATCCTTGCAAAATCCAGAAAAGAAAAACTTCCGATTGTCGATGACGATTTCAACCTCAAAGGTCTGATCACCATCAAAGATATCGAGAAAACCATCAAGTACCCATTGTCCGCCAAGGATGAGCAGGGACGTCTGCTCTGCGGTGCCGCAGTCGGCATCACGGCAAACGTGCTCGATCGTGTCGATGCGCTGGTAAAAGCACACGTAGACGTGATCGTCATCGACTCCGCTCACGGACATTCCGCAAATATCTTCAAAACACTTCGTCTCATCAAAGAGCATTATCCGGATCTGCAGGTAATCGCCGGAAACGTGGCAACCGCAGAGGCAACAAGAGACCTGATCGCAGCCGGAGCAGACGCTGTTAAAGTCGGTATCGGACCTGGTTCTATCTGTACGACCCGTGTCGTTGCAGGTATCGGTGTACCGCAGATCACAGCCGTTATGGACTGCTATGCGGAAGCAAAGAAGACCGGAACTCCGATCATCGCCGACGGCGGTATCAAGTACTCCGGAGACATGACAAAGGCTATCGCAGCCGGTGCCAATGTCTGCATGATGGGAAGCATCTTCGCAGGATGCGATGAGAGCCCGGGAGATTTCGAACTGTTCCAGGGAAGAAAATACAAAGTATACCGTGGAATGGGATCCATCGCAGCCATGGAGAACGGAAGCAAAGACCGTTACTTCCAGACCGGCGCCAAGAAACTGGTTCCGGAAGGTGTGGAAGGCCGTGTAGCATACAAAGGCCTCGTAGAGGATACTGTATTCCAGCTGATCGGCGGACTTCGTTCTGGTATGGGCTACTGCGGAGCGAAAGATGTTGAGACCTTAAAGGAGACCGGAAAATTTGTGAAGATTTCCGCAGCATCCTTAAAAGAGTCCCATCCGCATGATATCCACATCACCAAAGAGGCTCCGAACTACAGCGTGGACGATAAATAAGAATAAAAAGTCGCAAAAGGCAGAAGGGGGAAAGGGCAGAAACTTTTCAGCTTCTGCCTTTTCAAATGAGGGGGCGCTTATTTGCAGCGGGGAGAGAACATATGGCACAGAAGAGACGGGGAAAAATGACAAGAAAACAGAGGCAGCGCCAGCTTCACCGCAGAATGTTTCTGACGGGAGTTCTGGTGGTGCTGATCTGCGTCGGCATTTACAGCGGCATCCGCCGTGTGGCAAAAACGGCAAGTGATATCACGGCCGTTGACTATTCCGGTTCTGATTATGAGGACAACGATATCACCGATTGGACCGGCGCTCCGCCGATTGATGTGGAGCTTCTGACGCCGAACAGCTGGTCCAGACCGCAGACGAGGCTGAAAAAGGTGGACGGTATCGTTATTCACTACACCGCAAACCCGGGAAGCACGGCGATGCAGAACCGTGATTACTTTGAAAACCTGCCTGAGACGCAGGAGGCGCAGGCCAGCAGCCATTTCGTCGTCGGCATCGAGGGAGAAGTCGTTCAGTGTATCCCGACGAGTGAATGGTCGTATGCATCGAACCAGCGTAATTTCGATACGATCTCGATTGAATGCTGCCACCCGGATGACAGCGGTGAATTTACCGATGAGACATACAATTCTGTGGTCCAGCTCGCCGGTTTCTTATGCAAGCGGTTCAATCTGACTTCGGACGATGTGATCCGTCACTATGATGTAACCGAAAAGCTCTGCCCTCTGTACTACGTGGAGCATGAGGATGCCTGGATTCAGATGAAGGCAGATATTCAGGCGTATGCGGATTCACTTTCCTAAGAGCTGTTTTTAAGAAAAATGAAAAAATCCCCGTTGGGAAAATCAGTTTCAGGAGAAATGATTTTTCCAACGGGGATTTTTCTGTTATCCAATATTTTTAGTAATAGTAGCGCCGTCTGCGCCGCTTTCTTTTTTTTGTATTTCCGCCGAGTGCAATCCAGCAGAACAGCCGTACAAACGTGATGCCGAAGAGAACGCCGATGCTGTCGATGCCGACGTCCTTTACCGACGGGCCGCGGTTGGCGACCGTCGTCTGGTGGAACTCATCGCTCGCGGCAAAGGCGACACAGAGGATGCCGGCAAGAAACGTGAGCGCGAAGCCGCGCAGGCCGTAGACGTAGAGCGGAAGACAGATTGCAAGCAGACAGTACTCTGTCATATGAGCCAGCTTCCGCACCGGGTACTGATACTCGTCAGCCAGTTCCTGGATCTTCTCGTCATCCCATCCGCGGTCCATGACGTGGTCGATCGTGATGAAAATGCTGCGCGCCACTTTTTCACTGAGCTGTGAGGATTCCGTTCCGTTCTGGGAAGAGAAGGAGAAAATCATCGACATCATCAGAATTGCCGGGATGAAGGAAAAAGGTTTTAACAGTGCAATTACAATTCGATTCATAAAATACCTCCAGTAAAACAAAGCAGGTCAGATCGGAAACTTTTTATGCGGTATGCTCGCGGATTCTGGCAATCGCAGAAAAGATCAGGAATGCCAGCAGGTTCACGATTACGACCGTCGCTCCGGCAGGGGAGGACAGGAAAAACGAGAGGGACATGCCAAGAAGGAAGCACACCACCGAGAGAACCGCGGAGCAGATCACCACGCTCTGGAAGGTATGGCAGAGACGCATCGAGGTCAGTGCCGGGAAAATCAGCAGGCTTGAGATCAGAAGCGCGCCCATCATGCGCATGCCGAGGACGGTGGTGATGGCGGTTAAGAATGCCAGCAGCATGTTGTAAACCTCTGCGCGGACACCGGTTGCTTTGGCAAATGTCTCGTCGAAAGTGACGGCAAAAATACGGTTGTAATACAGGACGAACAGGATCAGCACGACGATGGAGAGCACCACGGAGAGAACAACGTCCTCATCACTCATCGCAAGGATGCTTCCGAACATGTAGTTGTTGACATCGGTGTTCATGCCGCTCGACCACGAAACCGTGATGACACCGATCGCAAGCGCAGAGCTTGAAATCAGGCCGATGGCGGCGTCGCCTTTGATCTTGCTGGATTCGTTCATGCGGAGCAGCAGAAAGGCGGCAAGCACGACGACAGGGATTGTGAAGGCAAGCGGAGCAAAACCGAGTGCCGCTGCAATTGCAAGAGAGCCGAATCCGACATGGGAGAGGCCGTCGCCGATCATGGAGTAGCGCTTTAACACGAGGCTGACGCCAAGCAGTGCGGCACACAAAGAGACGAGAATGCCGACCACAAGGGCACGCTGCATAAACGGATAAGAAAGCATTTTCAGCAGATTTGAAATCATAAGTCAGCACCTCCTAAAAACTGTTTTCCCGCCTCGGTTTTCAGATACTCGTCCATCGGACCGAAGAAGACCTGCTTCTGGTCGAGCTGGAGAATGTGCGTTGCGTCCGGCAGAATATTGCGGATATCGTGGGAAACCATGATGATCGTAACGTTCTGCTCGCGGTTGATGCGGCGGATGAGCTGGTACATTTCGTTTGTCATGACCGGGTCAAGGCCAGTGACCGGCTCATCGAGGAGCAGCAGTTTCTTTGTGGCGCAAAGCGCACGAGCGAGAAGCACACGCTGCTGCTGGCCGCCGGAGAGATCACGGTAGCATCGTTTCTTTAATGGAAGGAGGTCGAGAAGCTCCATATTGCGGAGCGCGTCCTCTTTGTCTGCCTTTGTGTAAAACGGCGGGAAATGCGGGTGGTTCTGCCGGCCGGACAGCACGACTTCCCAGACGCTCGCCGGGAAATCCTTTTGTGCGGCGGTCTGCTGCGGCAGATAGCCGATCTCATTTTTCCTCAGCCCGTCGCCCGTCAAAATTCTGCCGCTGATGGGCGGCTGCAAGCCGAGGATCGTTTTCATAAGGGTACTCTTGCCGGAGCCGTTTTCTCCCACGATGCAGAGGTAGTCGCCCGCAAAGACCTCAAAATCAAGGTCTTGCAGAACGGGCTTCCCATCGTAGCCGACGCAGAGCTTTTGACAAGTGA
>OKTM01000773.1_pt1 | contig 12198 bp, 10 predicted proteins | sample 1606401 | NCBI WGS metagenome assembly OKTM01 (sample SAMEA3879583, study PRJEB24766) | human gut metagenome | biome: human-associated habitat; feature: feces | place: USA | collected 1985/1987 | reverse complement strand
ACGCGCGGCCCTTCAATACTCATCATACTAAAATTATTTCTTACGAAGATTTACAGTTGTCGTATGCTTGCAATGCTGGCAGCACCCCTTACCGCCACCGGCATCACAACCAATGCAGCCACCGGTTTTATGTGCCTTGATGACCTGCTTGGATGCCAAATACACACAACCAACAATAATCAGACCAATAATCCAGGTTGCCATACGAAACACCTCTTTTATTTTGCATCAACGCTCATAACAGTCTCTTTATCATACTTTTTAGCGGGACGGAAAAGCAGATACAGGAACGTAATCAGGAAAACAACAGCTACAGCAGTACCGAAGCTGAACGCTTCACCACCGACAAACACTCTGCCGAACTGGTAAACCATCAGGCACATGCTATAAGCATACAGGTTTTGGAAGAGGATAGTTGCCCAGGTCCACTTCTTGCTGTTCATCTCCTGGCTCATAGTGGAAATCGCTGCCAGGCAGGGAGAATCCAGCAGGTTGAACACCAGGAAGGAGAACGCTGCAACCGCACTCGGGAAGAACGCCATAACAGCAGTCCACAAATCCGGCTCATCCTCAGCTGCATCAGCCAAGCCGGAAAGAATAGCCATCGTGCTGACGATAGATTCCTTAGCCACAAAGCCGGAGAAAGCAGCAGCCACAGCCTGCCAGCTGTCAAAGCCCAGAGGAGCGAAGATAGGAGCAAGACCATTACCAATGTAAGCAACAAAGCTCTTTTCAGTATCAACCATAGCAACAGAGCCTTCATCAATACCAAAGCTTGCCAGGAACCACATAACAACGCAGCACAGGAAGATAATAGTACCGGCTTTTTTCAGGAAGCCTGCAACACGCTCCCAGGTATGCAGCAATACGTTCTTAGCAGCAGGCAGATGGTACGGCGGCAGCTCCATAACAAACGGAGCAGGATCGCCGGCAAACAGCTCAGTCTTTTTCAGAATGATGCAGGCAGTAATTACAGCGAAGAAGCCAACGAAGTACATAATCGGAGCCATGTACCAGTCACCACCCATAATAGCGCCGGAAAGCAAAGCAATAACAGGCAGCTTAGCACCACAGGGGATAAAGGTGGTAGTCATGATAGTCAGACGACGGTCGGTTTCGTTTTCAATAGTACGGGAAGCCATAATACCCGGTACACCGCAGCCTGCAGAAATCAGCAGAGGGATGAAGCTTTTGCCGCTCATACCGAACTGACGGAAGAAACGGTCCATAATAAAGGCTACACGTGCCATATAACCGCAGTCCTCCAAAAAGCTCAGCAGCAGGAATACAATCGCCATTTGCGGAGCAAAGCCAATCGGTGCACCAATGCCGCCGATAATACCGTCAACAACAAGAGATACCAGCCAATCCTCACATTCGGCAGCCTCCATGTGCTCCTGCACCCAAGGCTGAATCCATTCGCCAAACAATGTATCATTGGTGAAATCGGTTACAACCGTACCGATAGTTTCTACAGCGATATAGTAAACAAGGAACATGATAATCGCGAAAATCGGCAGAGCCAGGAAACGGTTCGTTACAATGCTGTCGATTTTATCGGAAATAGTCAGACCGGTATGGCCTTTGACAACTGCATTGCTCATCAGCTCGCCAATGTAATTATAACGCTCGTTGGTAATAATGCTTTCGGCATCATCATCCAGTGCTTCTTCGCAGGCTGCCACGATTTCTTCAATCTTAGCCTGCTCGCCCTCGCTCAGTCCCAAAGCATCAGCAATTTTCTTATCACGCTCAAACAGTTTTACCAGCAGCCAGCGCTCGCTCATACCATGCACCTTGTTGCCGGCTTCGCGGGCAATCGCAGTCAGAGCATCCTCAACCTCGCTGCAGAAGCGTATATATTTCGGTGCAGCACCGCCGACAGCTTTAATTGCTTTTTCGGCAGCCTCACCGGTACCTTCACCCTGCAATGCGGAGGTTTCCACAATCTCGCAGCCAAGCTCGGCAGCCAGCTTAGCGGTATCAATCTTATCGCCGTTCTTGCGGACGATATCAATCATGTTCAAAGCAATAGTTACGGGATAACCCATCTCCATAACCTGAGTAGTCAGGTACAGGTTACGTTCAATGTTAGAGCCGTCAACCAGATTCAGTACACCGTCAACATCATTTTGCAGCAGATAGTTACGGGAAACAACCTCCTCCAAAGTGTACGGAGACAAGGAATAAATACCGGGCAGGTCGGTAATAATTACATCATCGTGACCTTTAAGGCCGCCTTCTTTTTTCTCTACAGTTACGCCGGGCCAGTTACCAACATATTGGTTGGAACCAGTCAAATCATTAAACATTGTTGTTTTGCCGCAGTTAGGGTTACCAATCAGGGCAATCTTGATCTGTTTCATCTTTTCCCTCCAAATTATTCTACAACGATGTGTTCAGCCTCGCCGTTACGCAAAGTCAGCTCATAGCCACGTACAGTTACCTCCACCGGATCACCCAGCGGTGCAACCTTGCGTACGAATACGCTCACACCCTTAGTCACTCCCATATCCATAATACGTCTTTTTACCGCACCCTCGCCAACGAGCTTAGCAACGGTAACTGTTTCACCAACAGGAACTTCTTTCAATGTTTTCATAACATCCTCCACTTGCATCAGATAAATATTTTGGCTGCCATCTGCTTGCTCAGGGCAATGCGGGCATCCTTCACATTGACGATAAGATTGCCGTCAATTTCAGAAATAACAGTTACAGCTGAGCCTTCTACAAAGCCCAGGTTAGCCAGAAAGCGTTTGATTTCATCCTTGCCGCGAACAGCGCTGATTTTGTTAGTCTCGCCGCGACGGGCCATTAATAAAGGCATCATAATTCCCTCCAAAGAATTTGTTAGCAGATACTAACTTGACACGATTTTTTTAGTAGTTAGGTATTCCTAACTACTATTGAAAGTTTACGTCAGCTATAAATTTTTGTCAAGCATTTTTTGTAAAATCCTACGCTAATTTACAAAATTAGTTAGCTTATGCTGTTATGTTTACAAAAAATATCGGCTGACTTTATAGTCAGCCGACGTAAACCAAATCAGCATATTAGCTTTAGCTTTTTATTATATCTTTTTGTAGAGAATACGAATAGAATTCAGCACGCACAGCAAAGATACACCGGTATCCGCAAAGACTGCCGCCCACATAGAAGCATAGCCCATGAGACCTGCAATCATTATGATAACCTTAACAGTCAGAGCGAAAATTACGTTCTGCCAGGCAATCGCACCGGTTGCACGCGCAATCGCAATCGCCTGCGGAATAGCCTTCACTTCAGAATTCATGAAGACAACATCGGCAGCCTCAATCGCAGCATCTGCACCGCTGCCCATAGCAGCGCCGGCATCCGCCCCCGCCAGAACAGGCGCATCGTTAATGCCGTCACCAACGAACATAACCGGGCCGTACTTGTTGCGCAGCATATTCAGCTCGCTGAGCTTATCCTGCGGCAGCAGCTGAGCGCGTACCTCGTCAATGCCTGCTTCCTTAGCCACAGCCTGCGCTTCCTTCTGCGCATCGCCGGTGAGCATAGCAGTTACCAGGCCTTGTGCCTTTAGAGAAGCAATTGCTTCCTTGGCATCTTCCTTCAAGGTATCGTTAATCAGCAGCTGGCCCATATATAAGCCATTGTCGGCAACAAGCACCTCGCTGCCGCTTTCGGTAGGAGTATAGCCGCCGTATTCAACGTTAAAGCGTTGCAGCAGCTTGGTATTGCCGCACAGAACCTTGCGTGCGCCAAAGTACGCAACCAGGCCTTCACCGGCAATTTCTTCAAATTTATCGGGACGTACCAGCTCAAGCTTTTCAGCCTTAGCAGCCTCTACGATGCTTACAGCAATCGGGTGGGTAGAAACAAGCTCGGCACTTGCACACAGGCGCAGCAGCTCGTCAGCTTTCATGCCTTCGGCAGCATTAACCTTCTGCAGTACGAAGTTACCTTTGGTAACGGTACCGGTTTTATCCATAACTACGGCAGCAATATTTTTCAAGGCCTCCATAGCAACGCCGCCTTTAAAGAGAATGCCGTACTTGGAGCCGGCGCCGATGCCGGAGAAGAAGGCCAGCGGCACACTCAGCACCAGTGCGCAGGGGCAGCTGATAACGAGGAAGGTCAGCGCAGTATAAATCCATTTATTCCAGTCGCCGGTAATCAGGGACGGAATCACGGCAGTCAGTACTGCGGCAGCAACAACAAACGGAGTATAGATACGTGCGAAGCGGGTAATAAAGCGGTCGATGGTCGGCTTGCTGGCAGCAGCGTTCTCTACGCTGTCCAGAATACGGGTAACCATGGACTCTTCCAGAACCTTTTCCACACGGATTTTCAGCATACCGGAGGTATTCACGCAGCCGGAAACAACCTCATCGCCATATTTGCGTTTTACAGGCACAGGCTCACCGGTTACTGGGGAGGTATCTACCAGACTTTCGCCGTCGATAACAACACCATCCAGAGGAATACGGTCGCCTACGCGCACCAGCAGGATATCGCCTACATGGGCATCAGCGGCAGGAATAACCTTCACCTCTTCGCCTACGAGCAGGTTGACAACCTCCGGACGCAGGTCAACAGCATCCATAATCTGGCCACGGCTCTTTTCTACCGCACGTTGCTCAAAGTATTCGCCCACACGATAGAAGAACATAACGCCAACAGCCTCTTCCCAAGCCTGAATTGCAAACGCACCCAATGTTGCAACAGTCATGAGGAAGTTTTCGTCAAATACATTACCCTTGGCAATATTCTTCAAGGCAGTCAGCACAATGCGTCCGCCCAGTAGAATATAAGCAAAAATCAGGAAGTACATATGATATGCTTCCGGCACCAGTCCCAGCCATTCGGTGATGATGAATACTGCACCGCCAAGTACGATTTCGATAATTGTCTGTTTTTCGCTCAGCTCGGAGAAGATACCGCCGGATTTTTTGCGTTCCTCCAGCTCGGGAGCCAGAGAAGGCTTGCTTTCAGCCTCCAGCAGTACAACACCCTCTTCTACCTTATCGGTTACAGCCTGCATTTTCTCCAGCAGACCGTTATAATTTTTAGCACTTACGCGCAGCTTTTTCGTAGTAAAGGTCAGGGTAGCTTCATCAATCTCAGGCATAGCGTTCAGCGCGCGTTCAATCTTGGCACCGCAGTTAGCGCAGTCCAGATTTTGCACCAAGTAGACTCTGCTCTTGCCGCCTAATTGCGGACGGCGGTCACGCGGTACTACCACTACGTCGGACTCAATAGATGTGCAGATTTTCTGAATTTCCGGCAGCAAAGCCTCATGGTCTGCAGCGCTGAGGCGCAGCTGCTTGGTAGCAAAGCTTACGTTGGCATAGGTTACGCCGGGCAGCTCTTTGATTTTGTATTCCATTTTGGCAGCGCAGTTAGCACAGCCAAGGTTTTGCAGAATATATACACGCTTAATTTTATCGGCATCCGGCATACGGCAGGTGCAATTAGCCAGGCTCTCGCCGCATACATCGCAGTACTCCTCATGCGGATGGCAGATTTCGCAATTACAGTCAGCAGGATGACCGGGAACGTGATGTCCGTGTGCATGAGCGTGCTCATGACCGTGGTCGTGTCCGCAGCCGCATGCGTCACCGTGTGCGTGAGCGTGAGCGTGTTCTTCGTGCTCATGGTCGTGTCCGCAACCGCATGCTTCGCCGTGCGCGTGTGCGTGAGCGTGTTCTTCATCTTCATGCTTATGATCATTGCCACAGCAGCAGTCATCGCCATGTTCATGGGAATGCTCTTCATGGTCATGATCGTGGTCGTGTCCGCAACCACAAGCATCGCCATGAGTATGCTTAGGTACATGTCCCATAGTTTTATGATCATGATCCTTACCGCAGTGACCGCAAGTGCAGCCTTCCGGATGCTTGCTGTAATCCTCTACACTATTGATATGGCCGTCAATATGACGAAAAGCTCTTACATCGCCGGCACCGTTACGGATATCTTCTAAATCTTTCTTCATTGTATCTACCACCTTTCTTTTCAGGTTGTCTCACTCTTCATATGAGTATTCATTCATATGTAATGTAAAAAATAATAGGAAAGGTGATAACACCTTTCAGTAAATTCTTTGATACCTATATTATAACACAAATAACGTATGAGTCAATACTCACTTATAAAATTAGTGATAAAAATTCCTAAGAAAAAAATGGGTACAGCACATTCGCTGTACCCACTATGAAAATTGATGGAGAAAATTACTTTCAAAGAAGCTCTACGCTTACGCATATCGCTTTATGACTATATTAGTCAAACAGATGGCAGGCAACCCAATGGCCGTGCTCAACCTCTTTCAGCTCAGGCTTAACCTGTACGCAATGCTCGGTGCAGTGCTCGCAGCGGCTGGCAAACGGGCATCCAGGCGGCAGGTCCATCGGACTCGGGATTTCGCCTTCCAACGGCTCAATCTTTTCACCCGGCTTGAAGTCTACCTTAAATACAGCACCCATAAGCGCCTTGGTGTACGGATGCTTGCACTGTTCTGCAATGCGGCCGTGCTCCATCCATTCTACTACATTACCCAAGTACATTACCGCAACCTGATGGCACATCAGGTCTACCAGACCGAGGTCATGGGCAATGAACAGATAGGTAATATTTTTTTCTTTTTGAATGCGGCACAGCAGCTCGCAGATTTTTTCCTGTACAGAAACGTCCAGCGCGCTGGTTGCTTCGTCGCAGACAATAATCTTCGGTTCCAGTGCCAGAGCGCGGGCAATGCCCAGACGCTGACGCTGACCGCCGGACATGCTGTGCGGATAGCGGTCCTTGAATTCAGCAGGCAGCTCAACCATTTCCAGCAGCTCTGCTGCTTTAGCATCTACCTCGCTGTTTTTAATCAGGCCGAAGTTTTTCAAAGGCTCGGTGAGGATATCCTTAACAAGCATCTTCGGGTTGAAGGCAGCAGTAGGATCCTGGAACACCATCTGGATGTTCTTTCTGTCCTGACGCAGCTGTTCACCCTTGGACTGCATCAAATCATGGCCTTCGAAAATTGCTTCACCGCTGGTAGCAGGGTGAATACGCAGCAGAGTACGCACCAGAGTACTCTTACCGCAGCCGGATTCACCGATGATGCCCAGGGTACGACCTTCGTATGCACGCAGGTTGATGTCATTGCAGGCAGTCAGAAACTTGCCGCCGTCAACTGCGAATTTTTTGGTAAGGTGGTTAATCTCCAGTACCAGTTTAGTACGTTCATAGGCCGGTCTTTCATTATTGCTCATAATATGTCTTACCTCCTATGACCGGAACTGCCCTCAGCAGTTGTTTTGTATAATCATCCTGCGGATTGCCGATAACGTCCTCACGTTTGCCATATTCCACAACATGACCGCCCTTCATAACCATCAGCTTGTTGGATACATAGGAAGCAACGCCCAGGTTGTGGGTAACCATGATAACGGCAACATCATATTCATTGCGGATATCAACAATCTGGCGGATAATCTGAGCCTGAGTAGTTACGTCCAGCGCACTGGTCGGTTCATCGGCCAGAAGGATTTTCGGACTGAAAATCATGGCCATAGCAATACCTACACGCTGACGCATACCACCTGACAGCTCAAACGGGAAACTGTTCATAATATTTTCCGGATTCGGCAGACGCACGTTAGTCAGCATATCGCAGCACATCTTGTAAGCCTGATCCTTAGACTTGTCCGGCTGATGCGCCTGAACATAGTCGATGAACTGTTGGCCGATGCGACGGATAGGATTAATCATGTTGCCGCTGTCCTGGAAAATCATGGACATCTCGCTGCCATACATTTTGCGCCACTCTTCAGGAGTATTTTGCAATACATCCTTGCCGTCAAATGTGATGCTGCCGCGGCTAACACGGCCGGCACCGGGCAGGCAGCCCATAATAGCGCGGATAACGGTTGTTTTGCCACTGCCGGACTCGCCAACGATGGACATAATCTCGCCCTTATCCAATTCTAAGCTGGCACCGGTTACGGTGAGCTTGTCACCGTAGCTGATGTCTAAATCTTTTACTTCAAGAAGCATTGAACAATTACCTCTTTATTAATTATTGTTTCGGGCAAACGTCTTTAGTCAGCCAATAGTAGTCAGCCGGGAAGATATTAGCGTTAGCCAAACCTGCTTTAGATACCATGTTGGTCTTCGGATAGCCAAAGAACAGAGCAGCGCCGTCATCCAGCAGGATTTGCTGCATTTGAATCATATATTCACGACGTTTAGCCGGATCGAATTCTACAGACAGCTTATCAGACAGTGCGTCGTATTGCGGATTGCTGTAGCCGGTGGAGTTTTGCGGTTGGCTGCCGTTGATGTTGCTCTTCCAGTACCAGTTCAGGTAAACTTCCGGGTCACCGGTGTTAGCAGTCAGGATGTTGGAAATAATCAAGTCAAATTCACCATTGCGGCGCATCGGGTCAAGTACGTTATAGTCAACGTTCTTCATGTTAACCTTAATACCGATTTTCTTAGCATCAGCTTGGGTAGCTTCTGCATACAGAGGCAGCTCGGCACGGCCGCTGTAGAATACGAAGTCGATTTCCAGGTTCTTGCCGTTTTTATCAACATAGCCGTCGCCGTTGGTATCTTTCCAACCTGCTTCAGCCAGCAGCTTCTTAGCATTTTCCGGATTGTAAGCATTCGGATCCTTCAGTTGGTCAAAGCCATAGTCCAAGGAAGGCGGAACAGGTGCTTTGCCGGGGATAAAGGTATCTTTCAGCAGAACCTTGTTGTAGGTTTCGCGGTCCAGGCACTGAATCAGAGCAGCACGAACCTTAGGATCATGCAACGGTTTGCCTTCGTTCATATTGATTTGAGCCAATACGGTACGCAGAGAAGCAATTTCGGAAATGTTATATTTAGCTTTATCTTTGAAGAGCTGCAGGTCACCGGAAGCGATGTTGATAGCGAAGTCGATTTCACCTTTTTGCAGTGCCATAGCACGGGTGTTAGGATCGTCGATAGTCGAGATTTCAGCATTTTTGAACGGAACCTTGCCATTCCAGTATTTTTCGTTAGCAACCATTACTGCTTTAGCCTTGCTGTAGGATTTTACAGCATAAGGACCGGTGCAGATAGGACCTTCTTTTTTGATGTCACGGCCGGTTACCTTGGTATCAATCATGATGAACAGAGGGTCAGCCAGCATGCCTGGCAGAGTCGGGGTCGGTTTTTTGGTTTTGATGATCAGGTTTTGGCCATCAGCTTTGATTTCAGCATATTGGAAGATGGACTGAGCACGGGTGTTCAGTTTAAAGGTTCTTTCAATGGACTCTTTTGCAATTTCAGCAGTCAGCTTATCGCCATTGGAGAAGCAAACCTTATCGTTAATGTGGAAGGTCCAGGTCAGTTTATCGTCGGAAATAGACCATTTATCAGCCAGCCACGGTACAGCATTCATTTTTTCGTCGAATTTAACCAGGCATTCGCCCAGGCCGTAACGCATTACAACCCAGCTGAAGAAGTTATCGGCAGGATCCAGGTTATCAGCAAAGTTGGTTACACCGAATTTTACTACTTCGTTGGATACAGCTGCTTTTTTATCGCCACCGCCGCAGCCTGCTGCTGCAAATGCCATTAAGCCGATCATAGCCGCTGCTGCGGTAAATTTTAAGGATTTTTTCATTATGCATCTCTCCATTTCTTATACTCAAGTTAAACAAAAAACGTAAAACATATCTGAAAATCAAAGCTTCACCAAGTAAGCCTTAATCTTCAACATCACCACGCGGGTCAAGTACATCACGCAGATTATCGCCCCACAGGTTGAAAACTACTACGGTAACAAAAATTGCCAGACCGGGGAAGAACATCAGCCAGGGTGCAGTCTGCAGCTGCTGACGGCCTTCGTTCAGCATCAGGCCCCATTCAGGAGCAGGCGGCTGGCTGCCAAAGCCCAGGAAGGATAAACCTGCAAGCTCCATCATCAGAGCACCGATATCTGCTGCTGCGGTAATAACCATCATCGGCAGAATATTAGGCAGGATGTGCACCCAAAGGATATGGCCGGGAGTACCACCATTAACGATGGCTGCTTCTACGAAGTCACGACGTTTTACCTTTAAAACCATACTGCGGGATAAACGCGCGTATTTGGTCCAGCTGACAATCGTCAGCGCAAACACTGCATTAACCAGGCTGCCGCCCATAATACCGGCGATTGCAATTGCCAGAATCATACCGGGGAAGGAAATCATCATATCGGAGATACGCATGATAACCATATCAACCTTACCGCCGAAGTAACCGGAAACAACGCCCATCGTAGTACCTACAACAAATACGCTGGCTACGAGAACCAATACGCCGGTCAGAGAAGCTCGTGCGCCGTACAGCACACGGCTGAAGCAGTCACGGCCTAACTTATCTGTACCAAAAAGATGTTGTGCACCGGGTTCCAAAAAGGCATCTTTCATAGCAGCATGAGTCGGGTCATAGGGAGCAATTACCGGAGCTGCGATTGCTATCAGCAACAGACACAGCACCAGAACAGAGGTTACGGCAAAAGCACGGTTGGTTTTAAAACCATTGATAATTATTTCCATCTGCTCTTACCTTACCTTTCTCAGACGCGGATCAAGATAATTGTAAGAGATATCAACAATGAGGTTGATAACCATATACATCAACGCAATCCACACAACAACACCTTGTACCAGCTGGAAGTCACGGTAGGTGATAGCTTCAATCGCCATACGGCCAAGACCGGGCCATTGGAAAACCATCTCGATAACCGCAGCACCACCCAGAAGGTTACCTAAAGACAAACCAAGCAAAGTAATCAGCGGCAGCATAGCATTCGGCAGAACCTCTTTCCAGAGGATATGGCTTTCGCTCATACCGCGGGCACGTGCACCGACAACATAGTCCTGATGCAGCTCCTCCAGAATTGCTGTACGTACCTGACGTGTATACTTGGAGGCCATAGCGATAGCCAATGTCAGGGACGGCAGAATCAAGGTATCAATACCAATCTCACCACCAACGATGGGCAGCAGGTCAAGCTTCAGACCAAAAAACCACAGCAGCATCAGGCCTACCCAGAAGCCGGGCATGGATACGCCCATAAAAGTGAAGCCACGCACGATATTGTCAACCATGCTGCCACGCTTTACGGCAGAGTAGATGCCGGCAGGAATTGCCACCACCATCATCATAATCAGAGAAGCCAAGGAAAGTACGATAGTACCGGGAAGGCCCTCCATAAGTGCTTCAACTACAGGCTTTTTAACCATGTAAGAGAAGCCAAGATTGCCCTGTAAAGCTCTTCCTAACCAGTCAAGGTATTGGAAGAAGAAGGGCTTGTCCAGACCTAGTTCAGCACGCAGTGCATCAATTTCGGCCTGACTAACAATAATATCCTCGTTACCTGCAATCATCTGGCGAACAACGTCACCTGGAGCCAGCATTACCAAAGCAAAAGTAATAAAGCTGATACCCAGCAGAACAAGGATGATCTGCCCCAGTCGGGACAGAAGCTGCTTTTTCGTCAAAGCACATCATCTCCATCAAAAAAAATTACCCTTCCTGCAAAATGAGCGCTGAAAGGATACATAATTACAATGTGCACAATTGTAATTATCTATATATTTCCGTCGCTAGCAGGAATATATCAACTGAGGAAATCAACCTGACTTAGCCTTGCGGCATCACAGTGGCTTGACCGCTACGGATTTGCACCGTATTCCGATTATTACCTGCATAGGCAGGCACCTCAGAAGAGTATAGATTTGTAAAAGTTCCTTATGTCGGCAAAAAAGAATAAGCTAACACTTATAGATTTATAATAGCACTAATTCTCATTTTTTGCAACAAATTTGTTACAAAAGGGTTGCTTAGGCAAACTCTCTTCTCAAAGAAGACAAATAAAATAAAAGTATTATTGACTGAGACAGCATAAAGCCCAGCAAGGCCAACCACAGTCCGCTGTTGCCCCAAAGCGGCACCAGCTGCCACTGCAAAAGGTAAAATACTAAAAGTGCCATCAGCATCATGTTGCGTACCGGTGCGGTTCTGGTAGCTCCGCAGAAAACTCCGTAAAGCACCATGCCGATACCAGCGCAGACAGGATAGAACAAAACGAAAACATTGTAGGTCATAGCCATCGCTACAACCTCTTCGATATTGGTAAACAGGCGGATAAAGAATTCATTACCCAAATGGTAACCAAGCATCAGGATAGCAGCCAGCACTA
>OKTM01000771.1_pt1 | contig 12209 bp, 8 predicted proteins | sample 1606401 | NCBI WGS metagenome assembly OKTM01 (sample SAMEA3879583, study PRJEB24766) | human gut metagenome | biome: human-associated habitat; feature: feces | place: USA | collected 1985/1987 | reverse complement strand
TCACACCGGACGAGGATTGTGGTGAAATCGAGCTGATGGGCAAGGATGTGGACGAAAAGTATCTGCACGACATTCTTTCACTTATGCTTACACCGGACGCCCGCAAGCGTCATCCTGAACTCAAGTTCGTTTACACTCCGCTTCACGGATGCGGCGTTAGGCTTGTACCGGAGTGCCTTCACAGGCTCGGATTCGAGCACGTTTACCACGTTCCGGAGCAGGATGTGAGTGACGGCAATTTCCCGACTGTGGCATCACCTAACCCAGAGGAGCCTGCAGCGATGAAAATGGCCCTTGAAGTAGCTGACCGCGAGGGTGCCGACATTGTTTTGGCCACCGACCCTGACGCAGACCGCATGGGTATCGCAGTTCGTGACAATGACGGTAAGATGGTTCAGTTCAACGGCAACCAGACCGGCGCAGTGCTCACCTACTATATCCTCACAAGGTGGAAGGAACTCGGCAAACTGAATGAGAACACATACATTGTCAAGACCATTGTCACTACAGAGCTTCTCTCTGAAATCGCAAAGAGTTTCGGCGTGAAGATCTTCAATGTCCTGACCGGTTTCAAATACATAGCTGAAGTGGTCAAGCGCAATGAGAAATGCGGCGAGTTCATCTGCGGCGGCGAGGAGAGCTACGGTTTCAATATGGGCCAGTATGTCCGTGACAAGGATGCCCAGATAGCCTGCTCAATGGTTGCAGAGTGTGCTGCATGGGCTGCAGACCAGGGCATGACCATCTACCAGCTCCTCCAGAAGATCTATAAGGAATACGGTTACCGCAAGGAAGGTCTCACATCGCTTGTCCGCAAGGGAAAGAGCGGCGCTGAGGAAATCCAGAAGATCATGGCAGATATGAGACAATGCCCTCCTGCATCTCTCATAGGTTCGCCAGTCACCAAGGTTGTGGACTACCTCAAGACAGATGAGACAGGTCTTCCTTCATCCAATGTGCTCCAGTTCTTCGACGAGGCCGGCGACGTTGTTTCCGTACGCCCTTCCGGCACAGAGCCGAAAATCAAATTCTACTTCGGTGCCAAAGGCGATGACGCAGACGCCAAGATCGAACGTCTGAAAGAGCAGTTCATAAAATAAAACATTATACGACTTCATAAAAAGGGCGACCTCTTCAGGCCGCCTTTTTTTTACGAAATATCAGCATAAAGTCGTTATTTGTCACACAGGTAACGGAGCCAGAAGTCGTGGTTGGCTTCGAGGAAATGTTTTCCTTGGTAGCCGCGATAGCCGTGCATGCCGTCAGGGTAGATCATGAATTCGAACTTCTTGCATTGCCTGTGAAGTTCGTCGATGAGCTGAAGCGTGCTCTGGAAATGAACGTTGTCGTCACCGGTACCGTGAGTGATTTTCAGCATGACCGGCTCTACCGCAGATGTTTCAGCATAGGTGGCCGGATAAGATGAGACATAATTGATGACACGGGAGGAGGCGTAGCCGTCCGGATTGGTCTGGGGCGTTTCCATGAAACGTTCGGTGTAATGGCTGTCATACAGAATCCAGTCATACACTCCCCCGCCGGCAATCCCGTAGTGGAAATCGTCAGAGGCGGTGAACAACAGCATTGTCGTCATCGTACCGCCGAAAGAGAAGCCCTCCACTCCGATTTTGTCCCCATTGACATAAGGCAATGATTTGAGGTAACGGGCCCAAGCCTTGAAGTCCTCCAATTCCTTACTGTTCAGATGCTTATAAATCTGGTCAAGGCCTGCTCTGCCATTGTGGCCGGCAGCCCTGCAGTCGGCGGCAATCTGGATTATGTCATTCTCTGACCACCATTGGTTGGACGGAGAAGGGTGAATCCACCTTTCGCGCACCATCGGAGTATCAGGTCCGCCATATATGTCCATGTGCACCGGATATTTGCGGGACGGGTCGAAATTCTTCGGATAGACTATGTAGGCAGGAAGCCTGAGACCGTCATTCTCAATGTAGATGAGCTGGGGCAGCGCATAGTTCTTAGCATTGAAATCAGGCCCTTTCCTGTCGGCCACTACCATAGCGGAAGAAGGCTTGGAGGTCTTCGCCAACAGAATCCTGTCAGGTGAAGTGAATGAAGAAACCGACGCCACGAAATATTTCCCGTCCGGCGAGAAACTTACGGAAGACACATTCATCTCAGTATCAGTCAATGCATTGATCTGTCCTTCGGCATTGACCTTATACAGGCAATGTCTCACTGAGGCATCCCGGCAGGCAGTGAAATATACGCTTCCGTCCTTGTCCGCCCTCAACAGGGAAATTCGCCAGTTCGGACCGTCCGTCAGGCGTCTGAGCGTCTTGCCGTCATAAGAGAGGAAATAGATCTGCTGCCATCCCGTCTCAAATGAGCGTGCCATGTACAATCCCTTGTCAGTGAAGAGCATACCGTCTATCCAGTCAAGCCATGTTTCTGACTTTTCCGTATAAATATGTTTCTTGGAGCCGTCGATGGCTGAGACGCTGTAAAGTTCCAATGTATTCTGGATGCGCGGCTCACGTGCAATGAAAAACTCCTTGCTGTCGGCCCCCCAGAACGGAATTCCGAAATACTGGTCATCATTTTCATTGAAATCTGCCCAGACTGTGTGAGGAGCACCGTCAGAAGAGATTTCATTTACATCCACTATTCCGATGCGGACACGCGGGTTCGGCTCGCCTGCTTTCGGGTATCTGGTATTTCGGAGCACGCCGTCCTGACCTGCTGGTGAATAAATCGGGAAAACCGGCACGTCCGTATTGTCGAAGCGGTAGAATCCAATTTTCTTGGAGTCCGGAGACCACCAGAACGCGCGGTACAATGATGGACGTCCAAGTATTTCTTCATAATATACCCAAGAGGCATAGCCATTGAGTATCAGCTCGTTGCCATCGAATGTAAGTCGTTTTTCCGTAGCGGAAGCGACATCATAGACGTAGAGGTCATTGTTTCTCGTGAAGGCGAAAGCGGAAGAGTCCGGCGCCCAGGTCCGGTTCACCGCGCCTTCCGGATCAGCAGGAAATGTGGAATACTTTGCAGGGGCCTTGATTCCGTGAATGGTCTTGCGGCTGGATGCGCGCACGGCAAATGCCTGTGAATCCGTGAACGAGCCGTCATAGGAAAAGGCAACTTTCTCATTGTCAAGCCATTTCCATGATGCAGGTATCTTCACGAACTCCTGGGCTGACATCTGCATTGACATTGTCAGAAAAACTGCCGCGACTGCGGCCATTCTGCCGGCAAGGCAGAGCAAATCATTCTTCCTCATATGAAATTTGAATCCTTGAAATTAACGAGATATACTTTTTCTGTCGCGCGGGTTAGCGCCGTGTAGAGCCATTTGTAGTCATCGACGGTGTATTCGTCCATCCAGAAAGGATTGTCGATGAAAACGCATTTCCACTGACCGCCCTGGGACTTGTGACAGGTAACGGCATTGGCATATTTCAGCTGCAGGGCATTGTAGAACGGGTCTTCGCGTACTGCCTCATAACGCTTCTTCTTGGAAGATATATGGGAATAGTCCTCGGAAACGCCCTGATACAGAGCGTTCTGCTGTTCGTATGTCAATGACGCCGACTCGGATTCCAATGTATCCAGACACACTTTTGCGGAGATTTCCTGGTCGTCATAGTCAGGAAAGAGCAGCCGCGCCTGGGCGAAATGCAATCCGTATCTGTCTTCGTAATGGTTTATGGACAAGAGTTTTACGATATCGCCATTGGCTATGTAATCTATGCCCTTCACGTCGGTCAGAAACTGATAACAGTTCTTCACGACCATCAGTTTATCGTTGCGGACCAGACGTTCTTCTTTATATTGGACAGCCGAGCGGATACCGGCATTGTACCGGACTGCCCGCTTGTTGGAGCGACACAAGATGATGGTTTCGTCCTCCCCGTACTGGTCGAAGGCGTCGGTAATCTTTTCGATAAGGTCAGCGCCGCCGATACGCTCGATATCGTCATAACCGTCCACGTCAAGTTCCAGTTTCTCTACAGGAAAGAAGTTTCCTCCCGACTCGTAATCTTCTGATATCAAAGTTCTTAGAGACGTAGCATTGGACAGTATCCCTGATGCTTGCTGCTGACGTACTACATCTGTGAGGGAAGACCAGAACACCCCGCCGAAACTGTTCATATATTCCGGAGCGAGGGCCGGGCTGTATTCGTGGCCGACCGGCGGAAGCTGTGCGGAGTCGCCAATCATCACCAGACGGCAGCCGTTGCCGTTTCTGACAAATGTAATCAGGTCTTCGAGCAGATTGCCCGTGCCGAAAAGCGCAGTAGAATTCTGCCCGGAATTGTCAATGCCCACAAGTGACACCTCATCCACGACGAACAACGTGTCTTTCGCCTTGTTCGGGGCCAATGAGAACTGTCCGAAGCCGTCAGATCCGACTGAACGCTGCCTGTAAATCTGTTTGTGGACCGTATGAGCAGGGCGCCCGGCATATCTGGAAAGCACTTTCGCGGACCGCCCCGTCGGAGCCAGAAGCACAGTAGGGATGCTCAGTTCTGTCAATGCAGCGATTACGGCCGAGATTGCCGTAGTCTTTCCGGTACCTGCATAACCATTGAGTATCAATATGTCACCGTCATCTCCGGTAAGAAATTCGGCCATCTGATGCAGGAACGTGTCCTGGGACTCAGTCGGCTCGTACTGGAAATGTCCAAGAAACTTGTCGTATAGAAAATCAGCCTGCCCCATTACTTGTTCCTCCTGGAAAAGGCCATCGCAACTACTGCAAGTATCGGGTAGATTTCAACACGGCCGAGGAACATATCGACAACGAAAATGAATTTGGCCATCACCGGAGCCGAATTGAAACTGCCCAATGTTCCCCAGTCTCCCAATGCGGGGCCGACATTGCTCAGAGCGGAGATGCAGGCGGCCACCGATGCGTCTATAGTCACGCCGGAGACAATGGACAATGCCACAGAGATAGCTATTGTCACGAAATACAACGCTATATAGACAAGATGCGGATAGACTTCTTCATTGGTGAGAATATGGTTTCCGACATGGACCTGGTTTATGGAAGCCGGATGCAGCGCCTTCTTTACCTGCTGGCCTATGGTCTTAAGCATCAGATAGATACGGTCCGCCTTCACACCTCCTGTGGTGGATCCCGCCATTCCGCAAGGAACTGAAATGATGACCATCAGCACGGCTGCGAACGCCGGCCACGTATTGTTGTCGGATATCGCAAATCCGGTCGTGGAAGTAGAGCTCACAACGTGGAAGATTCCGTTCATGATAGAGTCTCCCCAAGAGAATTCAGATCCCTTCATTTTCAATGATATAGCCATCATCACTGAGGCTATCACTATCATCAGTGCGTAGAATTTCAGCACGGGATTCTTTAGCGGCTTGAGGCTGCGTGTAGCGAATACGACAAATATGAGTCCGAAATGGACAGAAGCCAAGAACATAAAGACTATGGTGATTATGTTTATGGCATTGGAATCAAAGGAGGCGATAGACAGGTTCTTGGTGCTGAATCCTCCTGTTGACGCCACGCTGAAGGCATGGTTAATGGCATCAAAGGCAGACATTCCGGCCAGCCAGTAGCAGAGAAACGCAGATACGGTAATTCCCAGATATACGGCAGCAAATACCCATACGGTCTTGTTCGTACGTGTCCGGTAACCTTCTTTGGAGAGCGAAGACACCTCCATATTGGTCAGCCTGAGCCTCATCGGACTGGAGGACGGTATAATCAGCAGCAGGAACACCACGACTCCCAAGCCGCCGATGAAATGCGTGGACGAGCGCCAGAACAGCAGGCTGTCAGGCAACTGTTCCACATCTGTCAATATGGTGGCTCCGGTGGTGGTATAACCGGATACCGCTTCGAAAAGTGCGTTTATTACCGAGAACGGGCCGCCCCAGAGAAGGTAAGGCAACATTCCGAAGACGAAGGACAGCAGCCATGACAACACGATGATCATATAACCGTCCTTCAGGGTAATGTTGGAGGATTTGCGGACGAAGATGAACGGGAACACACCCACAATGAAGGTAATCGTGAAACTGATTATCATCGCGGCCAATGCGCTGTCGTTTCCTTCTGCCAATGAAACCAATATGGACAGAAACATAAAGAACGCACTGGCAAGCAGCGCGAACCCGACGTTTCTGGATATGACTTTAAGGTTCATCAGGCCTGTTCCTCCTTGTTTTTCTCAATGGAATCACGTAGCATCTTCAGTCTCTTGCGGAGCTGCATGTTCTCGCCCGCCATCTCTGTTATGCCGTCATTGAGCTCGGAAAGTTGGTCGTCTCCTTCGAATTCGTAGGAGTATTTGCTCCCGAACGAACGGTAATTTTTCAGCCCCGTGAGCATCCTGTATATTGGGTTCACATAATAAGCCATCAGGAAGAACAGCAGCAGTACCACGAGCAGAAGTCCTACTGCCACGGCTACAGCTCCTGGGATAATGCTCCTGTAGAAGCCTCTTTCGAATGTCGCGGAATTCTTCTGAAGTTCATTGTAAATGGCTGTGTTTAAGATGTTTATATCGGAACGCAACCTGTTGTATTTAGGCTGCAGCCTGTCGAAATACCACTCCCGCGCATTGATGAAATCAGAGAGTATGGCATGCTTCAACTCCAATGAGGTAAGCATATACGCCGAATAGGAATAGAGCACGGAGTCAGCCAACGGAAGCATTTTTTCCGAGGTCAATGAGGCCTTGAGGCTGTCGCAATGGTCAATGAAGTCGTTCTGTCTGAGTTCAGGCAGATGATTTTCGGAATTGTCGCCGATTATGGCAAGGATGCCGAGATTGTAGGAGTTCGCCGCATCAGCAAGTTTCTGGGCAGCATTGATGCTACCGATATTGGCGGCAATCAGGTCTGAGACATAGCTGCTCATCCTGCTGTATTCCATTATTGAGATGAAGCTCGAGACAAGCAGAATCACGGCTATGGAACTGAGGCTCAGGACGAGCTTCATTTTCATAGTCAGTTTGAATTCACGTATCCGTGTCCGCAGTTTTCTGAGAATTGTCATAAACACAAATTTTGACCGTGCAGGAAACTGTTTTGGCGACAATTTCTGAGCACCGTCCATTCAATCTGCGAATATAGCAAATTTTCAGATTAATTCGAGCCGAAGATGTATGCGGAATTGTATTTGCGGACAAGACTCTTCAGACGGGCCTTAGCCTTGATCTGCATCGGTACGCCGACCAGTGTGCATGGAGCCATCACTGCCACAGCCGCCACTGTCCCCAATACAAGCAACGCCGCCGCTTCCCGATTATCAGTGGAGTATTCTGTCAATACCAATGCCCCTGTTGCTGAGAGCAATGCGCCTCCGGCTCCAAATGAGAGGACCTTCCGTCCGGAGCTGAAGACTTTCACATTCTTCTTGTACACGACTACATCAGCCGGTGAAAAATACAGCCCTGCATCGGAAATGCTTATCGGCTGGTTGTCAGATGTAAAAATATAGCCGCGTTTATAGGTCAATGTCCCTTCCACTTTCTTTCCCGAATGCAGTCCTGTTATCCTGACTCCTGAAGAAAGCACCGTCACATTCTCCTCTGACCCGGACGGGCGCGCCGACAGGATATTCAACGTATCCGGAGTCTGGGCTACTGGCAGTTCTCCGGCATTGGCCTCAGGCTGAACTCTTGAGAGAGAACAGCTCACAACTCTCGCACTGGCCTCAAACGCAGACGGAACCACCATCATGACGATGGACATTACCGCAAACAATCTGTATACACGATTCCACATATACTCTGACATTCATTTCACCCTACATAGATGCACCCGCCACGAAAAACGTTGCTCTTCACCTTGACATTTTTCCTCATTGACCTTCTCTCGAGAACAACTTGGAACAACCTGCATTTGCAAGATAACTATTAAGCGCTCACTATCAGACAGTTAGGGTAATTCGTCAAATTCAGGTTAGGCAAAAAAACAGGTAACCTGGCATTACTCATTTCACATATCACATTATCATTCAGGAACTTACACCCATAGCCCAACAGCAGGTTGTTCCAAAATATCCAGAGGCTCTCTACCACATTGACTTCAGCAATGACCTGTCAAGCCCTATGATTCTTGACAGACATGGCCAGGAAGCAGCATACTTTTTCTTCATTGACATCGCCAGCCTTATTTTTTCTTCAACAGACAATTGTGAGAGATTGTTTTTGTGGAACATCATTGATATTAGAGAATCTCTTGAGGCACATAATTCTGCATCAGAATATTTAGTTTTAGTCAACACACCCGTATCATACTCAAGTTCAGCATCATAGTTTTTCAAAATGTAAAACATCAGCTGAGAAGGACTTCCAAAAATTTTTTCCACCCTCTTATAGTCGGTATAATCTCCCGGAAAAATGAGTCCGTCATTATCAATATGCCATTGCTCCGGCAAAGCACAATGTGTTTTAAGCATCTGCTTCTTATATGTCATGAAACTATCACCAGTTGGATTCTGACGGCATTGAACAAAAACACGCGAACCGAAGTACAGGCATGCAGAACTCCACCTGTATTCATTCGGGACAAGCTTAATCCCTGCAGAGAGAGGATTCCGCAGCACATATGCGATTGCCTTGACAATATAATCAGGATCTGACATCTTCTTACACGCTACATCCGCACCTCTAAGATTCCTTTCATTTGGATATAAATCATGCAGATACATACCTATCCTCCGCTTATAGTAAATCATGAAATTCCGCCCTTCGTTCTCTTCACAGTCAAATATGAAATGCACATGATTGTTCATTATGCAAAAGGCCAGGATATTGACCGACGGATACTTCAATTTACTGAACGCAATAGTATTCATTGCATAAATATAGTCCTGGTCGGAAACAAACAGCAGATTTTTCAATAGGCCATTAGTACAGAAATGGTAATACATCGTTTTTTCCACAAAGTAACAGCGAATAAAGCGTTTTCAAAAAATGAACACGCTTTTTCATAAAAAGACGGCTCCCACTATTGTAAAAACGTGTTTTTAGAACTTGGAACAACCTGCATTTGCAAGATAATCATTAAGCACTCATTATCAGCCAGTTAGGGCAATCCGTCAAATTCAGGTTAGGCAAAAAAACAGGTAACCTGACATTACTCATTTCACATATCACATTATCGTTCAGGAACTTACGCCCATAGTCCAACAGCAGGTTGTTCCAAAACGCAAGAACAGGGACGCAGACCAGACACGAACAAGAAGAACAACAAGTGCCTACCAAGGCCCTGCCAGTAGCGCCAAACATTGTCAGAAACAGGGAACAAGAATTCAGAAACGGACACAAGAATCTGATGACGCCAGGTGCAGAAACGCAAACAAGTGACTCGGCCGGGATACGGACAGAGCCACTTGATTATGATAAACGGAAAATGCCTGATTCTCCCAGATTAGGCTATTCCGGCTTATAGGAGTCCTTGAGGGTCGCCGTCCTGTTGAACACAGGATGTTCCGGAGTACTGTCAGGATCCTTGAAGTAATAGGCGTCACGCTCGAACTGAACTGCTATGCCGGATTTGTCTTCCAGCAGGGCCGGCTCAGCATATCCCTTGCCGAGAACCAACGACTGCGGATTCAGGAAATCCTTGTAGTCCTTGCCCTCTGGGACCTGGCTCATATCTGCCAATGTGAACAGTTTGTCATACATACGGAGTTCCACTTCCTTGGCGTGAGCGGTTGATACCCAATGAATTGTACCCTTGACACTTCTCCACTCCCCGCTTCCCGGACGGGTTGACGGATCGAAAGTACATTTGAGTTCCACCACATTGCCCTCAGCATCCTTGATGACCTCATTGCACTTGATGATATAGGTGTATTTCAGACGGACCTCTCCATCAGGTTTAAGACGGAAGAACTTCTTAGGCGCATCTTCCATAAAGTCCGCCCTGCTGATGTACAGTTCGCCGGTAAACGGAACCTTGCGGGTAGCTCCTTCAGGTTCAGCCGGATTGAGAGGGCAGTCAAACCACTCCACCTTGCCCGGCTCCCAGTTCGTGAGAGTAACCTTGACCGGGTCCTCAACCACCATATAGCGGTTCGACCTCGCATTCAGGTCCTGGCGAACGCACCACTCAAGAAGCTGGAGATCCATCAGCTGGTCACGCTTGGACACACCGATCTTCTCACAGAACATTTTCAATGCCTCAGGAGTATAACCTCTTCTTCTTACACCGCACAATGTCGGCATACGAGGATCATCCCAGCCGCTCACAAGACCTTTCTGCACCAGTTCGAGCAATTTACGCTTGCTCATCAATGTGTAAGTAAGGTTCAGTCTCGCGAATTCATACTGATGTGACGGATAGATGCCGAGCGTCTGGATAAACCAGTCGTACAGCGGTCTGTGCACATCGAACTCAAGTGTACAGATGGAATGGGTGATGTGTTCGATGGAGTCGCACTGGCCATGAGTGAAGTCGTACATAGGATAGATGCACCACTTGTCTCCGGTACGGTGATGAGAGGCATGCTTGATACGATAAAGAAGAGGGTCGCGGAACATCATGTTCGGGCTTGCCATATCGATCTTGGCCCTGAGCACCTTTTCACCGTCAGCATATTTTCCGTCACGCATCTCGCGGAAAAGCCTGAGGTTTTCCTCCACGCTCCTGTTCCTGTACGGACTCTCTACACCCGGTTTGTCCACAGTGCCACGCCCCTTGCTGATTTCCTCCTGAGTCTGGTCATCAACATAAGCCAAACCCTTATGTATCAGTTCTTCAGCCCATGCATAAAGCTGGTCGAAATAGTCAGAAGCATATTTTTCCTTGTCCCACTGGAACCCGAGCCACTTAATATCCTCTTTAATGGAATCCACATATTCGGTATCCTCTTTGGTCGGATTGGTATCGTCAAAACGAAGATTTGTCTTGCCGCCATACTTCTGCGCCAGACCAAAGTTTATGCAGATGCTTTTCGCATGCCCGAGATGCAGATAACCGTTCGGCTCAGGAGGAAAACGCGTAAGGACGCTGTCCACTTTGCCGGATTTGAGATCTGCCTCAATGATTTCTTCGAGGAAATTCAGCCTCTTTGGCTCTTCAACCTCTTTCTTGACTTCTTCCATCATACGTATAATCAGTTCTATTACTCAAGTCCCGCAAGTAAAACTTGCTGAGTCTCAGCATAGAATAAGGTCCGAACGAATTCGAAGGTTTTACACCCCACGCACTTTCATCACGTTACCCTCACCCTAAATCCCTCCCCTCGGGGAAGGGACTTACCGTCGCCCTCACGGGCTTTAACAGCAGCATTTCGCTCTTGCGAAACTCAAGTTCAATTAATTCAATTATTTCACAACTTACAAACTTACGAAAATTCCGTTCAATTCTAAAATATTTACGCATTTTTGCAGGTGGAGACAATTTTCACTTAATTGTCTCACCGAATGAGGCGGACTACTTCCTGATGACTTCCACTTTGTCCCCGCAGTCGTATATGGCCTCCTTGTCCATGTACGTCACGCTGGCCGGGACATATACCGTCCTGAGGTTCCGGCACTTCTCCACGGCATAGGCCTCGATTCTCTCAGTCCCTTCCGCGAAAACTATTTCCTCCACGTTCTCCAGACGGTAGATGAAATTCTTTTCTATTACCTTGACCGGCTTGAGTTCCAGTCTTGTTATCGCAGACGGGATAAAGTACGGCGCATCGTCACCTATATTATACAGCACATTCTTGTATGCGGTCAGATACTTGTTCGCAGGGTCAACATTGATTTCGCGCAGGGAACTGAAGTTGCTGCTCAGATAGACCGTGTTCTCCCCGACACTCTCCACATTGCTTCCCAGATACAGCTTGTCGTATGACCCGCTTACCTTTTTGACAGGGCAGAAAGACGTGATTCTGAAACCGTTGACGCTGAACGGAACCAGAACATAATCAAGCTTGGAGTCCTTCACCTCTGCAACATTGAGCCTGCCCTCCTCGAAATTATAAGCGAACCTCTCGTCCTCGAACAGGTTGAAATCCGTCCTGATAGGCTGGAGCACATCGCGATATTTCCCGGTATCATCCATTTTGTAGTCAATGCCGTTTGTCGGGTCGCTGACGTGCCATTCTTTGTCCACGTATGCGTAATTCCAGGCATGGCCTCCAATCCCGACGAGCCAGCCGTTCACGCACATTGCCGGAATGTCCTGGCTCTGGCACATTATCTTGAACAGGTTCGCATAACCCTGACAGACGCAGACCCTGTGGACAAATACGTCATACGGGT
>OKTM01000761.1_pt1 | contig 12331 bp, 10 predicted proteins | sample 1606401 | NCBI WGS metagenome assembly OKTM01 (sample SAMEA3879583, study PRJEB24766) | human gut metagenome | biome: human-associated habitat; feature: feces | place: USA | collected 1985/1987 | reverse complement strand
CGCTAAAAAAGACGGAAATCTTGCATTTACAAGAGAAGGTGCGCATTCCAGACCAAGGATTCTTTTCCATGAAGATATTACAGGGAAAGAGATTACGAGTAAACTGCTCATGTATGTAAAGAAACGAAAAAATGTACAAATACACGAATATACAACTATGACAGACATAATTGTTAAAAATGGAAAATGTGCAGGTATTTTAGCGAAGACGGCAGACGGCGAAGAGATGAAGATCTATGCACAGGATACGATTTTTGCAAGCGGTGGAATCGGAGGAAGATACCAGCATTCTACAAACTTTCCACATCTGACAGGAGATGCGCTTGATATTTCCAGGAAGCATGGAATCCGTCTGGAGCATCTGGATTATGTCCAGATCCACCCGACAACTTTGTATTCTTCAAAACCGGGGCGAAGATTTCTGATTTCAGAATCTGTCCGTGGAGAAGGCGCAGTTCTTTATAATAAAGACGGAGAACGTTTTGTAAATGAGCTTCTTCCGAGAGATGTGGTGACAAAAGCAATCCGGGAACAAATGGAAAAAGACGGAACGGATCATGTATGGCTTTCCATGGAAAATATTGATAGGAATACGATCCTGGAGCATTTCCCAAATATCTGTGAGCGGTGCCGGGAAGAAGGCTATGACGTGACAAAAGAGTGGATCCCGGTTGTTCCTGCACAACACTATTTCATGGGAGGCATCTGGGTAGACAGCGACAGCAGAACTTCGATGGAGCATCTGTATGCGGTTGGAGAGACCAGCTGCAATGGCGTCCATGGGGCGAACCGTCTGGCAAGTAATTCTCTTCTGGAATCTCTGGTCTTTGCAAGAAGAGCGGCAGACGATATAATTTTCGGAAAGAAGCATGAGCCGTGCAGACTCGGTTCTGTAGATATGAAACCATATGAAGATAAAGAAGCAGTACTGGATGGTTATCACAAAATGGTATTAAAGGAAATCGAAAGGATGAAAATGAGCCATGAATGAAATTACAATGAAAATGCAGGCAGATCAGCTGATTCGTATGGCATTACAGGAAGATATCACAAGTGAGGACGTTTCCACAAACGCAGTTATGCCAACTGCAACCAGAGGAACGGTTGACCTGATTGCAAAGGAAGACGGAGTTATTGCAGGTCTTGACATTTACGCAAGAGTATTTACGATCCTTGATGAGAAAACAGAGATCAGTTTTTTCTGTAAGGACGGTGACGAAGTCAAAAAAGGCGAACTGATGGCAACTGTAACAGGCGATATCCGTGTTCTTCTTTCCGGAGAGCGTGTGGCACTCAATTATCTTCAGAGAATGAGTGGTATTGCAACTTACACCAGACAGGTTTCCAAACTTCTGGAGGGAAGCAAGGTTACTCTTCTCGATACCCGTAAGACTACACCGAACTGCCGTGTGTTTGAGAAATACGCAGTAAGAGTCGGCGGCGGATGCAACCACAGATATAATCTTTCCGATGGAGTTCTTCTTAAAGATAACCATATCGGAGCAGCAGGAAGTGTTACAAAGGCAGTGCAGATGGCAAAAGCATATGCTCCGTTTGTACGTAAAATCGAGATCGAGGTAGAAACTCTTGAGCAGGTCAGAGAGGCCGTGGAAGCGGGAGCGGATATCATCATGCTTGACAATATGACTCCGGAAGTGATGAGACAGGCGGTTGAACTGATCGATGGAAGAGCACAGACAGAGTGTTCCGGAAATATTACAAAAGAAAACATCCAGAAGATCCGTGAGATTGGAGTAGACTTTGTTTCCAGCGGTGCACTGACACATTCTGCACCAATCCTTGACATTTCCATGAAGAATCTTCATGCAATATAATAACATGGCAGCGAAGCTGTTTTGCAGCGGATAATTTGCTATAGGATTATATCGTGGAGAAAGGATGGGAAAGTATGAATACTGCTCAGAGAAGAACTGAAATTTTAAAGCTCCTTCAGCAGGAAGAAAAACCTGTGGCTGCCAGGGCGATGGCATCACAGTTCGGAGTAAGCAGACAGGTGATCGTGCAGGATATTGCGCTGATACGCGCGGAGGGGAATGACGTGATCTCCACCAATAGAGGATATATTTTTACTGCTCCCCATACTGTGAGCCGGATATTCAAGGTGCATCATACAGATGCGGATCTGGAAAACGAGCTCTGCGGGATTGTGGATCTTGGCGGAAAAGTGATCAATGTAATGGTGAATCACAGAGTTTACGGGCATATCGAGGCAGAACTGAATATCAGCTCCAGGCGCCAGGTTGAGAATTTTATGGAGGATATCCGAAGCGGCAAGTCCAGTCCTTTGAAGAATATCACATCGGATTATCATTATCATAAAGTAGAAGCAGAATCCGAGGAAATCCTGGATATGATCCAGGATATGCTGAAACGGCGAGGATTTCTGATCGAAGCAGAATAGCAGAAGTCAGATACAAAAAGAAAAGATATACAGAATGAGAAAATTCTGTTAATATGAAATATAGTGATCACGAAGATAAGAGAAGGAATCCTGCATGGCAGGGTTCCTTCTTGCACCCTGCGGAAATGTGCACCTTGTGGAAATGTGCAGACAGGGAAAACAGGATGCAGATATGAGGGTGAGAAAAAATACGGCTTGATATGCATGGAGGGGGAAATGGATTATCAGAGTATGTTTACATTTATGCTGGAGATGGCAGGAACTATTGCGTTTGCTGCTTCCGGAGCTATGGTGGGGGCGCAGAGAGGAATGGATATTTTCGGGGTCTGCGTTCTTGGAGTGGTGACTGCAGTGGGCGGAGGAGCTACCAGGGATATTATCCTGGGAATCGTGCCGCCGGGAATGTTTCAGGATCCGCTGTATACCATTGTGGCAACCGTGACGTCCTGTATTGTATTTGCAGTGATGTACTGGAAGCAGGAGCTTTTGGAAGGCGGGAACCGGCTGGTCTATGATAAGGTGATGCTGGTGATGGATACGGTTGGCCTTGGTTTGTTTACTGTCATGGGGGTTGATAAAGGGATTTCCCAGGGGTATATGGAAAGAACATTTTTTCTTGTATTTCTTGGGACTGTCACAGGAGTTGGAGGCGGCCTGATCCGTGATATGATGGCAGGAGTTCCGCCATATATTTTTGTGCGCCATATTTATGCCTGTGCGTCTATTGTAGGGGCCATTGCCTGTGTTTGGATATACAGGCTGTGGGGCGGAGTGCCGGCCATGGTGATCGGAACGGTAGTAGTGATCCTGATCCGGTACCTGGCGGCACATTACCGGTGGAATCTGCCGAGACTGAGAAGAGAATAAAAAAAGATATGAAAAGCTCCGGAACATTTAAGGAATAATGTTCTGGAGCTTTTTGGCTTTTATTTGGTTTATATTGCGTAGAAGATTTTATCTGTTCCTCTCATAAGAGAATCATGCGTCTGTATCCTGCAGAGCCAGGAAGCCTTCCTCGCCGGTACGGATCTTGACAACGTTTTCGATATCGTAAACGAAGACCTTACCATCACCGATCTGGCCGGTATGAAGAACTTCTTTTGCAGTATCAATAACCTTCTGAACCGGTACAAGACTTACAACGATCTCGATCTTAACCTTCGGACGGAGGTTCATGTCGACTTCAACACCACGATAGTAGGTTGGAGCCCCCTTCTGAACACCACAGCCCATAACGTTTGTGATAGTGATACCGGTTACGCCGATCTCGTTCATAGCCTGCATAAACTCATCCAGCTTGTTCTGACGTGTGATGATAACAACCTTTGTCAGTTTGTGTACGCCGTCTGCAGGAATTTCAGGAACAGATTCAGCAGGAGCAGAAGGAGCATGTTTTACAACAGGGGCTTTTACGGAAGTTCCCATTGGAGTCGGAGCCTTTGTCATGGTATCCTGTACAAAGAATCCATCGTATGCACTTGCGAGGCCATGCTCTTTCATATCCAGACCTGCGATCTCTTCCTCAGCGGAAACACGAAGACCGATGGTGTGTTTGATCACCTGGAAGATAATTGTCATAGTAACAGTAACCCATGCGATCGTGATAGCCATACCAATAAACTGAACACCGAAGCCATGGAAACCACCGCCTGTGAGAAGACCTTTCCACTCGGTACCTGCACCGTCGGAGAAAAGACCGACAGCAAGAGTTCCGAAAGCACCGTTAAGACCGTGAACGCCAACAGCACCAACCGGGTCATCAATTTTGAGAACTTTATCAACAAATTCAATACCAAATACTACAATGAATCCGGAGAGGATTCCGATGATAGCTGCAGATGTAGGAGATACGGTATCACAGCCTGCTGTGATGGCTACCAGTCCTGCAAGAGAACCGTTCAGGGACATGGAAACATCCGGTTTTTTGTAGCGGATCCATGTGATCAGCATAACTGTTACAGTAGCAACAGCAGCTGCAAGGTTTGTTGTTACGAAGATCTTTCCGGCGCTTACAATGGCATCGCCTTCCATGCTGACAGTAGATGCACCGTTGAAACCGAACCAGCAGAACCAGAGAATGAATACACCAAGTGCACCAACCGTAAGGTTATGTCCCGGGATTGCTCTGGATTTACCGGATTTGGAATATTTTCCGATACGAGGTCCAAGAATGACAGCACCGATAAAGGCAGCCACACCACCTACCATATGTACTGCACAGGAACCTGCGAAATCGTGAAATCCCATCTGGCTGATAAAGCCGCCGCCCCAGATCCAGTGACCGGATACCGGATATACAACGAGACTGATCAGTAAACTATAGATACAGTAGGAGATGAATTTAGTACGCTCTGCCATGGCACCGGATACGATGGTAGCAGAAGTAGCACAGAATACAGTCTGGAAGATGAGAAATGCCCAGAAAGGAACTCCATCCGGAAGCATTGCGTTTCCGTAGTTTGCCTCTGAGGCGATTCCGCCGATCTTGCCGAAGAAACCGTTTCCTGCACCGAACATGATGCCAAATCCAACCAGCCAGAAGACCGGTGTACCGATACAGAAGTCCATCAGGTTTTTCATGATGATATTTCCTGCGTTTTTTGCTCTTGTGAATCCTGTTTCGACCATTGCAAATCCAGCCTGCATGAAGAAGACCAGTGCTGCACCGACGAGGACCCAAGTTGTGTTTACTGAAGAATACATAGTAACACTCCCTTTCCCAATTTTTTTCTTTCCTATTATGTATAGAAAGAATTTTTGTAATACCGGACAGAAAAAACAGACAGAATTTATCCAGTATCAGTATAACGAAAAAGCGCAGGAGAGAGGAAATTCTCTTCCGCGCCTTTACGAAATCAAAATCAGTATATGTAAAACAGGGGATATCTGTATCGTGTGATTAATGGATGAGGAAATCGATAATGAATTATGAAGTAGAGTTCATAAAGGATATCCCCTGTATTTACCGTATGAAATTGTTATCTGATATCCGTGATCAGATGGAGAATAACAGCTCGTCGTAGGTCGGATAAGGAAGTAACTCATCCGGGATCAGAGCCTCTGCCTCATCTGCAGATTTTCTTAAAGTTTCCATGTCTTCCAGAACAGTTTCCTGATAAGCCTTGGAGCATGCAAGTACATCGTCAGAAGAAGCAAGAGCTTTTGCTGTATCTGCTTTCAGAGTTTCCAGATCTTTTGCCATGGTGTCTGCAAGTGTACTCAGTTTGGAGATCAGAGCAGCTTCACTTGCTACAGAAATACCAGCTACTACGGATTTCTTTGCAGCTGCAGTATCTGCAAGCTTTTCAACATATGTATATACAGAAGGAATTACCTGCTTCTGGATCATCTCAGCCAGAGTGTTGGACTCGATGTTGATGGTCTTGTAATAGTTCTCAAGCCAGATCTCGTAACGGGAGAAAAGCTCTTCTTTTGTAAAAATGCCATGCTTTGTAAACAGCGCAATGTTCTTCTCAGCAATGAAATGCGGAAGTGCATCCGGAGTTGTTTTCAGATTGTAGAGACCACGTTTCTCAGCTTCTTCAACCCATTCATCTGTATATCCGTTTCCGTTAAAGATGATGCGTTTATGCTCTTCAATGGTCTTCTTAAGAAGTGCATGTACTGCGCTTTCCATTTCTTCTTCCGGAACATCCTTAAGAGCTGTGCTGAATTCTGCAAGAACCTCTGCAACAGCGGTATTCAGTACGATGTTCGGGTTTGCGACAGATGCTGCAGAACCAAGCATACGGAACTCAAATTTGTTTCCGGTAAATGCAAATGGTGAAGTACGGTTTCTGTCTGTGGTATCCTTTATGAAGTGCGGAAGTACCTTTGCTCCGATATCCATCTGTACCGCATGCTTATTGCTGAAGAAGGTATCGTTTTCAATAGATTTCAGTACGTCTGTCAGCTCATCTCCAAGGAAGATGGATACGATCGCAGGCGGTGCCTCGTTTGCTCCAAGACGATGATCGTTTCCGGCGCTTGCAACGGATACGCGGAGAAGATCAGCATAATCGTCAACGGCTTTGATGACAGCTACCAGGAATACCAGGAACTGTGTATTTTCTGCCGGTGTTTTTCCTGGATCAAGAAGGTTTACACCTGTGTCTGTGCTCATAGACCAGTTGTTGTGTTTACCGCTTCCGTTGATTCCCTCAAATGGTTTCTCGTGAAGGAGGCAGACCATGTTGTGCTTGTCGGCAACCTTCTTCATGATCTCCATGGTCAGCTGGTTGTGGTCAACAGCAACATTTGTGGTATCAAATACAGGAGCCAGTTCGTGCTGTGCAGGAGCAACCTCGTTATGTTTTGTTTTGGCTGGAATGCCAAGCTTCCAAAGCTCTTCGTCAAGATCATGCATGTAAGCAGCAACGCGAGGCTTCAGGGCTCCGAAGTAATGATCTTCCATTTCCTGTCCTTTTGGTGCAGAAGCGCCCAGAAGAGTACGGCCGCAGAAGATCAGGTCTTTTCTCTTTTTGTAAAGATCCTTGTCAACCAGGAAATATTCCTGCTCAGGTCCTACGGTTGTGTCGATGTGACGGACCTCTTTGTTTCCAAGGATGTGAAGAATACGAACCGCTTCTTTGTTCAGAACATCCATGGAACGAAGAAGAGGAGTTTTCTTATCCAGTGCCTCTCCGCTGTAGGAACAGAATGCAGTAGGAATGTAAAGAGTTTTATCTTTAATGAATGCAGGTGAAGTAGGATCCCATGCTGTATATCCTCTTGCTTCAAATGTAGCACGAAGTCCGCCTGACGGGAAGCTGGATGCATCCGGCTCACCTTTTACCAGCTCTTTACCGGAGAAATCCATGATCACCTGTCCGTCACCTGTAGGGGAGATGAAGCTGTCATGCTTCTCAGCAGTTACGTTTGTCATCGGCTGGAACCAGTGTGTGTAATGTGTCGCACCGTTTTCAGTAGCCCATTCTTTCATTGCAACTGCTACGGAATTTGCAACGTCCAGTTCCAGATGAGTTCCGTTTTCAATTGTTTTCTTTAATGCTTTGTACATGTCCTTTGGCAGTTTGCTTCGCATCACTTTGTCATTGAATACAAGGCTGCCATACATTTCAGGGATACTCTGTGCCATATAGGTACACTCCTTTCGATTTCACTCATTCATTATAATTTTTAATTATTTTATAAGGACCGCTGCCGGAAGAACCGGGTATAAACGGACCGGAAAACAAAAAAAGCGCTTCAGATACCTGTAGATCTTTCCAAAGCGCCTTTGCTTTATGTGTTGCAGTATACACCAAAATAAAATATTGTCAAGAGCTTTTTTGAAAAAATCTAAAAAATTGACCAGGGCGATCGGACTGTCGGAAAATAGGCAGGGTTGACAAATCTTGTCCTTTTATTATAATCTGATATCGTAGTTATACAGTCGAAAAGTCAGCGATCGCTATAAGTGATCGAGGCAAAAGAAGCTTTTTGACCAGTGACAAAGATGTACAATACGGAAAGAACAGATGGAGGGAAATATGTCAGGAGTAAAGGAAGAATGTGGCGTATTCGGGATTTATGATCTGGATGGAGGGAATATTGCACCATCTATTTATTATGGTCTTACCTCGCTGCAGCACAGGGGACAGGAGTCCTGCGGAATGGCCGTTTCAAGGACGGACGGAGAAAGAGGAAACGTACAGTTCCATAAAGATCTCGGACTGGTAAGCGAAGTTTTACGAAAAGATGTTGTACATAATATGAATGGTGATATCGGAATCGGACATGTTCGTTATTCCACCACCGGAGAATCTGTCGCAGAGAATGCACAGCCGCTGGTACTTTCTTATATCAAGGGAAGTCTGGCACTTGCGCACAACGGAAATCTGGTTAATACAGAAGCTCTGAAATGGGAGCTGATCCAGACAGGCGCAATTTTCCATACAACTACCGACTCAGAGGTTATCGCGTTCCATATCGCAAGAGAACGTGTGCATTCTGCCACTGTAGAGGAAGCAGTACATAAAACCGTAGAGAAGATCCGCGGAGGATATGCTCTTGTGATCATGAGCCCCCGGAAGCTGATCGGTGCCCGTGATCCTTACGGACTGAAACCCCTCTGTCTTGGAAAAAGAGATAATGCCTATGTCCTTGCATCTGAAAGCTGCGCGCTGACATCTGTAGGAGCGGAATTTATCCGTGATATTGAACCGGGTGAGATCGTCACGATCACCAAGAACGGACTGAAATCCAGTAAACTGACTGAGAAGAAAAAGCATGCTCATTGTGTTTTTGAATATATTTATTTTGCAAGACTGGACAGCACCATGGATGGCGTGAAAATCTATGATGCAAGGATCCGTGGAGGAAAATCTCTTGCAAAATCCTATCCGGTAGAAGCGGACCTGGTGACCGGTGTACCGGAATCCGGACTTCCGGCAGCAAAAGGCTATTCTGAGGAATCCGGAATCCCGTTTGGCTTTGCGTTCTATAAAAACAGTTACATTGGAAGAACTTTTATCAAGCCTACACAGCAGGAGAGAGAGTCCAGTGTCCATCTGAAGCTGAGCGTTCTGGAATCCGTGGTGAAGGGGAAGAGAATCGTTCTGGTGGATGATTCCATTGTCCGCGGAACTACCATTGCCAATCTGATCCACATGCTGAAAGAAGCAGGAGCAAAAGAAGTCCATGTACGTATCAGCTCCCCGCCATTTTTACATCCCTGTTATTTTGGTACCGATGTGCCGTCCAATGACCAGCTCATCGCAGCACAGCACAGCACGGAAGAAATCCGTAAGATGATCGGTGCAGACTCCCTGGGTTATATGCAGATCGATTATCTGGAAGGCATGGCAGGTGGACTTCCGCTGTGTAAAGCATGTTTTGATGGCAATTATCCGATGGAAATACCGGCAGAAATCAAACAGGATTAATGAACTATGTGGAATTAATCTCACAGTAAAAAATAATGGATTGAAAAACGAAAATGTAAAAACTGCACAATAAATATATAAAAAACCCGGATTTTGTCATATAAAATCCGGGTTTTTATAGAAAGACTCTTAAAAACGATAAAAAACATCAACTTGACAAATCTGACAACATGAGACATAATGTGGAACAGCCAGATGAAAAAGGCCGCTGGTCTGGAATATACAGGAAAACAGCAAGGCCGAAAAAAGGCCGGTTTTTTGCCGAGATAAAAGAGAGGATGATATTTATGTCTAAAAAAATTAGATTGAATGCGACAGAGGATGTTAAAGAATTTGTTAAGGCTGCAAGTAAATGTGATTTTGATGTAGATATTTCATATAACAGAATTTTAATTGATGCAAAATCTATTCTTGGAATCCTCAGCATGGATCTGACCAGAGTTCTTACAGTAACCTGTCATGGCGAGGGTCATGAGTTTGATCGTTTCCTTCAGAAATATGCAGTTGCCTGACAGACAGTGCAGAGACAGACAAGATATGAAAGACATAAAAAGAAAAGGCAGACGTGACTGCAGAGACAGGAGATCAGTTTGAAATCCTTAGCAGGCGTCTGTTTTTTCTTTGCATCCATTTCATAGGAAGAAATTCCGCAGACTATATGAAAAATCAGTTATTGACAAATAAAAAAAAATAGTTTATAGTAAACCATATTTTATATGAAAGATAACTGACAAAGGCGTCAGGAACGGATACCACAGGGGAATTCTCACCCCTTGGAATCTGTTCCGGACGCCTTTTTGTTGTGGGACACAAAATGGAGGAGGAAATCGAAGATGGCAGTAAAGTATGTTTTTGTAACAGGTGGAGTTGTTTCCGGTCTTGGAAAAGGAATTACCGCAGCGTCTCTTGGGCGCCTTCTGAAAGCCAGAGGGTATCAGGTGACCATGCAGAAATTTGATCCCTACATTAATATTGACCCGGGAACTATGAATCCCATTCAGCATGGAGAGGTTTTTGTAACGGATGACGGTACAGAGACTGACCTTGACCTTGGACATTATGAGCGTTTCATTGATGAAAGCCTTGACAAAAATTCCAATGTGACAACCGGTAAGATTTACTGGTCTGTTCTTCAGAAAGAGCGTCATGGTGATTTCGGTGGAGGTACCGTTCAGGTGATCCCGCATATTACCAATGAGATCAAGAGCCGTTTTTACAGAGCAAAATCCGCAGACGAAGACAGAATTGCCATCATCGAGGTTGGTGGTACAGTCGGTGATATTGAGAGCCAGCCGTTCCTGGAATCCATCCGTCAGTTCCAGCATGATGTGGGACATGACAATGCGATCCTTATCCATGTAACTCTGATCCCATATCTCCGTGCTTCCGGAGAGATGAAGACCAAACCCACCCAGGCCAGTGTAAAAGAACTTCAGGGAATGGGAATCCAGCCGGATGTCCTGGTATGCAGAAGTGAGTATCCTCTTACCGAGGATATCCGTGGAAAGATCGCCCTGTTCTGTAATGTGCCTGTAAGCAATGTGCTTCAGAATCTGGATGTGGAATATTTATATGAAGCTCCTCTTGCAATGGAGAGAGAAAAGCTTGCAGACGTAGTACTGCAGAGCTTAAGACTGGAGAATCGCAAACCAGATCTTACAGACTGGGAAAATATGGTAGAAAATCTCCGCCACCCGGATAAAACAGTAAAGATCGCCATGGTTGGTAAATATACACAGCTTCATGATGCATACTTGAGTGTTGTGGAAGCACTGAAGCATGGCGGGATCTCTTGCCGTGCAAAGGTTGATATCACTTGGGTGGACTCCGAAGAACTCAATGAAAAAAATTTGGATCAGACTCTCCATTCTGTAGATGGAATCCTGGTTCCGGGAGGATTCGGAAACCGTGGTACAGAAGGAATGATCCTTGCGGCACAGTATGCAAGAGTTCATAAGATCCCATACCTTGGGATCTGCCTGGGAATGCAGATGGCTATTGTGGAATTTGCCCGCCATGTGCTTGGATATGAAGATGCCAACAGTATTGAGCTGGCACCGGAAACAACACATCCGGTCATTGCCCTGATGCCGGATCAGGAGGATGTGGAAGATCTTGGAGGAACTCTTCGTCTTGGAAGCTATCCGTGTGTGCTTGCAGAAGGCTCCAGATCCTATGAGCTTTTTGGAAAGAAAGAGATCCAGGAACGTCACAGACATCGTTATGAGGTAAACAACGCATTCCGTAAGGAACTGGACGAAAAGGGAATGTCCATTGTAGGAACATCCCCGGATGCTCACATTGTTGAGATGATCGAAATTGCCGGACATCCGTTCTTTGTGGGAACACAGGGACATCCGGAATTTAAATCCAGGCCAAATCATGCACATCCACTGTTCCGTGGATTTGTGCAGGCGGCAGTTGATAAAAAGACGGCAGAAGAAGCTGCAATGAAAGGATGAGAAAAATGAGAGAAGTAGCAAATCAGCAGCAGGGCCTCTACCGCCCTGAATTTGAACATGATAACTGCGGTATCGGAGCTGTTGTTAATATAAAAGGAAAGAAAACACATGATACAGTTGCCAATGCTCTTAAGATCGTAGAGAATCTTGAGCATCGTGCTGGTAAGGATGCAGAAGGAAAAACCGGTGATGGTGTCGGTATCCTTCTTCAGATCTCCCACAAATTTTTTAAGAAGGTCTGTAAAAAAGAAGGCTTTGATATCGGCGGAGAGAGAGAATACGGTGTAGCCCAGCTCTTTTTTCCACAGCAGGAGATCAAACGTGCCCAGGCAAAGAAGATGTTCGAGATCATCGTGGAAAAAGAGGGTCTGGAACTTCTTGGATGGCGTACAGTACCGGTCTTCCCGGAGGTTCTTGGTCATAAAGCGAAAGAGTGCATGCCGTGCATCATGCAGGCATTTGTTAAAAAACCGGAGGATGTGGAAAAAGGTCTTGCCTTTGACCGTATGCTTTACATCGCACGTCGTGAATTTGAACAGAGTAATGATAATACTTACGTA
>OKTM01000758.1_pt1 | contig 12355 bp, 13 predicted proteins | sample 1606401 | NCBI WGS metagenome assembly OKTM01 (sample SAMEA3879583, study PRJEB24766) | human gut metagenome | biome: human-associated habitat; feature: feces | place: USA | collected 1985/1987 | reverse complement strand
TCTAAAAATGGCTTAATCGTTGATATTCAGAGAGTTAAGCGATGCACCCATTGTACCACTTTAATCATCACATAGCCTTCCACATAACACAGAACGTAAACTTTTACATAACTCAGGACGTAAACTTCCACATAACACAGAACGTAGGTCTTTTGCATAATACAAAAACGGAAACCCTTTGCGTAATACTGAGCATAAACTCTTTACGTAACAAAAGACATAGCCCATTACATAACACATGATATATCACATCACTTAACACAGACTTCTCTGATATATGAGAAGCTGTCAAACTGTCCAGTGCAAGCTATAGAATGGGAAGCAGACAAACAATACTAAAAAAGCAAACGAGAACGACCGAGAAATAGGCGGCCGAATAAATCAAGGAATCAACTTTGCGAAAACTGCCAAAGAAACGATAAATCTTCACGCTCGCCACTCACCGACTCTCCAAATCACACTGTTCACAGGCTTTCCACTCTCACCACCCATCGGCGCTCCACGCCGCCGAATCCACAAATAACCCCGTAAACCAAAAAAATATTTGCTCAATGGCGAGCAGTTTTGTAAATTCGAAGAAAACTAAAACATTGAAGACCACATGACAAAGACTGTTTATACGGCAGATGTGCCGATTCATTTCTATTCCAAGGCCATTGACGGGCAAGGTATTTTTTATAGGACAGAGGACAAACTTGTTTTTCTGACATCATTGAGCTGCATTGTCAGGAAGTATGACCTGGATGTGATCGCATTCTGCCTGATGTTCAATCATTTCCATCTGCTTGTTAAAGTGAAGAGTTGCAGTCATACACTGAAGGCAATAGCAGAATTCAAAAAAGAATTTACTCGTCAATACAATTTGAGGTATGGCCGCAACGGAAGACTGTTTACCACTCCGACAGGGTGGGCAGCGAAGGACACATTGAAAAAATTACGCGGCTGCATCATATATATCTGCAACAATCCGGTAGCCGGTTCATTGTGCAGAAACGCATTGACATATCGCTGGAATCTATTGGCATATAAAGACAGGCCAAACCCATTCTCTGATGTTATTATGAAGCGGCACTGTCGTAAAAAGCTTAAGCATTGCATTGACCTTATCGAGCATAGGTATTCCTGCAACCAGCCTTTGAACTACACAATGCTGGAAAACTTATTCGGCAATCTGGAAGAAAGAGAATTGCAGCAGATTCACGACTATATCGTATCGAGATACAACTTCCTGAACTATAATTCAATGAAATCCTGCTTCAGTGATTGGGAAAGCGCCTTATCGCTCATCGAATCAACTCAGGGTTCCGAATATGATTTGAACGAGGATTATGAGGATTATTCCAAATACGTAAAAATGCTTGATATCATGAAGCAACTTGGCTACAACTCAGATTGCCAGACGATTGACAATCTGACCGATGAAGATATCAAGACCATCACCTTACGTATCTATGGAATTCTGAATCCTCCGAGAAAACAAGTTCTGAAATTCCTTCACTTGACAGGGAAATAATGCATAATAACTTTCTGACGCTATGATGAAGTATTTGACAATTGCGGTTCTGAGCCTTGCGATATTGGCCGGCTCTCACCAGATTTCTCGCGTAGAACGCGACGGATCATGGGTATATCTGTACAACGAATCAGGGAAAAAGTACCAGACACTCAGCGCAAACAGTGTAGGAGATGTCATTGGTGTTGCCGGCAATACAATCACCTCCCGCAACGGCAACTGGATCTATACTTGGGACAAAAACGGCAAGAGACTCAACACCCGTTCCGCCCGATAATCGGTAAGCGTTTCCGCGGTTACCGCATCACTAACTTCGAGGTGGAGAGTCCAGCCACAGCATTAGCGGGTGGGAAGTCAGTTTGACAGTTTCATAATTAAAACCTTATCTTTGCTCTCGCTGACGAAACAACATCATTATATTTTATATTATGGAAAAGATTACTACTATCATCTATCATCGAACTGGAAAAGGCATTCAGCATTGAATCTTTGTCAAAAATTACTGACTATGACACCTATTTCAAATATCTTGCTGAATCTTTATTTGAGAACTTTGAAATAAGAAACGGTGATGATGTTTATAGGTTCGTCGAAATAGAATTTTATCTTCGAAAAACGGAATCCGAGTCCAGAAAAATTGCTTATGAACGAGAGACCTGTGCCGGCGAATGGTTCCTCCATGAAAATGGCGTTGACATTGCTTTTGAAAGCAACAAACAATTTTACGGAGGTATTCTCATACGGTCTATCAAGAAGTCTGTCTCATATACTGTCGATGGAGAATTTATCAACGGCCCAAGAAAATGTTCTTGGCATATATTTGACGGTTTGAATGCTTTCGCCCATAATGAACGTATAACAAGAATCGAGGAGGCATCTGTTCGTGAGCAGATTAAGTCTAATGCTTTTGCCCGTCACGGAATAAAAGATGACGATAAATTGTTCCGCTTCACCATTCCGCTTGAATTATGGAACCATAAAGGCTATAGCGGTTTCCCAAAGAAATAATTTCCTGATTATGATTCAAGACAACCAATGCAACAGAGTGTTCTTTTCTGCCCTGCTTAGGGAGCGCTGCCCCATAGCGTTCCGGGGACTGACAGAAGTCCTCGATAAATATGATGTTCCGTGGTCGCTTCTCGAAGGGACCAATGACATCTGGTGCAGGGACTATATGCCGTTGCAGGTGCGGCCGAACAGATTTATTGCCTACAACTATAACCCAGACTACCTCCAGCACAGCGCAAAGGATAAGGCGTCCATCACTGACGGAAAAACCATTTGTGAGGATGCTGGACTTCCTTGCGGAGACTCCCTTCGGTGGTTTACCCTCGATGGCGGCAACGTGGTCAAGGCTGACGGTCGTGTGATTATGACGAGCAAACTTTTCGAGGAGAATCCGGGAATCGAACTTGCCTCATCAATACATCAGATTCAGAATGCAATAGGCGCGAGGTTGGTTATCTTGCCGTGGGATGTAAATGAGGAATTCGGACACACAGACGGTATTTGCCGCTACATTGGCAATGATCGGGTGCTGATGACGAACTATAAAGATTTTGATCCTGACATGGCAAAGCGTTTCCGCCGGATACTGAAGGCAAATTTCAAAAAGGTCATAGAACTGTCCTTCAGCACCCGCAAACCACACAAACACAGTTGGTCATACATCAACTGGCTTCAGACAGAACAGGTGCTGATTCTTCCTAAATTCGGCATTGATGAGGATGAGCAGGCATTCAAGCAGATTTCATCCCTGATGCCCGATTATGCAGGACGCATTGAAATGGTGGATGCCAATGACATAGTTATCCATGGAGGCTGCTTCAACTGTTGCAGTTGGACGATTCGGGAAGAATCTTGATCCTGATTCGAACTTATGCGACACATTTTGGTGCACCCCGTAAGGCATTAAGTATCAACAACATAGCCATTTTCAGAGTTATCAAAATTCCAACTCTGAAAATGGCTTAACTGTTGATATTCAGCGAGTTACGTGATGCACCCGCTGTGCCAGAATCAGCTGTTTCTTATGTTTCCATGTTGATCTGTTCTTGACATTTCCATGGGCAAAAGTACGGAACCGCTAAAAACGCGTCAATACGTAACCGCGGAGACGCTTACTAATGTTCAACATCGTTTTTCAGGACTGGACAAGCAGTAGATTCTCACGGGAGAGTACGTCAATACGTAACCGCGGAGATGCTTACCGGAGCGTAGATCATTTGTACAAATCGCCGAGAGTGCGGAGGGTGTTGTCAACCGGGACTGACGGGTCATCCATACGGATGTCGGCGCTGCGGCCGGTTTTCTTTATCACTGACTGCTCGAGGAATATGAGCTGCTCAGGGAAAGTGTGATACATCAGGTCCGCGATGTCGTGGGTGTGGTCCTTGTAGCGCACGATGGTATAAGGATAACCCTTGGCCTCCAGCCTCTTGGCTATTTTGGAAGAACCGAAGAGACCGATATTGAACAGCTGGATAGACTTGTAGGTCACCACCCTGTCCTTGGTTCCGTGCAGAAGAAGCTGAGGGGCAGGAGCATCGGCATATTTCACCTTGCCATGTGTGGAATAAATCGCTCCGGAAAATGAAATCACGCCGGCATATTTGAAACCTTCAGGCATTTCGGAGGCAAGAGAGGAATGGTTGCACAATTCGTACTCTGTCTGGAGAGCGATAATCGCACCTGCAGAAGAACCGGAAAGCACCAGGTTGTCGGGACTGACACCGAACTTGTCAGCATTTTTCACAATGAAGGATGTAGCTGAGAACATATCCTCAACGCCTATCTCGACTGCCCTTCTGACAGCGCCTATCATCTTGACACCCTTGGCATTGACACCCTTCAGGCCGAGACGGTAATCAATGGAAAATACCGGATAGCCATTGTCATTCAGGAGTTTGATCCACTGCTGGTAATGAGGCTTGTCTCTGTGTCCGGCAACGAATCCGCCACCGAAAGCAAAGATGATGGCCGGCTTCTGTTTGCCGTCAATCTCCGTATAACTGCCTTTAGAAGCAGGATAGAAATCCAGGAACAGATCACAGGTATCCCGGCCGGCGAATTTATATGTGGCAGCAGGCGAAGCCAACTCCACTCCGGAAACCGTCCATTTGTTTGACCTTGCGGAAAGAGGCATTGACACTGACGCCAAAACCAATGCGACAAGAATTATTCTTACAATCGACTTTTTCATATTACGTAAATCTAAAAGTTATTCAAATCAAGTTCCACACCACTTCATAGCCACACGAAGCAGGATTATCCCTTACTGTCACCGACCAGCCGTTTTATCGCTTTCACGCCGGAGAAGAAATGGACGGCGATAACCCTCGCGACCGTATAGGCCGGAATTGCAACGAGCATTCCGAAGACACCAGCCAAGTTACCTGCAATAAGGAGCACGATGAAAATCTCCAGAGGACTCGCCTTGATGCTGGTGGAATATATCAGCGGCTGGAAAAGGAAATTGTCCACCAGCTGAGTCACGATGAAGATCGCCAGGAGCAATGCTATGAACGCCCAGAAATGCACCTCCACACCGGCAGCGCTGAATTTCAGCACCGTGGCAAGTATCGTTCCGAGCACAGTGCCCACGAGCGGTCCCACATAAGGAATTATGTTCATGATGCCGGTGATGAATGGTTATGAAGCCACAAAGATGATCCGGTCTCTGGACAGAGAGGATGCAAAGGCAATTCCAATCATTGCAATGACAGCAAATGCGTTCACGGAGGACAGAATAAGAGCAAAAGAAGCAGGGATGGATGAACATATTGCAAAACCCGTTGATGTAAAATTACTGGTAAAAGTGATCAGCAGATTGGTGGAAAATAGTTTTTGGGGGATCCGTAATGAAAAAGAAAAAATGGATGCCTCTACTCCGCAGGACATTGTGTTACAGATTATGTAACCGCCAACCATTGATATGAGCGTTGGAAAAGGTCCCATCGCTGCCAGCGTATACTGTGCAAGTCCACCTGTCGTATTTGGCATAAGAGCATTAAGTTCTGACAAAGATGCTACTGTCGTCATATTGAGCAGCATGGCAATGGCCATTGCAAGTATAAAAGTCACCCCAAGTGTACCGGCACCATTACCCAGCGATACCAGACAACTGGTTGCAATAACCAGTCCAACCGAAATAGATACTACATTTCCCAGGCCTAATTTTTTTCTGTCCATAAGCAACTCCCTTTATGTGTTAAAGAGCTTTTACGCCCTCATCTCCAGTACGGACTCTGATTACATTGTCGATATCATATATAAAGATTTTGCCGTCTCCAATATGTCCTGTATAGAGTTCCTTTTTGATAATATCAACAATCTTATCCACTTTTTCAGCTTCCACTACGATGTTGATCTGCTGCTTCGGAAGCAGCTCCATCACTTCGTTTTGCTCAACCTCATACTCAGGAGTTCCCATTTCAACGCCACAGCCAAGCACCTGCATAACTGTCGCACCTCTTACTCCAACCTTACTGAGATTCCGGATCAGATCTGTAAGTTTTGACATTCCTGTGATCACTTCAATCTTTACTATTCCACTCATGTACATTTCCTCCACGTAATTTTCTGTATTGTTCAATCGTCATACCTGCATAATTTTTGAAACCCTTCATCATATGCGCCTCATCATAATATCCACATTCAAGTGCGAGCTGGTCATAACGCATATCCTCTGTTTTTAATTTATCCAGGAGAATCTGAAATCTTATATACTGTGCAAACTGTTTCGGAGAGATACTGTGATAATTCTTAAATACTCTTCTGAGATAACATTCCGAATAATTGGTTTCATCCACAAGTTCTTTCATACTTATGCAACCTTTTGTCCGAGTGATTCTGCTTACCAGATATTCATTGATCTTTTCCCTGTCAGAAAGCTTCTGTTTTCCATAAACCAGTTTTTCGTATGCTTCTTTAAAGATCCTGCTTCTCTGACTGATATCATCGGCAAGTGCAATCCTCTCTGTAAGGTCTTCACCAAAAATATTTCCATCGATTTCCACATCATTATCTACAAGCATATCCATGGTCAGATCCTTGGGAAGAATTCCCTGACCCGGCTGAAATCTGATGCCAAAGCACGTATCTGCATCTCCAAGATTCCATGCCTTCACACCAAATACAGTTCCGCTTATATAGGTTGTAACTTTATCACTTCCTATATTGAAAAGCAGATCGATACTCCCATCCGGGACTGCTTTCATCTCATGTGATTTTCCCTGTCTCAGCGAAAACTCATAAAAATGTGAAATTCCCAGCTGTGGACAGTTCAGCTTTTCAAGCTCATCGACTCCTAATTCTATATATAACTGGTGTGGATTAATGATCGTAGTATCTCTTCTCATAGTAATCTCCTTTTACAGAGTTATAACTAGTGAAGTTCAGGTTCATCCCACAGATGGAGTTTTACTCCTATTCCAAGCTCCAGAGCTTTCTTGTATACAGTTTCGCCCCAGGCAATATCCTCCACAGGCATACCTCCGACAGAATAGATGATTCTCTGTTTATCATTTTCTCTTCCTGCGATCTTTCCGGTTATAACATCTGCAACATCTATAATCTCATCTCTGGTGATTTTTTTATCATGCAAAAGATCCATGAACTTGCATCCTACGATCTGTACCGGATCATAGCTTGGATATGGATATTCCTCGGCCCATGCTTCATACAGTTTATAGTTATCTACAACCAGCTTGGTGTTTTTATCAAGGTAAAAACTTTCATCAAATCTGGCTGCGGATGGCATACATACGAGAGCACCCTCTTTGATCCATTTTTCATCAATGTACGGGAACAAAATCTCTTTATCTCCGACACAGGTTGTTGTACTGATGATGTCGCTGTCCCTGATTGCTTCTTCCATAGTTTCACATACTGTAATCGTTGTGATCTGCGGATACTCTTCTTTCACATATTCAACAAATGAATCAATGGATTTCTGACCGCGGCCTTTGATCTTAACTGTATCAATTTCAGGACATACGCTCATAAATGCTACAAGTGATGTTTTTCCCATGACTCCAGGTCCTACAATCGTAACCACCTTTGAATCTTTTCTTGCAAGATATTTGGCACCGACTCCCGGAATAGCTCCTGTTCTATATGCACTCAAAAGGTTTGCTGACATCAGCGCAAGTGGTGCTCCTGTATCCTTATCGTTAAGCATCATCATGAGAATCGAACGTGGAAGACCTTTTTTCTTGTTTTCAGTATTGGAGCCGTACCATTTCATACCTGCCATCTGGAAATTCCCTCCCAGATATGCCGGCATTGCCATGAAACGTCTGTCCTCACCATTCTTCGGCATACCTTCAAATTCAGGGTTATCCGGGAAAGTAACCATGCATCCATGAGAGTTATGGTTTTCTCCTCCCATGACATAATCACCTTTTTTGAGGGTGACCATCATGTCTTCCATAACTTCCACACATTTTCCCATATCCTTGACCCCAGCTTTAATCATATCTGGCTCACTTAAATATAAAAAATCAATCTTTGCACTCATTTTTTCTCCTCCATTCTATGTTACTGTCGGTATTGCCACATATGCATGTCGGAGAATAAACCACCCAAAAAGGCGCCAACAGAGAATCTGTTGACGCCTTTGTCACGCACATATAGTAACACATTTTTTTCTTATCGTCCATATACTGAAAAGTATATCTGTTATTTTTTATGGTGTAATTTTACAACCTCTCTTATCGGTTGTATTGTAAAAAACAGTACCATCTCTTTATCTACAAGGTTTAAACCGATCATAACGAAGTGCACTGATATCTACAATTGTCTTTTCACCTCTTACCATCTGACTAAGCATAAGACCAACTGCAGGTGCTGTTCCAAATCCATGTCCTGTAAAACCACATGCCAGAATCAGTCCGGGAGCTTCCGTTACCGGACTTAAAAACGGCACGCCATCAAAGGCTTCATCAAGCCATCCGCACCAGCTTCTTACGATCTTGGCATCACGCAATGCCGGAATATACCCCTGAATTGCTCTGCAGCTTGCCGAAAGTGTCATTGAATTTGTGATCATTCTGGAAGGATCTGCAATATTTGTGGACGGATCGACCATTTCATCAACCGTTTCCCACCCCGAATCTGAACCAAACACAAAGGAACCATGTTTTGTCTGATGTCCGTAAAAATCTGCTGATGCACATCCAAACATTACATCGATCATATGTGGCTGCATTTCTGTTACAAGACATTCATCGATCAGCCTTGTCATCGGAACATCAACTCCAACTGTTCTTGCAATTGCCCTGCTTTCATATCCTGCAACAAGAAGGATCGTCTCACCTTCAAATGCAGTTCCGTCATTTAAAATTACTTTTCTTACTTTGCCTTTTACTTTCTGCAGACTTTTTACAGGTGCTTCTGTATAGAATTTCACGCCCATCTCGAGAGCTCGCTTATAGTATCCAAGTGTTGTAGTAAGAGGATTGGCATGTCCGTCTGTCGGGCACCAGCTTGCACCGATCACATCATCTGAAAGATATGGACAGATTTCTTTTGCTTCTTTCTGATCGACCATTCTGACATCAAGGCCTACGGACCTGGCTGAATTTGCAAGCATTTCCAGCTTTTTCATATGCTCCGGAGTTTTTCCCATTCTGAGGTTGCCTTTCTGGGTATATTCTGTATCTACTCCGAGTTCTTCCGATAATGTCGGCCACAGATTCCGGATTCCATACATTGCATAAGGAAGTTCTCTTACATCTCTTCCTGACTGACGGACACCTCCGCCGTTTCTTGATGAACCACCATGTCCTATGCTGTTTGTTGCCTCTAATACAATAACTGATTTTGTGCCACTCTTCGCAAGGTAATATGCAGCTGCACATCCATTTATTCCACCACCGATAATAACAACATCTGCTACATTACTCATCGTCATCACCTCCGTCTTCTGCAAGTATACACATCTCAATTGGTCTCATTGGAGCCCGCGAACTTGCCGGAACAACTTCCGCCGGAGATACTTTTAATTCACTTGCTATAATTCCTTTTACCAGTTTTCCGCATGTCTGACCCTGACACAATCCCATTCCTGACCGAAGATATCTGCGCATTTCTTCCATCGTAAAGATACCCTCATGTACTGCTTTTCGGATCTGTCCTTTTGTTACCTCTTCACATCTGCAGACCAGGAGGTCGTCATCCGGACCTTCCACAAATGGTCCTATTTCCTTTAATTTTGCCTGAATATCAACCATGATCCAACCTCCTAAGCTTCTTTTTTGTAAAATCTTGCCTTCATTACCATATCATTTGGCACTTTGATCGTAAGCAGGTATGTATGGTCAAATGCCGGTGCTGTTCTCACTTTTGTCACCTCTGCCTCGCATACATATTTTCCATTTCTTCCCAGGGCAGCACCTTTATCTCCAACTTCCGGAAGCGGAAGAAATTCATATGGCATTGTAACTTCTCCATATCCATCTTCTACATCCTCTTCCACAAGGAAAATAGACTGACCGGAGCAGGAAGCTACACACATTCCACAGCCGATACATTTTTTCTCCGGATCGATTGCCGGAAGAGAGGTGATATTTTTTCCGATCCGGATACAGCCCTTTTTGCAGGCATCCTGACATGGGTTACATGGAATATTCTGTGTACACTCAATGACCGGATGAATTCCTTTCTGGTGTGTCACACCTGGAAATCTCTCGATCTCATCATCTGCCACATATCCTTTATTCAGAAGATTCATCGAAACATCAATGCCCTCTTCCGTTTTTTCTACAAGCTTTCCTCTGTTCTTCGGTGCAAACATGCCCTGACGCAGAGTATCAAGCTGACTTTCAAGTTCACCGATTCTTGCATCTCTTTCTTCCTCTGTCATATATCCGAGGTAACATGCAATGGATGCGCCGGACATTTTTCCTTCGATCATAGCAGAACTTGCTTCTTCTATTCCTGAGACATCACCTGCCGCATAAATTCCTGGAACACTTGTTGCCCCGTATTTATCACATACCGGAACGTGTCCTCCCTTTGTATCATTCATCTTTACTTCAGCCTGTTTTAAAAGCTGTGACATCGGCGACAAACCGACAGCAAGGCAGACCGTGTCAACATCAAAATGTTTTTCTGTTCCCGGAATGATCTTCCAGTCCGGGCCCACCTGACCAATTACAACACCTGTCACATAATCATCGCCCTCAACTCTTATGATAGTGTGTGAAAGATAAAACGGAACTCCACATCTTGCTACCTTTGCGGCATGAACACCATAACCTCCAACTCTTGGTGCAGCATCAGCAAGTGCAACAACCTCACATCCTGCCTGCATAAGCTGATAGCTTACAACAAGTCCGACATTTCCGGAGCCAAGCATCAGAATTCTGTTTCCAGGTTTGATATGATGAAGATTCATCATTGTCTGTGCAGCTCCTGCTCCGATTACACCAGGTTTTGTCCATCCCTCAAAATTTACCATGTTTTCGCTTGCACCTGTTGCAACAAGAACTGCATCGCCTTTATAATGTTTTACTTTGTCTCCGACTTTTACGGTTACTTCCTTCTCTGGATATAAACCAACTACAATAGCATTTAAGACTACTTCCACTCCATATTTCTCGGCCTCGGCAAGAAGCTCCTGACCAATTTTGAAGCCTCGTACTTTTGCCTTATGTTCTTTTGAACCGAAGAATTTATGGATCTGTTTAAAAAGCTGTCCACCCGGCTTTGCATTTTCATCAAACACAATTGGCTTTAAACCTTTTTTTGCGGCTTCGATTGCCGCAGACAAACCAGCCGGACCGGCGCCAATTACTATCATATCGTATCGTTCTATCTTCATAATTCCAGTCTCCCATCCATTTATTTTATTTCTGCGGTGCTGCCGAAACTCCATACTGTGTCTGAACAACCATGCCTGCCTCAAGTGGTGTGATGCATGTTCTGATGTTTGGTTTACCATCTACGATCATTACACAGTCCGTACATCTTCCTATCGCACAGAACACTCCTCGTGGTTCATGTGTTTTTGCCGTATATCGATGAGCCATGACTCCTGCTGCTTTCAATGCTGTTGCAATTGGTTCGCCTTCATAGCCTTCCAGCAATTTCCCATCATAACTGAATGTAACTTTTTTTCTCTTTAGCGTTTCTCCAAGTATCGGGTGATTCTTAATTCTGTCCATGATCTCATCCTCCTCATAAATCTATAAAACAGAAAAGCGCCAACGAATTTATCGTTGACGCCTTTGTCTCTCTCATTAACTGATTAGACTTTATCATTTAGTTTTAAATTCGTATTGTAAAAAACGATACTGACCTGTAAAGCATTCCGATACGTATCCAGAATAAGACTTTACACTTTCGTCAAATGCCGCTACAATGATTACATAAAAAATCCAGTTATCAAATATCTGCAAAAATAAAGGAGTATCAAAAAATGGAACTACAAAATGGAAGACCTGAAAATACCGACAAACGACTTGACAAAGAAATCCGCGTATATGATTTTTTAGATAAGCTGGGAATTGATTACCAGAGAGTAGATCATGAGGCGGCCATGACCATGGAAGCCTGCGAAGAAATTGACCACGCCCTTGGCGACAACACCACGATCTGCAAAAATCTGTTCCTGTGCAATCGTCAGGAGACGGATTTTTATCTTCTTCTGATGCCTGGTGATAAACCGTTTAAGACAAAAGATCTTTCTGCCCAGATTCACTCTGCCAGATTATCCTTCGCCAAACCGGAATATATGGAAAAATATCTGGATATCACCCCGGGTTCTGTCAGTATCATGGGACTGATGAACGATTCCGAAAACAAAGTACAACTTCTGATTGACGAAGACATCATGAA
>OKTM01000755.1_pt1 | contig 12383 bp, 10 predicted proteins | sample 1606401 | NCBI WGS metagenome assembly OKTM01 (sample SAMEA3879583, study PRJEB24766) | human gut metagenome | biome: human-associated habitat; feature: feces | place: USA | collected 1985/1987 | reverse complement strand
AAAGGCAAGATTTGTGATCCGCAAATATTTTTCAAAATACAAGAAGAATTCATTTCTTCCTGGAAGGTATGAATTTACACAATCACAGGGAATGGATGATATCATGGGTATTTTATGTGGAGATCACGTATCAGAGGAGATCATACAATGATAGTGGATTTAAATATCACAGAATATATCCGCTCATTGATGAAAGAAGAGAAGAATGATCTAAGTAAGATCGAAGCAGAGGCCAGAGTCAATCACGTTCCGATCGTCAAACCAGAGACGAAAGAACTTTTAAGGACTCTGGTCCTTTTAAAGAAACCGATGAAGATCTTAGAGGTAGGAGCAGCGGTTGGGTTTTCTTCTCTTTATATGAATCGTTACCAGCCAGAAGGTGGAACGATCATAACCATTGAGCGAAATGAAAAACGAATCAAGAAAGCAAAAGAGAATATCAAAAATCAGGGAAAAGAAGATCAGATTACATTGCTTGAAGGTGATGCAATTGAGATTTTAAAAGAATTAGATGGAAAGTATGACCTTATTTTTGTGGATGCAGCGAAGGGACAGTATATTCATTTTTTAGAAGATGTATTAAGATTATTAGCATCAGATGGTGTTTTAGTATCTGATAATGTACTTCAGGATGGAGATGTAGCGAAATCACGTTATGCGATTGAACGAAGAGACCGTACGATCCACAAACGAATGAGAGATTATTTATATACGATCAAGAATCACCCACTGTTAGAGACAACGATCCTTCCAGTAGGAGATGGAGTAGCAATCAGTATTAAGACAGGAGATAACGAATGAGAGACGTTGAATTATTAATTCCAGCAAGTAATTTAGAAGTATTAAAAGTTGCTGTATTATATGGTGCAGATGCTGTTTACATCGGCGGAGAAGCTTTTGGACTTCGTGCAAAGGCTAAGAATTTTTCAAAAGAAGATATGTGTGAGGGAATCGCATTTGCCCATTCCCATGGTGTAAAGGTTTATGTGACAGTAAACATCCTGGCGCATAACCGTGATCTTGAGGGTGTAAGGGAATATCTTCAGGAACTGAAGGAGATCGGACCGGACGCACTGATCATCGCAGATCCGGGAATCTTTATGTATGCAAAGGAAATCTGCCCGGAGATCGAGCGTCACATCAGTACACAGGCAAATAATACCAATTATGAGACTTACCGTTTCTGGTATAACCTTGGTGCCAAACGTGTGGTAAGTGCAAGAGAGCTTTCTCTGGAAGAGATCCGGGAGATCCGGGCACATATTCCGGAGGATATGGAGATTGAAACGTTTATTCACGGTGCCATGTGCATTTCCTATTCCGGAAGATGTCTTCTCAGTAACTTTATGGCAGGAAGAGATGCCAATCAGGGAGCCTGTACCCATCCCTGCAGATGGAAATATTCTGTTGTGGAGGAGAAGCGTCCGGGAGAATACATGCCGGTATTTGAAAATGAGAGAGGAACTTTTATTTTTAATTCCAAGGATCTCTGTATGGTAGAACATATGGAAGATATCCTTACAAGCGGTATTGACAGCCTGAAGATCGAAGGACGTATGAAAACAGCTCTTTATGTGGCAACAGTGGCAAGAACCTACCGCAAAGCCATTGACGACTGTATGGAAAGTCCGGAAAAATATCATGCAAATATGCCGTGGTATCAGGAGCAGATCTCAAACTGTACCTACCGTCAGTTTACCACCGGATTTTTCTACGGAAAGCCGGATGAGAATACCCAGATCTATGACAGCAACACATATGTAAGAGAATACACATATCTTGGATTTGCAGAAGAGATCGATGAGAGAGGTCTGGCAAGACTGACACAGAGAAACAAGTTTTCTGTAGGAGAGACCATCGAGATCATGAAACCGGACGGAAGGAATATTCCGGTCACAGTGGAAGCCATTTATAATGAAGAGGGCGAAGCTATGGAGAGTGCACCACATGCTCAGCAGAGGATCTATGTGAAACTGACTGAGATGCCGGAGGTATTTGATATTCTCCGAAGAGGTGAATGATCCGAAAGGGTGGATAAGAGAGTAAAGGGGAGAACGAAAAGAACGTTCTCCCCTTTACTGATTTTCAGGAAAAAGAGTACGGAGTTTTCGAAGAGCGTTCTTTTCGATACGGGATACATAGGAGCGGCTGATGGAGAGATTTTCAGCAATCTCTCGCTGGGTCAGTGGCTCCTGGCCATTCAAACCGTAGCGGCAGCAGATCACCTGGTATTCCTTTGGGGAGAGTACTGTCCGGATATAACGGAGAAGATAGGAAATGCTGTCCCTTTTGAAACAATCATCCACAACATCAACGGGTGGACTTTCAATGATATCGAGAAGGCTGATCTCGTTGCCTTCCCGGTCTGTGCCGATGGGTTCATAGAGAGAAACTTCTCTGGAACGTTTCCTGCGGGCACGGAACATCATGAGAAGCTCATTGTCAATGCACCGTGCAGCATAAGTGGAAAGCTTGGAAGTCCGGCTGGGATCAAAGGTGGAAATGGCTTTGATCAGACCTATGGTGCCTATGGAGATCAGATCATCCTGATCCTCGTCACATCCCTGATATTTTTTTGCAACATGTGCTACGAGGCGGAGATTGTGTTCGATAAGGATATTTTTTGCTTCCGGATCGCCCCTTTGGAGCTGTAGAAGATAGAACTGCTCTTCCGCAAAAGAAAGCGGTTTCAGAAAGGTTTTCAAGGGTTCACCTCAAAGGGGATTTCCTTATAGCTTATGAGCCGGACGTGCTTTTCGTGCTTTTCCAACAGAAACTTTATAAAAAGGACAGAGGCGAACACCTGTTGCGCCACATTCTGATCTGGTGTATAATCATAAAATACGAGTGACAACAATCAGTGTATATTGATGAGGAGTATATATTTTGAAAAAGAGGATAGAACAGCTTCTTAACGGAAAATTTATTTATGAACAGCCTGGGCTTCTGTTTTCACAGGATCGTATTTTCGCTACGCTGAAGGCAGGAGAGACTACAAAGGATGAGATTTATTTCGGTACCGATGACAACCGCAGGATCAGTGGCTTTGTGACTTCATCTGACCGGAGACTGGTGCCCGGATTTGACCGCTTTTCCGGAACCACAGTGCGCATGCCTTATGGGGTAGATGCAGAGGGAATGAAGCCGGGAGAGAGTTTTGATGGCTGTGTTTTACTACCAGTATCGGAGAATATAAGCTGCCGTTCACTGTACAGGTACAGACGGAAGAGGTGAAGAGTGCAGGCAGAAAGGTATCTTCTCTGGAAGAATTTCTGCACATTGCAAAGGAAGATTTCCATGAGGCTTACCGGATCTTTACAGAACGACATTTTTCCCTGATCCTGAGTGATCAGAGCGAGAAGATCCGTTCTCTTTATGCAGGAATGTCACAGCAGCCGGTGACCTATCAGCATCTGGAGGAATTTCTGATCGCAGCCGGTGCCAAGGAAAAGGTGACATTGAGTCTGAACAGAGAAGAGGCCGGTTTTTATGATGTCAGTGAATCTGTTCAGGAATCCCTTTATATCCACAGGAGCGGATGGGGACACCTGCGGGCAGATATTGAGGTAAATGGGGATTTTCTGGAGGCAGGCAAGCATGTGGTCACAGAAGAGGATTTTATCGGAAGTACCTGTGAAATAAACTATGTGATCCGCCAGGAAAAACTGGGAAAAGGAAATCAGTACGGCGAGATCATTGTAAAAACCCCATACCAGAAACTGGTATATCACGTTCTTGCATCCAGAGGAACTGAGAGTGCCGTGAACCTGGATCTTCTGGAAAAACAGTACCGGATATCTCTGATGAAGGAATACCTGGGATATCTCTGTAAAAGAACAGATTTTCAGGCCTGGACAGCCTCTACTCATGAGAAGCTTGACCGTATGGGCGAAAACGGACTGAAATATCCGGAATATCAGCTTCTGGAAGCCTATCTTCTTCATCTGGAAGGAGAAGATGACCAGGCTTCAGAAATCCTTGAGCGTTATCAGAATAAATCCTTTCATCACAATGAACTGGAACTGGCAGGGATTTATCTGTATCTGTGTACACAGACCGGGCTGTACCGGGATAAGGAACAGGCCCTCCGCAAGGTACAGAATTTCCAGATGCAGAAGGAAGACAGCTTTATCCTTCTGAAACTGGTATTTGAAATGGATCATACGCTTTCTCCGTCAAAAAAGATCTTTCTGATGGAGGAACTTTTTGAGCGGGGATGTACAAGTCCTTTTCTGTATCTGGAAGCATGGAACAGTATTTGTGCAGATATGTCTCTGCTGCATCGAATCAATGGGTTCTGGGCCCAGGTATTCCTTTTTGCAGGAAAAGAACAGATGCTGACGGAAGAGCTGGTCATGCGCCTGGCATATCTTTCCGGTTATGAGAAAGCTTTTAACGAAAGTCTGTACCGTGCTATGGCCATGGGATGTGAAGCCTTTCCGTCGGATGATACCGTGGAAGCTATCTGTAAATATATTATGAAGGGAAATCCAAGAAAACCGGAATATTTTCAGTGGTTTTCCGCTGCCGTGGACCGCGGGATCCGGATCACACGGCTGTATGAATATTATGTGGAAACACTGGATACTTCTTATCGGAGAGTCCTGCCGAAACCGCTTTTGATGTATTTTACCTATAACAACAATACTCTCGGTGATTCCAAGCGTGCCTATCTGTATGCATGCATCATTGCAGGGAAGGAACGTGATCCACAGACATACGAAAATTATCGTGAAAGCATGGAGGAATTTGCTTTCCGTAAGTTACGGGAAGGCTGGATGAATGAAAATTATGCCGCTGTTTATCAGGAATTCATGCGGGAACCATCGGACAGCGAAAAAGCGCAGGTGATCGCCTCCAGAATGTTTACCTGCCGGCTGTATACGGATGATCCGAAGGTCCGCAGTGTGATCGTCCGTCACAGACAGATGAAACAGGAAGAAATCTATCCGTGTATCCATGGGATCGCTTACCCAAGGATCTGCAGCGAAGATGCGGCCGTTGTATTTCAGGATGAAAAACAGAGACGTTATGCTGCTACGGTAGATTATAATCTGACACCACTTTTTGATGATCGTGAGATGGTTCCGGCAGTGCTGGAAAAAGGGGCGGATGAACCGGCTGTGCTTTTGTATTACTGTCAGGGTCAGGAGATCAGTCGTAAGAATCTGGGAATTTTTCAGAAACTGGTCCTTTCACCGGCGTTTACCGATGAATATAAGAGGCTGATCCGCAAAAAGATCCTGGATTATTATCGGGATCACGTGCAGGGAGAAGATCTGGATGCCTGTCTGGAGATGATGGATTATCGGGAATATGCCATGGTCGACCGGAAAACCCTTCTGGAGATCCTGATCCAGCGGGGACTGTTTCCGCAGGCTATGAGCGTGGTGGAAGCATTTGGATTTGAAGGAGTAGAGGAGCGTGCGCTTCTGAAGCTGGTAAGCCGTATGATCATCCGCTGTGACTGTGCGGAAGACGAAGAGCTGATCGCACTTTCCTCTCATGTATACCGACAGGGAATCTATGATGAAGTGATCCTCATGTATCTGATGAAATTCCGGTTTGGACCGGTGGATGAACTTCTGGATATCTGGAAAAGTGCCTGTGGGTTTGATATGGATACCTATAATCTGGAGGAGAGGATCCTTTCTCTTCTGATGTTTAATTGGGATTATCGGTCAGAGGGTGCGGATATCCTGAAAGCATATATCCGCCATTCCGGAAAAGAGAGTGTGATCGGTGCGTATCTGACTCTGATGTCTTACGGAATGTTTGTAAAAGAAATGCCGGAGATGCTTGGACTTAAGGAGTATCTGAAAAATCGCAGAGAAAAGGAGTGGCCCGGAGACCGGATCTGTGACCTGACCCTTCTGAAACTGCTTTCCGAAGAAAAAACTGCTGATGAAGAAAATCTGGAAATGGAGGAAAAAATCCTCTCCTCCTGTGTAAAGGAAGGAATGCTATTTGAGTTTTTCCGGAATCTGGATCAGAGTATCCTGCGACCGTATCAGCTGGATGATAAGACTTTTGTAGAGTATCATACTTCACCGGAGACTTTGGTCACACTGTATTATTCCCTGGATACAGGACTTGGAACTGTACCGGACTATAAAAGTGAACCGCTCAAAAATGTCTATGAGGGAATTTTTGCCAGAGCATTTACATTGTTTTATGGAGAGACCCTGCGATATTATTTCCAGACAGAAGATGAAACCGGTGTACACAAAACGGAAGAAAAAATACTGACCATGAGCCAGAGTAATGACCAGGCATCCAGCAAATATCAGCTGATCAATCAGATACTCTGTGCAAGGAAACTGGAGAAAGACACGGAAGTGAAGGAGAAGCTGGCACAGTATCTCCGGCAGGAACAGTACGTTAATGAAATGTTTGTCATAGAGAAGGAACCGGAAAGATGAATGAAATTCGTGACTTGATCATAGGAATTGATATTGGAAAAGAATACACACAGATCTGTTATTATGACAGAAAAGCAGAAGAAGCCCGTTCTCTTTCCATGAAGGTAGGAGCCAGTCAGTACGAAGCTCCGGGCTGTATCTGCTATCGTACCGATCACGGTGATTACTGCGTAGGCCTGGAAGCAGAGTATTTTGCCAGAGAAAAGGGCGGGATCATGATCGGAAATATTTATGATATCTGTCAGAAGGAAGAAAAGATCCAGGTGGCAGGAGAGGAAAAAGAGCCGGCAGAGCTTCTGGCACATTTTCTAAGGGGAATCCTGAAATTTCTGGGAATCCAGGATATCGTAAAGAATACCCGGTGCCTTTGTATCACATCGCCGGAGCTTAGTACACTTCAGGTACGGAATTATCAGAAGGCCTGCAGCCTTGCAGGTTTTTCCCGTGAGAAATATATGCTTATGGACTATGGCGAGAGCTTTTATTATTATGCACTGGGACAGAAACGGGAAACCTGGAATCGAAGTGTAGGCTGGTATGCCTTTGCAGGCGATACGGTAACTTTCCGGAAGCTGACCATCAACGGCTCTTCCAGACCGGTGCTTGTAAAACTGGAGGATCCGGTCAGTACAAAGCTTGAACCGGAAGAAGAGATCCGTGATGTGGAATTTTACCGTTTTATCAGTAAGACTCTCGGCAAAGAGCTCTTCTCCAGTGTGCAGATCACGGGAGAAGGATTTGACCAGCAGTGGGCACAGCAGTCTGTAAAGCTCCTGTGTCATCAGGGACGGAAGGTTTTTTACGGAAACAATCTTTTTGCAAAGGGAGCCTGCATAGCCGGTAAGGACAGGCTGGAGGATAAAAAACTCAAAGGTTACCGCTATTTAAGTGATTCGCTGGTGACTGCGGACGTAGGAATGGATATGCGGGTGATGGGCTCTCCGGCTTACTATCCGCTGATCGAAAGCGGCAGCAACTGGTATGAATGCAGTGCATCCTGCGAGCTGATCCTGGATGATACCAGTGAACTGGTATTTGTAGTAAGTATTCCGGAAGAAACCGAGAAGAAACGTGTGGCCATGGCACTTGAGGGTCTGCCAAAGCGGCCTAATCGGACTTCAAGGCTTTCCCTCACGCTGAAATACGTATCGCCGAGAGACTGTGAGATCACAGTAGAGGATCTGGGCTTTGGCGAAATGTATCCTTCCAGTGGGAAGATCTGGAGGGAACTGGTACGATGGGATGAGCAGGAAGAAAGGAAGCAGGCATGAGCGGATATATTTTATGTCAGGTAAAAAAGGCAGAGAAGCCGTTTTATATCGAAAATATCAGTACCAATATCTATTCTATAGAAGAACTCTGCTATTATCTTTATAACAATCTTTATCTTGTGGACAGCTCATTGATCAGCAGTAAGCTCTGTACCTGGCTGGAGGAAGAACTGGAGCTTCCGAAGCTTGCGGCCAAGCTGAAACCTTATATTGGAAGAGAGGCCGGACTTGAAGAAGTACTGTATCCGATATTTAAAGAGATCAATTATCTGGCTTATGAAGAGCTTAAGACCTTAAACGGGCGCATTGAAGCCAGAAAACGTGAACCTGAAGAAATACGGGAGAAACGCAAAGGTGATGCGCTGATGGAGAATCGGATGTATGTGAATGCACTCCGTGTTTATCAGAAGCTTCTGGAGCATGGCGGGAAAGAAATCACCGGAGAGATGCGTGAAAGGATCCTGCATAATCAGGGATGCGCATACAGTTACCTGTTCCAGATGGATAAAGCGCTGGATTGCTTTTGGAAAGCATGGAAGGAGAATCATTCAGAGAAAGCGCTGAAGGTTTATCTTCTGGCCTACCGCAGTGTTCACAGTGAAGAAGAATACAGGAAACGACAGGAAGATCTGAAGACAGATGAAATGGTAAGGCAGGAAACAGACCAGGCTCTGAAAAGCTTTGCCGGTCTCCCGGAGCAGCATATCGCATCCGGAGAAACCGACAGGATCCTGGAGGATCTCACAAGAGAATATCACAGAAGTACCGGCTCTTAAAGCTGTTCAAGAAGTCCCAGCAGGATCTGCCGGGCTTCTTTTTTTGTATATACGGATTCTTCCTCAGACAGGGAACAGAGGTAATCATTCAGGGCCTGTCCAATACTGGTCTCTTTCAGATAGATACAGAGAAAAGTATCCTTTTCGGAAAGAAAGCAGAGAAAAACGGAATAGTCAGACAGAACTTCCAGATGGATCCCGGTTTCAGGAAGTACGGAAGGCTTCAGGATCCTGCATTTTTCATGTCCCATATCTGTGTCAAGAAGATGCTTGAGGGCTTTTTTTCGTTCTTCTTTCGGAAGAGGGGTCTGATGGTAGGAATAAGGTCCGTCAAGGAGTCCGGTACGGGCAAATTTCCGGATCCCGCTCAGTGTAAAATAATTGCAGGAAAAGGCAGCTTCTGTAAAAGAAAAGGAAGTCTGGTTCAGAACCGCTGCCAGCTGGGTATAGACCGGATCGGAAAGATCGATATCCCTGTTATCAAACAATGACTGAATAAAGCCCTGACCATAGGACATCAGTGCAAGGCAGGGATGAGATTCCAGTGCAAAATTTGTTGAGATCTTTGTCTGCATGATAGAACCAAAGATATTAAGGATCCTGTCCGGAGAATCCGACTGCAGGAAGAATTGGCTGGAATTCTCAAGAACCCGCCGGAATTCCTGTTGATATGCGTGGATCGCTTCCGGATTTTCAGTAAAAATACAGGTCATCATATCCGAGGATAACAGCAGCAGCTTTTTTTCAGTGAGTAAGAAAAAAGGAAACAGTTCATAGCTGGAAAACTCTCGGCCTGTCTGAGTATAGTAATAATATGGCTGGTAGCCCACAAAACCTGACAGGATCGGAAGGAGTGTGCAGAGAAAGGTTTCCAGATTCATGTTGTAATCCGGTGAGGCGGACGGGTTCTGGTGAAGCGGCAGGATCTGGATCACCGGTGGCAGTTTCTCATATTTGGGATAAAGATGGGAAAAGATCTGTACAAGAAGCCGGCAGTTGGCCGGAAGGTTGGTACGGATCGTTTCAGAAGAACCGGAAGACAGGATGTCCTCAAAAAGGCTCAGGACCTTCTTTTCCACATCAAGAGAAAAAGTTCCACGGTAAAAGGGAAAGGATGGAAGCCTGAGAAAACCCTCCCGGGAAATGACCTGCTGGGAGCTGATAACACCCAGAAGCTCCTGTATATATTTGCGGTTGTAATATATTTCTTTTCCGATTTTTTCTATTTTATATAATTCCATCAGTTCCCTGCGTTGGGAAGGATTGATCCGGAGGGAATCGCAGAACTGGCGCACAAAATCAATACCGGGAAGACGTTTCCCTGTGATCATACGTTGTAGCGAGGTACGGTCAAGTCCCGAAGAAGCAGATAACTGATAAACGTTTTCTCCTGTATCCTTTAGGTATTCCCGGCATTTGTTGCTGAAATCAGACATAGTAGTACTCCTTTTGGTGCTTATATGACATTATTATACGAAAACAGATCATGAATTGCAATAATTTGTAAAAAAACAAGGCACAATTAGAAGCACATATTGCGTAGGTCTTTCTTTGAAAATAAAATGTTAATATCAGAAAGAGCATGAGGGAGGAAAACACGGCAATGGCAGTGATGACGATCGCGATATGTGATGAAATACGAAAGGATGCACAGAAGCTGTACAGGCAGCTTTCCACACTGGTCCCTGATGCAGAGCTCCTTCTGTATCGGACCAGAGAGAGTCTCCTGAAGGGACTGGCAGAGGGACACAAGATCTGCGATCTGATATTTCTGGGACTGGATGGTGATCAGGGCAGGAGTCTGGAAACTGTGCGGGCAATGCGCCTGAAAGGACATTATATCCCGGTTGTGCTGGTGGCAGAGAATGAAAAATTCTATAAAGAAGCATTTGAAGTGTTTGCCTATAACTATCTGGTCAAACCGGTTGAAAGTGGAGAACTGGAACATGTTCTGGTACATATCCTGGAGGTATGCAGGCGTGAAGGCGGAAGAGCGCTGTATTTTCGCTACAGGACACAGGTTTATACACTGCAGCACGATCATCTGGCATATATATCCAGTAGTCTTCACAGTGTGACATTTCATCTTACCGATGGAAAAAAGATCAGCTGCAGAGCCAGGCTGGGGGATTTTTCGGGACAGCTGTCAGACAGTAGCTTTCTGAGATGTCATCAGAGCTTTTGTATCAACATGGAGAAGGTAACTTCACTTAAGAAGAACAGTTTTGTGGTCGGACAGACGGAAATCCCAATTTCCAGAACATATCTGAAAACGGCCAGAAAGAAATACAAAGATTATCTGGCAGAGCAGAAGGTTTGCTCTTGACAGCTCCTTTTGGGTATGTTACTATAACCATACGCTTTCACGTGGTAGAGTGACCATGTGATAAAGAGATAACCGAAAAAAGGAGAATGACCATGAAGAAAAGAACAGTTGCAGTAGTAATGGCGGCAGCGATGACAATAGGAATGATGGTAACAGGAGTGAGTGTACAGGCAGGTGTTGAGGATAAGACCCTGATCGTAGGATTTGATGCTGAATATCCTCCGTTCGGATATAAGGATGATAACGGAGAATATGTAGGATTTGACCTTGACCTTGCCCAGGAAGTATGTGATAATCTTGGCTGGGAACTTGTTAAGAAGCCTATCAACTGGGATTCCAAGGATATGGAGCTGAACTCCGGAACGATCGACTGTATATGGAATGGATTTACTATCAACGGACGTGAGGATGACTATACATGGAGTGATCCATACATCAACAATGAGCAGGTGATCGTAGTTGCCAAGGATTCTGAAATTGAGAAGCTTGCGGATCTTAAGGGCAAGAACGTAGTTGTACAGGCTGCATCCGCTGCACTGGACGCATTGAACAACGATGACAATAAGGAACTGAAGGACAGCTTTGCATCTCTTACAGAGAATCCGGACTACAACACTGCATTTATGAATATTGATTCCGGAGCTGCAGACGCTGTTGCTGTTGATATCGGTGTTGCTAACTATCAGCTTTCCCAGAGAGGCAAGGATAAATATGTGATCCTTGACGAGCCAATCCAGAACGAGCAGTATGGCATCGGATTCAAGAAGGGAAATGATGAACTGAAGGATCTCGTATGGGATGAGGTCAAGAAGCTTGACGAGTCCGGTGAGGTTGACAAGCTTGCAGATAAGTATGAACTGGATAAGAGCATGCTCTGCATCAGCGAGGACAAGGATAAGACAGAGAATTCTGATTCAGCAGAAGCTGACACAGAAGAAAGTGCAGACAGCACAGAGAAAGAAACCGATTCTGAATCCAAATGATCCGGTACAGATCCGGCACAGTAAAAGCTGTGAAGATATTTTTTTAAGCTATCCAACAGCAGTAGAAATAAGAAACATAGCAGAAGCTTTTGAAGCTTCCGCATAAAAAGGAAATGAGGGTGCTTCGGCGCAGAAAGAGCTGCCGTACACGCTCATTTCCTGTTGTTTACAGGAATTACAGGTATCAGTCCGATAAATGGGACTGATACTCCGAACCAGGAGGAAAAAAATGAGTTTTAGTGTAATGCTCCAGCAGCTGGCAGGAGGAATGCTGGTCTCTATTGAGATCTTTTTTGTAACCTTGCTGTTTTCTCTGCCGCTGGGACTTCTGATCTGTTTTGGCAGAATGTCCAGAAACAAAGTGATCCGTACCATTGTATCCGGGTACATATCCATCATGAGAGGAACGCCGCTGATGCTGCAGCTGATCGCCGTGACCTACGGCCCGTACTATCTTTTCGGTACGGCGGTGTCGAAAAATAAGCTCATCCCTGTGGTCATCGCGTTTGCCATCAACTATGCGGCCTATTTCTCGGAGATCTACCGCGGCGGCATCGAGTCGATCCCGGCGGGACAGTATGAGGCGGCGAACGTACTCGGCTACA
>OKTM01000742.1_pt1 | contig 12611 bp, 10 predicted proteins | sample 1606401 | NCBI WGS metagenome assembly OKTM01 (sample SAMEA3879583, study PRJEB24766) | human gut metagenome | biome: human-associated habitat; feature: feces | place: USA | collected 1985/1987 | reverse complement strand
CAACAAGAAGCCCCTCAACTCTTTTGCTCTCACGTCCGAAGGGTTAGCAGGCATCTTCAGATGCCGGACCGGAGTTGGCGGGCAGAGAAGGCATCGCGGCGATGGAAAGCCCGTAGGCCCTGATCGCCCCCTTGAAAAGGGGGTTGGGGGGATTGAGATAAGCAAGTCCCCACAGGGGCAACCTTGTTGCCGGCTACAATGGCTTCGGTTATCTATATTTAGTGCAGCTGGCCGTCTAACGGAATTCTTTAGGAAACCAGGACATCCTCAGATGCCGGGCCGGAGTTGGCGTGCAGGGCAGGCCCCGCGGCGAATTGCGCAGCACCCTGAGCAGAGCGGGCCCTTTGCCGCTGCCCGGCGCTCACGCACCAGTAACCGGCCGCCAGTCGGCGTGAAGCCACCATCAATGCCATTACATGTATTCATTCCCTCAGAAGAATAAAAAAAGAATTTTATTCTTCTCTCGGCTTTCACTATATTTGCAGAGAATGGCGTTTTCTCTAAAGATGAGGAAATGCCTGCGAAATAAAAGTGAAAAGATAATACGATTATGGATAAATATTACGAAGAAAACCCGATAGTTCTGGACTATAATACAGAGAGGGAAAAACTGGATATGCCGGAGTATGGACGCAACGTCCTGAAGATGGTGGAGGAAGTCAAGTCATTGACAGACAGGGAAAAACGCACAGAACAGGCTAAGGCCGTGGTGCGAGTGATGGAGATATTGAACCCTCAAGTGCACCAGGAGGACAACTGGGAGCACAAACTCTGGGACCATCTGTACATAATGGCAGGATATGACCTGGACGTGGACTCACCGTTCCCGGCTCCGTCTCCGGAGCAGAGGAAATCACGCCCTGAAGTTATCCCTATCAAGAAAAAACCAATCCGTGCCACACATTACGGAAGGAATATCGAAAGTATCATTGACCTGATCGCAGGCGAGCCTGACGGAGAGCAGAAGACAGCGATGATCCGTTCTCTGGCGATGTATATGCGTCAGCAGTACCTGATCTGGAACAAGGACAGCGTGGCTGACGAGACGATTTTCAATGATATCGAGAAACTGTCCGACTATCGTATCCGTGTTCCGGAAGGACTGACGTTGTCCAGAATCTCATCGGACTCCACGTTCGCAAGGCCTGGCATGTCCATAGATTTCGCGCAGGTCAGAAAGAACGGGAACGGCCAGCGCAGGAATTTCGGCAAGAAGAATCAGAAACGATAGCGTCATATGTCCGGGATGATTGACAAGGTCCGGGATTCTCTGGACAAGAAGCATATATTGCTCAGAAGAGTGGTAGGCGGTGTTTTGGCCGTTGCCACTCTGCTTATTGCTATAAGTTGCCTGTCCTATTTCTTTACATGGAAACAGGACCAGAGCCTCTTGGCAGATCCGGAAGTGATAAAGGATACGGCCAAGGTAATAGCCAATTTCGGTGGCGCTTGGGGACTCAAGATCGCTTCTGTATTCGTTTCGGAGTGGTTCGGTCTCGGCTCATTGGCAGTCATCGTGGCGCTTGCGCTTGTGTCTGTGAGATGCCTGTTCGGCAAGCAGAAATTCCCGGTGCTGAGATATGTACTCTTGGCATTGACAGGAGCGATGATACTGTCTTATGCATTGGCTTTCATCTCTATACGTTTCGGGTTCAATACTTGTTTCGGAACCGGTCTCGGCGGTGGCTGCGGCTCTCAGATGGTGGTCTGGTCTGAACACCTGGTGGGCGTGCCGGTTACATTGTGCCTGATTCTCGCGCTCATCGCGGCTTGGGGATATTTTGCAAGTTCCCGGTTCTCCAGATGGCTTTCTACTGAAACGGCTCCGTCCGGAAAGAAGCGTGGAGTGACGTTCGATTTCGTCTCCAAGAAGGACGAATCTGTGGAAGTGGAGAAGAAAGAGCCTGAAAAAGAGCCTGTTGAGGAAAAACCTGAGCAGGAAGTGCCAGTGGAGCCTGTAGAGGAGGTCCCGGTAGAGCCCGTGATACCGGACTCGGATACTGCTGACACTGATACAGGAAAGACGGATACCGGAAAACCGGATGACGATATGCCTGAGGTGGTCAAGGGCGAGGGCCTCACCACTGTTGTCCAGGAGAATTTGCCGCCGATTGACGTCAGAGGCGAACTGCCTGATTACAAGTTCCCTACACTCGATTTGCTGAAGGACTACACTTCATCCATATATTCCGTATCGTCTGAGGAGCTGAAGAGCAACAATTTCAAGATTAAGGCTACGCTTCAGACCTATAAGATCGAAGTCAGGGAAGTGAAGGCTGTGGTAGGCCCTACCATTACCCTCTACAAACTTTATCCAGCTCCGGGTGTCACTGTCGCCTCCATCATGAACAAGGACAAGGAGATAGCTCTTGCCCTCAATTCGGACAGGGTGCGTCTGGTTATGCTTCCGGACTCCATCGGTATTGAAGTTCCGAACCTGAAGCAGTCGATAGTGCCGTTGAAGGCGGTTCTGAACAATGATGAGTTCCGTAACAGCAAGGCCGAGCTGCCTATCGCCATCGGCTACGCTACTCTCGCGCAAAAGGTGGAGGTGTTCGACTTGGCGGATGCGCCGCACTTGCTTGTGGCCGGTGCCACCAAGCAGGGCAAGTCTGTGGGACTGAATGTGATGATCGCTTCATTGCTCTTTTCCAAGCATCCTTCAGAACTGAAGTTCGTGTTCATTGACCCTAAGATGGTGGAATTCAGTTCCTATTCGCGTCTGCTCCATCATTATCTCGCTGTTCTTCCGGATTCGGGCGATGCGAAGGAGGAGCTGGACAATTCGATTGTCAAGAAGGCGCCGGCTGCAGAGGCTGTGCTCCGCTCGCTCTGTATCGAGATGGATGCCCGTTATGAGCTGATGAACAAGGCTGGTGTGAACAATATTGTCCTGTACAATGAGAAATATAAGGAAAGACATCTGCTTCCTACCATGGGACATCACTATCTGCCTTATCTTGTGACAGTTATAGATGAGTATTCCGACCTTATAATGTCTGCCGGCTCGAGCGGCGAGGACAAGACGAGGGCACGAAGCATCACTACTTCCATCATTCGTCTGGCTCAGAAAGGCCGTGCTGCCGGAATACATATCATATTGGCCACTCAGCGTCCTTCCGTCGATGTCATCACCGGCCTTATCAAGAACAATTTCCCTGCACGTATCGCGTTCAGAGTGTTCTCAGGTACCGATTCCAAGACTATTCTCGATTCGACAGGCGCTGAAAAGCTGATCGGCAAGGGTGATATGATTTACAATGCCGGGGCCAATATGGTCCGTGCGCAGTGCGCGTTTATCGGCAATGACGAAATCGCCACGCTTACCAAGTTCATCGGCGCGCAGGAAGGCTACAAGAAGAGTTTCAATACCCCTTATTATCTTCCGGAGCCTACCGACAAGTCGGATGAGGGCGGAGTCGGTGCGCTTAATGTCAATGATCTTGATGAGCGTTTCGAGGAGGCTGCAAGACTTGTGGTAACGACCCAGAAGGGTTCCACTTCGGATCTGCAGAGGCGTTTGGGCATGGGTTATGCAAAGGCAGGAAGAGTGATGGACCAGCTTGAGTCAGCCGGAATCGTCGGTCCGCAGGAAGGTTCGAAGCCTCGTCAGGTTCTGATCGGTGATATTGACGAACTGGAACTCCGTCTGAAGGAATTGAAGGCAAATCAATGATATTGAATATGTTACGAATGCTGAAAATGACATTGACAGCGATTCTCATGCTTCTGCCTTTTGTGGACGTGGCACAGGATATCGGGTCAGCACAGTCTCTTTCCCGTCGTTTTTCTGATGCGGAGAAGGGGAGTTGCGTGACGTTCAGTTATTCGTTTACGATGCGCGGTAATGCTCCGGTTCGCGGTGAGGGCACGGCAGTCCTTCAGGGCAATATGTTCATTGTCAAGGGCAATGGCATGGAGATATGGTGTGACGGGAAGTCGAGATGGACTGCGGACAGGGCTGCGAAAGAGCTGATTGTGGAGGATGTGGACGGCCTGGCTTCTATTGAGGCGAATCCTGCTCTGCTCATCAGTTCGCTTGAGTCGAGTTTCAGGCCGACAGAAACCGCTGTGGAGTCCGTGGCCGGAAAGAAACTGCATAAAGTGTCTTATGTCCCGTCCGTGAAAGGGACAGGTGTCACGGCACTGGATGTCTGGTTTACGGATGCCGCCAAGCCGCTGATAGTCAAGTTGTCAGCTTCTCTCGGGAAAAAAGGCGTCGTGGATCTGAAAATCAGTTCAATGTCATTCGGTTCGCTCCGTGCAGCTTCGTCTTTTGTGTTCGGCGGCTCGGATTCTTCGTGGGTAATTACCGATCTGCGTTGAGCGTGAGAGATTACTGAGCTGCGTTGAAATTGCCGGATTTCCATTCCTGCATCTTGCCTTCTGAGTCAGAGTAGATGAGGTATCCTGCGAGTTCCTCAGGTCTGCTTTCTATGAATTCTTTGGCTTTTTCCAGACCGATTACCATGCAGTAGGTGGCATATGCGTCCGCATCTGTCGCATTTTTCGCTACAATCGTGGCGCTCAGCAGGTTATGCTCCACCGGATATCCTGTGCGCGGGTTGATTGTATGTGCGTATTTCTTGCCGTCACTGATATAGTATTTCCTGTAATTTCCTGAAGTTACGATGCCGCAGGCCGCACCGTCGGATTCCCATATCCCGTCCAGGTCTTTTCCCGGATCGTTGTTCCCGTCCACAGGCCTGTCAATGCCCACTTTCCATGGCTTTCCGTTCGGGTTGAGCCCGTCGAGATAGATTTCGCCTATGTCCACGAGCATGTCCTTTACGCCCAGTCCGTACAGGTATGCCGCCACCACGTCGCAGCTGTATCCCTGTGCAATGGCATTGAAATTAAGTCTCGCGGGGACTCCTCCTTTCAGGCCATCAAGCAGGACGTCTGAAGATGTGATGAACTTTCCGGTGTCCGTGTCATTGACAATATCCCTTCTGAGTCTGTCCATTCCGCAGTCTTCCAGTACCTCGCGCACTTTGTCGTCGGACGGGAGCGAGTCGGTGGAGAAACCGAAGCCCCAAAGGTCGAAGATCGGGCCTGCTGCCGCATCGAGCGCTCCGTCAGTTTCTTTTTCGTAGTCCCAGGCGCGGGTGTAGATATCTTCGAACATTCCGTACCGGCTGACATAGACGCTGTCGCCGGCATTGAACCGGCTCAGGAGCGAGCCTTTGTTGTAGCCGGAAAGGGTGGTGTCGATGCAGTTGAGGATGGAGTCAATGCCGTTGCGTATTTCCTCGGGCGATTTCTTTACCAGTCCGTTGCCGGTCTGCAGATTCAGTTTGACGGTGTAGGTCCCGCCCTGCGCGTAGCCCTGGATGGAGATGTATTTGTCGGCATTTTTGCAGGAAATGCACATTGAACCTGCCACAAGCAGGATTATTGATGATCTGACAAAATTCATTACGTCGTGTCTGTTGATAGGTTCGGCAAAGTATTTGTACAAATGTACGCGTTTTTGTCAGGAAAAACGTACATTTGCAATTATTAAATTTTATAACAGCTTCTAAGATGGGTTTTAAGAAACTGATGATTGTGGCCGTGGCGGTTATGGCGGCGTTGTCTTTTCAGGCGTGCAAGAAGAACAAATCAGATGATACATATACTGCATCTCCGACGATTCCGGGTACATTGAGATTCGATGCTCCTGTTTTCGTTGCCAAGGGCGATGTGCTTAATCTCGTTCCGCGTGGACTTCAGGTGGATACGATTGATGTAGGTTATTATTGGACTGCATCACCTCTTACCAAGACAAAGGATACCACGAAGTTTGTAACAGACCCGAGAACGATGACGGGCGCGTATAAACTTACTGTCAGGGATACCATCTGTACAGCGACATTGACCTGTACAGCCTTTGCGAAGGGATATTCGAACAAGTCTTATTCCAGGACGATCACGGTGGTGGACCCGTCAATGAACGGCTCTATCCTGTTCGACGGAATCGAAATCAACGCCCGTAAGTTCAAGGACGAGAGGGACGGCAAGTCATATTTCTACAAGAAGATTGGTGACCGTGAATGGTTCTCTCGTAACCTGGCATGGAAAGGAGCAGGTCTGTCGTTCCAGAACTGCGAGGTGATGGATGCCATTTACGGAAGATATTATACCTGGACAGAGGCCCAGACTGCTTGCCCTGCAGGATGGCGGGTGCCGTCTGACGAGGACTGGTTCTCTCTGGCTCAGGCAGCTGAGTATAAGGGTGAGGCCAAAGACGGCAGTTTTATGGGCATTGCCGGAGCATTGATGGTGAACGCTTATTTCAATAATACCAGGATGTGGGAGTATTGCCCGGAAGTGAAGATTACCAATAAGGCCGGCTTCTCAGCTATTCCTACTGGATATGGAACCAAAGCTTCAAGTGATTCGTTTACAGGTGATTTCGAGTATGCGGTATATTGGAGCTCAGAGTCTGTGGCTACAGAGGGTGAAGAATCGACGGGCGTTTACAGAATGATATACTGGCAGAAGCCGGATGTCATCAGGGCAGCTGTGGACAAGACGAATTTCATCGCTCCGGTGCGTTGTGTGAGGGATGCCGCTTCAGAAGAAACAACCAATTAACCTTAATATTTTAGTAGTATGAAAAAAGGACTAGTAACCACCATCGTGGTAGCCGTTGTCGCATTAGGCATTTTTGGCTGGATTAAAAACAATTATAACGGAATGGTTGAGGGAGAAGAAGGCGTGAGATCTGCCTGGTCACAGGTAGAGAACGTATATCAGCGCCGTGCCGATCTCATACCTAATCTTGTGGCCACTGTCAAAGGCTATGCTACCCATGAAAGCGGAACTCTCGAGGCTGTTGTCAATGCGAGAGCCAAGGCTACCCAGGTAACTGTGGATCCTAACAAGCTTACAGAAGAGAGCATAGCGAAATTCCAGTCGGCTCAGGGCGAGCTCGGCAATGCCGTAGGCCGTCTTCTCATGTCTGTCGAGGCATATCCTGACTTGAAGGCAAACCAGAATTTCCTCGAGCTCCAGGCTCAGCTTGAAGGCACAGAAAACCGTATTTCTACGGAGAGAATGAAGTACAATGAAACTGCTCAGTCATATAACACACTGATCAGAAGATTCCCTCAGAATATCATCGCTTCGATTTTCAATTTCGAACAGAAAGGTTACTTCAAGGCATCTGAAGGTGCAGATACTGCTCCGAAGATTGAATTCTAAGAGTTTCCGCTATGTCAAGGCGATTTTCATTATGTGTACTGCTGCTGACCGTATTCGCGTCAGTGGCAGTTGCTTTTCCAACAAAACCGCAGCCGCCTAGACTTGTCAATGATCTGGCCGGCATCTTTACCGAAAAGCAGATTTCAGAACTCGAGTCCAAACTGGTGGCTGTTGATGATACCACATCCAATCAGATTATGGTCATTACCGTGTCTGACTTGGAGGGATATGAGCCGGCAGAATATGCTACCCGTATCGGAATCGACTGGGGAGTGGGTTCCAAAGATTTCAACAATGGTGTGGTGCTTCTCGTCAAGCCCAAGACCCCTGATTCAGGCGGTAAGGTTTCCATACAGGTCGGTTACGGACTGGAGGGTGCGATTCCGGATGCATATTGCAAGAGAATTATCGAACAGCAGCTCATTCCTCATTTCAAGGAAGATGACTATTTCGGCGGCGTGAATGCTGCAGTGGACAAGCTGATAGCATTGGCCACTGGCGAGATTTCTGCACGCGGTGATGATTCCGATGAAGAAGGTTTGGGCTTTATCAGCTTCCTGGTCATATTCATGTTGATAGTTGTCGTCGTACTTTCGTTCAGAAACAAGAATAAAGGTAAAGGAGGCGGCTCCGGAACAAGGTCGAGGGGCTATAGAGGCCCGACCACTTACGGAGGTTACAGCGCCGGTTCTTCAAGCGGTTCTTCAAGCAGTTCAAGCGGCAGTTCTTCAAGCGGCTCGTTCGGAGGCTTCGGCGGCGGTTCATTCGGTGGCGGAGGCGCTTCCGGCAGTTGGTGATTCCAATGAGAAAAATAGAGGTTTGCTGTACGTCAGTCGCTGACGTGCAAGAGTCTTTTTATGGTGGTGCGATACGTGTAGAACTCTGTTCTGCAATCAGTTGCGGTGGTGTGACGCCGAGTTGCGGCCTGATTTCGGAAGCGGTGAAGACTTCCATGTCTCTGGCTGAGGAACAAGGCAGCTCTGACCGTATCCGAGTCAATGTCCTTATCCGCCCGCGTGAAGGAAATTTCTGCTACAACGCATCGGAAGTCAGAACAATGTTGTCGGATATCGTAAATTGCTGGGAAATGGGCGTGGACGGAGTCGTGATCGGCGCATTGACCCCGGACGGAGATATCGATATGGATATCTGTGAGCGTCTTGTCGAGGCCGCAGAGGGAATGTCCGTTACATTCCACAGGGCTTTCGACCTGTGCCGCAATCCGCAGCAGGCATTGGAACAGATCATCAGTCTCGGCTGCGACCGGCTGCTCACATCGGGGCAGAAGCCTAAGGCATTGGATGGAAGCGAACTGATATCCCGGCTGGTGCGTCAGGCGGGCGGCAGGATTATAGTTATGCCCGGCTCGGGGATAAATCCTCACAATATCGCTGAAATAGAGAGGATTACAGGTGCTGAGGAGTTCCATTCCACGGCTCGCGGGGCTGTGCCCGACGTGTCAGGCCGCATTGTCCCGGAACTTGGATTCGACGAGCCTGCGGTGATTCTACCCTTGGATCCGGATGCGGAAAAAGCTGATTCGGAGTCAGGTCAATGCGGGAAAAGATATGTGCTGAGGACCACGAGAAATGTGGTGAAACTGCTTGTGTAACAATTTTCTCCTAATCGCTTGTAAAGCGAAAAAAAATGCTTAAATTTGCGGTCGCTTTTGGTGAAGCGTTGCCCGTTGACGGGTAATTTTATTAACAACAAAATTTTTTGCGAAATGGCTGAGTATTTGGAAGCTGAGAAAAAGCAGGAGATTTTCGCGAAGTACGGAAAGTCTAATACAGACACCGGCTCTCCTGAGAGTCAAGTTGCTCTATTTTCCTACCGTATCAATCACCTTACAGAGCACGTAAAGAAGAACAAGAAAGATGTGGTTACACGTCGCTCTCTTCTCCGTCTCGTAGGTAAAAGACGTCAGTTGCTGGATTACCTCCAGAAAGTTGACATCGAGAGATACAGAAGCATCGTTAAGGAGCTTGGTCTCCGTCGATAATACGATAGGAAACGAAAATGGCCAGTTCCTGTTATATGGGATTGGTCTTTTTTTTGAATATTGCATTCCCTTTCTGCATAATAATTGACCTGCTGCAGACAGGGTTCCGATATATGAAACTGAAATAAATCATTCTTCCATTGGGGAAGGCAGGTCATTGAAGCATTTAATGAACATCATCAACAAGAAAATCGAATTATCCGATGGTCGGGTAATCGAGATCGAGACCGGTAAACTTGCCAAGCAGGCAGACGGTTCTGCTGTCATCAAGATGGGAGGCACAATGCTCCTCGCCACTGTGACATGCGCTAAAGAAGTCAAGGAAGGCACTGATTTCATGCCTCTCCAGGTGGACTACAAAGAAAAATTCTATTCTGCAGGAAGATTCCCTGGCGGATTCATGAAACGCGAAGGAAAAGCTTCCGATTACGAGATTCTTATCTCACGTCTTGTGGACCGTGCTCTCAGGCCGTTGTTCCCGGAGGATTTCCATCTTGAAGTTTATGTCAATGTGAACCTCATTTCAGCAGACGCCGACACTCAGCCGGATGCTCTCGCAGGTCTCGCAGCATCTGCAGCCCTTGCTTGCAGTGACATTCCGTTCGAAGGCCCTATCTCAGAGGTGCGTGTCGCAAGAATCAATGGTGAGTTCAGAATCAACCCTGCATTCAGCGAAATGAAGGACAGCGACCTCGAACTTATGGTCGCAGCTACCTATGACAATATCATGATGGTAGAAGGTGAGATGAACGAGGTAAGCGAAGCGGATATGCTCGAGGCTATCAAGTTTGCTCACGAGGCCATCAAGAAGCAGTGCCTTGTTCAGATTGAACTGAACAAAGAGCTCGGCAAGGATGTCAAGAGAGATTATCCTCACGATGAGGAGGATGAAGACCTCAAGAAGGCAGTTCACGAGTTCTGCTATGACAAATGCTATGCTCTCGCGAAGTCAGCGAAGCCTAAACAGGAGAGAACTGACGGATTCGAGCAGATCAAGGCAGACTTCCTCGCTACACTTTCAGAGGAAGACCAGGAGGCTAAGGCAGCAATGGTCGCAAGATATTACAACAATGAGGAGAAGGCCGCTATGAGAAACATGATTCTCGACGAAGGCGTGCGTCTCGATGGCCGTCATACCGCAGAGGTACGTCCTATCTGGTGTGAAGTAGGCTATCTTCCTTGCGCTCACGGTTCTGCCATCTTTACCCGTGGTGAGACACAGTCATTGGCAAGCGTCACACTCGGAACCAAGCTCGACATGAAGGAAATGGATGAGGTTCTCGTCCGTGAAACCCAGCAGTTCGTGCTCCACTATAACTTCCCTCCGTTCGCGACAGGTGAGGCTAAGGCACAGAGAGGCGTAGGCCGTCGTGAGATCGGTCACGGAAACCTTGCAATGCGTGCTCTCAAGGCAGTCGTCCCGTTAGCGCCTGAGAATCCGTATGCCATCAGGGTCGTTTCCGATATCCTCGAGTCCAACGGCTCTTCTTCAATGGCTTCTGTATGTGGAGGTTGCCTCGCACTTATGGATGCCGGCGTGAAGATCAAGAAACCTGTTGCAGGTGTTGCGATGGGTCTTATAACCGACAAGGATAGACCTAACGAGAGATATGCAATCCTTACCGATATTCTCGGTGACGAGGATCACCTCGGAGATATGGACTTCAAGGTTACAGGTACCAAGGACGGTATTACTGCAACTCAGATGGATATCAAGGTGGACGGTCTTTCTTATGATGTGCTCGCAAAAGCATTGGAGCAGGCTCGTCAGGGCAGACTCCACATCATGGGCGAGATGATGAAATGCATCAGCGAGCCTCGTGAGGACTACAAGCCGTTCGTTCCGAGACTCAAGCAGCTTGAGATCGAGTCTGACTTCATCGGTGCAGTTATCGGTAAAGGCGGTGAGACTATCCAGAAGATCCAGAAAGAGACAGGTACTACCATCACCATCACTGAGGATGCTGAGAGACATAAGGGTATTGTGGACATCTTCAGTACAGACAAGGATTCTCTCGACAAGGCTCTCGCTTGGATAGAGGGTATCTGCGCAGTTCCTGAAGTAGGCAAGACATATCACGGAAAGGTGGTTTCCATTCTTGACTTCGGTGCGTTCGTAGAAATTCTCCCTGGCAAGGAAGGTCTTCTCCACGTTTCAGAAATCGCATGGACCAAGACTGAGAATGTCGCTGATGTCCTGAAAGTAGGTGACGAGGTGGATGTGAAACTCCTCGAAATCGATGAGAAGACAGGCAAGATGAGACTCTCTATGCGTGCTCTTGTTGAGAAACCGGAAGGTTATGTAGAGCCTGAGCGCAGACCAAGAGGTCCACGTGATGATCGCCGTGATGACCGCAGGGGTGACCGTCGCGATGACAGAAGAGGTCCACGTGACGACCGCAGAGGTGACCGCCGTGATGATCGCCGTGGCCCGAGAGATGACCGCAGAGGCAGAAAGCCGTTCGCTCCTAAGCCTTCTGACGAGAATGTAGAGGATGCAGGCAATTTCAACTCTGCAGAGAACTACGATGCTCCTGATTTCAATGTATCAGAAAACACAAACGACGAACTCTTCTAGTTTATCGTAGATAATATATGATAATGCCTGGCTGAATTACCACAGTCGGGCATTATTTTTTCAGATCTTCTCTATTCCGATTCCAGGCAGCTGATTCAGCGTGATCTTGCCGTCCACTACTGTCGTGCCGCGGAAGATGTCATTGGCAATCAACAAGTTGCCGTCGAGGTCCGCGAAATCCACGGCAGGGGAGAGCTGTGCGGCAGCGGCGATAGCGCAGGACGTCTCGGTCATGCATCCGATCATGACTTTCATGCCCTCGGCACGTGCGTAATTCATCATTTTCCACGCCTCACGCATACCGGTACACTTCATCAGTTTGACATTGATGCCGGTATAGGCCCCTTTGATCGCCGGAATATCCTTGAGCCTCTGGATCGCCTCATCCGCGAATGTCGGAAGCGGACTTCTCTCCGTCAGCCAGGCATTGGCGTCCAGCATTTCCTTCGGCATAGGCTGCTCTACCATCACGATGCCCTGCTCCTTCAGCCAGAAAATCTCATCCAGAGCCTTCTTCTTGTTCTTCCAGCCCTGATTCACATCCACAGCAATCGGAAGGTCGCTCACTTCCCGGATGGCCCGTATCATCTCCCTGTCACGCGGCGTTCCAAGCTTTACCTTCAGAATCTTGAACTGCCCTGCAACTTCTCGGGTCTTGAGTTTTACCATCTCGTCAGTGTCAATGCCGATGGTATATGTAGTGTTCGGGGTCTTCTCTGGATTCAGCCCCAGCATCCTGTGCCACGGAGCGCCGATAATCTTGCCCACAAGATCGTGCAGGGCAATGTCCACGGCTGCTTTCGCGGCAGAATCACCGTCAGAAAGACTGTCAATGTAGGTGAG
>OKTM01000741.1_pt1 | contig 12625 bp, 7 predicted proteins | sample 1606401 | NCBI WGS metagenome assembly OKTM01 (sample SAMEA3879583, study PRJEB24766) | human gut metagenome | biome: human-associated habitat; feature: feces | place: USA | collected 1985/1987 | reverse complement strand
CAGAACTGCTTTTGCTGAAATCTCTTCGGCATCTCTGAGAACACTGTTCTCACCGGAAGCTGCAAGCTCTTTTTTTGCCATGCGGACAATTCCGGTCGCAGAAGCATACTGTTCCAGACAGCCCCTGTTTCCGCAGTTGCAGGATTCTGTTTCATGATGATCCACATTGGCATGTCCGATCTCACCGCCAGCTCCGTGATGTCCGGTCACGATCTTTCCATCAACAATGATACCACCGCCTACACCTGTTCCAAGTGTGACCATGATCACATCGGAGGAGCCTGCTGCAGCACCCTTCCATGCCTCTCCCAATGCCGCTACATTGGCGTCATTTCCAGCTTCCGCATGAAGACCTGTAAGTTCTTCCATCTCTCCCACAACGTTCTTATATCCCCAGAAGAGATTTACTGCACGTGATACTTCGCCTTTGGAGTTTACCGGTCCCGGAACACCGATCCCGACGCCTTCCACCTCCTCTTTGGAGATACCCTTTTCTTCCATCTTGGCATTTACTGCTGCTGCCACATCAGGAAGGATCTGATCTCCATTGTTTTCTTTACGGGTTGGAATCTCCCATTTCTCAACAAGAGTACCATCCGTACGGAAAAGTCCGCATTTTACAGTTGTTCCACCTACATCGATTCCAAAACAATATGTTCCCATTTCTTACCCTCTCTTATTCTTCGTCATCCGGATTTTCTCTTTTTTTCGCAAGATTTGCCTGTACACGCTTGTACAGAGCCTCTGCCGCATTGTATCCCATCTTCTTCTGTCTGTGATTGACAGCCGCTGCCTCAACGATGATCGCCAGGTTACGGCCCGGACGGATCGGAAGAGAATGGCATACTACCTTATTTCCAAGGTACTCTGTATACTCCTCATGCAGTCCAAGACGATCGTATTCCTTGTCTCTGTCCCACTCCTCAAGCTTGATCACGAGATCGATAGACTGGGTATCCTTAACGCTCTCAACACCGAACAGTGTTTTTACATCGATGATACCGATACCACGAAGTTCGATAAAGTGACGTGTGATATCCGGCGCAGATCCCACCAGTGTTACGTCACTGACCTTACGGATCTCAACAACATCATCACTGACAAGACGATGACCTCTCTTGATCAGCTCCAGGGCTGCCTCACTCTTACCGATACCGCTCTCACCTGTGATCAGGATTCCCTCGCCGTAAACATCAACCAGCACACCATGAATAGAAATACATGGTGCAAGCTGCACGCCCAGCCAACGGATGATCTCTGCCATAAAACTGGAAGTTGTTCTTTCTGTCACGAATGTCGGAACATTATATTTAACAGCCAGATCGATCATGTCCTGAGACGGACGAGTCATGGTACTGAAAATAACACATGGGATCTTGCTGGAAATGAAACGTTCATATTTAAAACGTCTCTCCTCCTCATTAAGCTGCATCAGATACGTATACTCTACATATCCGATGATCTGAACTCGTTCATTGGCAAAATGCTCCAGATATCCGGTAAGCTGAAGCGCAGGTCTGTTGATCTCCGCAGTCTTGATCACGATGCCTGACAGGTCGATCTCCGGAGTCAGATTATTAAGCTCCAGTTCCTGTACCATCTTTGTCAACTGTACACCCTTCATACTTTTGTCTCCTTTTCGCTGAAAGTTTGCATTCTCACTGCCGTTTTACCGAGGCGTGAGACACCTTATCTTTAATTATACACAATCACTGCTGAAACTGGAATGCAGCATCAGGATTTATGAAAAAATTCATAGACCTGACGGGCGCTTCTGGCATTCATGCTCTCTGTCTGTGCCAGTTCTTTCTCCGATGCATCCCGGATATTTTCCACAGATTTAAATTTACGCAGAAGGGCTTTCCTCCTGGTATCACCGATCCCCGGGATATCATCCAGGATAGAATGGACCTGTTCCCTGCTCCTGAGGGAACGATGGTATTCAATGGCAAACCGATGGGCTTCATCCTGGATCCTGGTGATCAGACGGAAGCCTTCGCCGGATGTGTCAATAGGAATCTCCACATTGTTGAAATACAGGCCTCTCGTCCGATGATGATCATCCTTGACCATACCGCAGACCGGGATGCTTATCCCAAGCTCATTCAACACCTTCAGAGCGATATTTACCTGCCCTCTTCCACCATCCATCAGGATCAGATCCGGAAGCCTTGCAAAGCTGTCAAATTCTCCGTTACTCTCATGAGTGAACCTTCGGGTCAGAACCTCTTCCATGCTGGCATAATCGTTGGGTCCCTGTACCCATTTGATCTTGAACTTACGGTAATCACTGCGTTTGGGACGTCCTTTTTCATAGACTACCATGGATCCCACAGACTCAAAGCCACTGATATTTGAAATATCATAGGCTTCCATGCGCACCACATTTTTCAAGCCCAGCCATTCTTCCACCTCGTGAACAGCTCCGATGGTTCGTCCTTCCTCCCGCCTGATCCGTTCTCTGTCCTTGGCAAGTACCATACGGGCATTTTCTAGGGCAAGTTCTACCAGCTTTTCCTTGGTTCCCTTCTTCGGGACCCGAATGTGTACCTTCTGCTTTCTCCTTCCTGACAGCCACTCCTCGATGATATCTGCATCTTCAATCTCACTTTGCAGCATGATCTCAGATGGGATAAATGGCGTTCCCGCATAAAACTGTTTCAGAAAGCTGGAAAGGACCTGCGCCTTTGTATCACCTTTTGCCACACGGAGATAAAAATGATCTCTGCCGATCAGCCTGCCATCCCGGATAAAAAACACCTGGACAACCGCATCCTGATCCCTGAGGTCTTCACTGTCATCCATGGCTACTGCAATGATGTCTCTGTCTTCCTGCCCGTAGCCGGTGATCTTCTGCCGTTCCCCGATCTTCCGGATACTGCTGATCAGGTCCCGGTATTCCATAGCATCTTCGTAGCGCATTTCCTCCGAAGCTTTCTGCATTTTTTCCATCAGCTCACTAATGGCGTCCTGAAAATCTCCATTCAGAAATTTGATCACCTTATTGATATTCTTCCGGTATTCTTCCTGGCTGACATATCCCTGGCAGGGTGCCTTGCACTGCTTCATATGATAGTACAGACAGGGCCGGTCCTTTCCGGTATCTCTCGGAAGACTGCGGTTGCAGGAGCGTACCTGATACAGCTTCCGCACCAGTTCGATCACGTCCTTTACTGCTCCGCCGCTTGTATAGGGGCCAAAATATCTTGCCTTGTCCTTTTTCATTCTCCTGGCAAAAAGCACTCTCGGGTATGGCTCATGAACTGTCACCTTAATAAACGGATAGCTCTTGTCATCTTTGAGCATGGTATTATATTTCGGACGATGTTCCTTGATAAGATTACACTCCAGCACAAGGGCTTCCAGCTCCGAATCCGTAATAATGTACTCAAATCTGGTAATATGTGTAACCATCCGTTCAATCTTGGCACCTTTATTACGACTGCTCTGGAAATACTGGCGCACACGATTCTTAAGGCTTATGGCTTTTCCCACATAGATGATCTCGTCTTTCTCGCCATGCATGATATAAACTCCCGGTTTTGCCGGAAGCTTCTTTAATTCTTCCTCGATTATGAACATACTTTATTCTCCTGTTTTACTATTACAGTAATAAGAAAACCGGGATTTCTCCCGGTTTTCTTATGATCTGTTTTATGCCTGTGATCCCGGCTTTTCTTCTGTTTCTGCATGATCGCTATCTGTTGTCTGAGCAGATTCTTCTGTTTTCTCCGGTGCCTGCATATCCTCTGTCAGTTCCTGTCCGGATATCTCCGGTCTGAACTGAACCGATTCTGTACTTTTTGCAGCCTCGTTATTTTCCGCGATCATTTCAATATCCTGTTTATTGGACACTTCTTTTTCATCCTCGGAAAGTACCAGATCATCCAGATTCTCCGGGATATCCAGGCCCTGCTGAACTGCACGGAGGATCTTCATGAACTCTTTACCTGTAATGGTTTCCTTGCGGATCAGATATTCTGCGATCTTATCCATCTCTGTTCTGTGACTTCCAAGGATCCTCTTGGCTTCCTCATAGGAATGGTGGAGAAGCTTCATCACCTCATGATCGATCTCTGTTGCGGTATCATCACCACAGTTTAAAACTGCTCTTCCGCTGAGATACTGGTTCTCCTGTGTGGCAAGTCCCATCAGTCCGAACTTCTCTGACATACCATACTGTGTGATCATGGCTCTGGCCACCTTGGTAGCCTGCTCAATATCATTGGCAGCACCTGTAGTGACTGTGTCAAAAACGATCTCCTCTGCAGCACGTCCGCCAAGATAGCCTACCAGCATAGCTTCCAGCTCTTTCTTGGTGTTGAGATATTTTTCTTCCTCAGGTACCTGCATAACGTAACCCAGTGCTCCCATGGTACGGGGTACGATGGTGATCTTCTGTACAGGCTCCGCATCCTTCTGGAGTGCATTTACCAGTGCGTGTCCGACTTCATGGTAGGATACGATCCGGCGTTCCTGTTTGCTTAAGATACGATCCTTCTTCTCTTTTCCCACCAGAACTACCTCTACGGATTCTTCCAGGTCCTTCTGTGATACAGCTTTACGTCCCTTCTTGACTGCAAGGATCGCAGCCTCATTGATCATATTGGCAAGATCAGAGCCTACCGCACCGGAAGTTGCAAGTGCAATAGCTTCAAAATCAACGGTGTCATCCAGAAGCACGTTCTTGGCATGTACCTTCAGGATATCCACCCTTCCTTTAAGATCCGGTCTGTCAACGATCACACGTCTGTCAAAACGTCCCGGACGGAGAAGAGCCGGATCAAGAACCTCCGGTCTGTTGGTCGCAGCAAGGATCAGAAGTCCCTTGGATGTATCAAAGCCATCCATCTCCGCAAGCAGCTGGTTCAATGTCTGCTCACGCTCATCATTTCCGCCGCCATAGCGGGAATCACGGCTTTTACCAATGGCATCGATCTCATCGATAAATACGATACACGGAGCATTCTTCTTGGCTTCCTCGAAAAGGTCACGGACACGTGAGGCACCCACGCCCACAAACATCTCCACAAATTCCGAGCCGGAAAGAGAGAAGAACGGTACCTGCGCTTCACCTGCAACTGCCTTGGCAAGTAATGTCTTACCGGTTCCCGGAGGGCCTACAAGAAGTGCGCCCTTAGGCAGCTTGGCTCCGATGGCTGTGTATTTTCCGGGGTTATGAAGAAAATCCACAACTTCCTGGAGAGATTCCTTGGCTTCATCCTGACCTGCCACATCCTTAAAGGAAACGCCCGTTTCCTGCTGCACATATGCCTTGGCTTTGCTCTTGCCTACGCCCATGCCCATGATCCCGCCGCCTTTGTTCATGCGGCGCATGGAAAACATCAGAAGTCCGAACAGAAGCAATGTCGGCAGAACCACGCTCAGGATCATTGCAACAAATTCACCAAAAACATCCGGCGGATCGGTCTCAAACTTGATTCCCTTTCCTTCCAGTCTCTTGGTAAGTGCTGTACTGTCTTCGGTCTTCGTGGTGTAATAGCTCATATCCTCGTACTTGGAATTCTTTTTCTTGGGTACGATCGTCAATGTACTGGACTGGATCGTTACTTCCTTAACCTGGTCCTTATCCACCATATCGATAAATTTATCATAGGAGATCTCACTGCTGTTATCCTTCAGCATATTGGTAAACAACGCGAAGCACACCAGTGTGACCAGGAGGCATATCAGAAAAGCCAGAATCGACTGATGATTTTTACCTGATCCCTGCCTGGGATCTTTGTTGTCAGGTCGCTTCCCGTCCTGATCATTATTCAGTTGATTATTCATTTTTTTCCTCCTCTTGTCATTTCTTTATTATAAAGAGAAAAACCATATAAATCAACTGCGAGATTACAAAAATACCATCGAAAAAACACCGCATTGGATATTGCCAGTGAACGTAAAGTTGTAGTATACTGTTCCCAGTGAATTGGAAAATTAAAGAGGAGAGGAAATCAGACAAATGAAAATAGGTTTTGATAATGACAAATATCTGAAAATGCAGTCAGAACACATCCGTGAAAGAATCGGTCAGTTCGGCAACAAGCTTTATCTTGAATTCGGCGGCAAACTGTTTGACGACTACCATGCATCCCGTGTTCTTCCGGGTTTTGAACCGGACAGCAAGCTCCGCATGCTGATGCAGCTTTCTGATCAGGCGGAGATCGTTATTGTTATCAGTGCCAATGACATTGACAAGAATAAAATACGTGGCGATCTTGGAATCACCTATGACGAAGATGTGCTCCGTCTTATGGATGAGTTTTCAAGCCGTGGCCTGTATGTGGGAAGCGTATGCATCACACAGTACTCCGGCCAGGAAAGTGCCGATCTCTTCAAAAAACGTCTGGAGAAACTGGGAATCCGTGTCTACAAGCTTTACCTGATCCCCGGCTATCCAAGCAACACTTCCTTTATTGTAAGTGACGAGGGTTATGGAAAGAATGATTATATTGAAACTACCAGACCTCTGGTCGTGATCACAGCACCGGGACCAGGAAGTGGAAAGATGGCGACCTGCCTTTCCCAGCTTTACCACGAATACAAACGAGGAGTAAAAGCCGGCTATGCAAAATTTGAGACCTTCCCGATCTGGAACCTTCCTCTGAAACATCCGGTAAACCTTGCCTACGAAGCTGCCACTGCGGATCTGAACGATGTCAACATGATCGACCCGTTCCATCTGGAGGCTTACGGCAAAACTACCGTCAACTACAACCGTGACGTAGAAGTTTTCCCTGTTGTACAGGCCATGTTTGAGAAGATCATGGGCAGCTGTCCTTATAAATCTCCGACAGATATGGGTGTCAACATGGCAGGTAACTGCATCGTTGACGATGAAGTATGCCAGGAGGCTTCCCGCCAGGAGATCATCCGCCGTTATTATAAGAGCATGAACGCTCTGGTTTCCGGCTCCGGTACAGAGAATGAGGTACGTAAAATCGAGCTTCTTCTCCAGCAGGCTCATGCAGAGATCACTGACCGTAAGGTTGTTCCGGCTGCCCTCGAAAAAGAAAAAGCAACCAATGGCCCTGCTGCCGCTCTGGAGCTTCCTGACGGAAAGATCGTATGCGGAAAAACCTCCGATCTTCTCGGCGCATCCGCTGCCCTTCTTCTCAATGCTCTGAAAGAGCTGGCAGGAATCGATCACGAGCTTCATGTGATCTCCCCGGATGCCATCCATCCGATCCAGCAGCTGAAGACCAAATATCTGGGAAGCAGGAATCCACGTCTTCACATTGATGAGATCCTGATCGCCCTTTCCATAAGTGCCGCAACCAGCGATGCCGCACGCCTTGCCCTGGAACAGATCCCGAATCTCCGTGGATGCCAGGCTCATACTTCCGTAATGCTTTCCGATGTGGATGTGATCAGCTTCCGTAAGCTTGGTGTTGAGCTTACCTGCGAAGCCAAAAAGGAACAGAAGAAAAACTATCAGAAAGTCTGATTCTCTGATAACATACCTTCTGTATAAATAAAAAGCTATATAAGAAGCTCCGACCAGAACGATACATATATATGTCATCCCGGCCGGAGCTTTTTTATCTTATTCTTATTTTATTTCTGCGTTACTGTATCCGGATACTGCTTCCCACACCTTCTCCGCCACATTGCTTGGTAACGATGATCTTATTGTCAATTCGTTCCTTCAGCTCGGAAACATGGGAAATAATCCCTACCAGGCGTCTGCCATCTGCAAGGCTGTTCAGCGCTTTTAATGCCTGCTCCAGAGACTCCTCATCCAGAGAACCGAATCCTTCATCCACAAACATGGAATCCAGCCGGATTCCCCCGGCTGAGGCCTGGATCTCATCGGAAAGTCCCAGCGCCAGGGATAACGATGCCTGGAAGGATTCCCCACCGGACAATGTCTTTACACTTCGTTCCGTTCCGTTATAGTGATCAATGACATTCAGATCAAGACCTGCTTTTTCTTTCTGATTTTTGCTTTGTTCCTGGCGTTTCAGCTCGTACTGGCCGCTGCTCATGGTCATAAGACGGAGATTGGCTCTTCGCAGGATCCGGTCAAAATATGCCATCTGGATATACGTTTCCAACTCGATCTTGGATTTTCCGTTCAGTTTTCCGTTTGCTGTATCCGAAAGATTTTTCATCCAGACATATTCTTTTTCCGCCGCAGTCATTTCCGTCTGACGTACCTGCACTTTCTGATATATTTCCTCATTTCCCTTCTGAACAGAAAAAAGTGCTTTTCGTTTTTCCGAAAGCTGTGTTTTCTCTTCCCTAAAACGGCTGTACTGCTCTCTGAGCGCATCCTCATCTACTTCTCCGATTTCTTTTTTCTGCTCCTCAAAGTTTTTTACAACCGCTGTTATTCTTTCCTTTTCCGCCCGGATCTCCTGTAATTTCTGTTGAGCTCTTCTGCTGCTTTCTTTCAGCTCTTCATACAGCTTCCTCTGTGTTTTTATTTCCTGTTCCAGAGATTCTTTTCCACCTTCTCCGATCTCTTCGTTCAGCTCATCCACTTTCTGTGCTTTGTTCTTCCTCTCTGTTTCCAGACGTACGATGTCCTGTGCAGCTTCATTGATAACTCTTCCCAGTTCTTTCAGAGTCTTTTCTCTTTCTATGATCAGCTTCTCAAGATCCTGTTTCTGTTTTGCTTCTTTTTCCTTTCCCTGAACTTTTTCTGACAGGCAGCTGAGCATATCCTGTATCTGTCTTTCAAATCCTGCAGCTGTGTTGTCCGTCACTTCTCCATTTCCTGCCACCAGACTTTTCTGAATCAGTTTTCGGATCTCTTCTGCTGTTATCTGCTGCTGCTTTTTGTTTTCCACGTCTCTTGTCTGAAGACCGGCCTGTTTTCTGTCACATTGATTTTTCTCTTCCTGTAACTGAACGATCTCTGTTTCCAGCTTTTCGATCCACGTTTCTGTTTCGTTCTTCTTTTTTTTACGTTCTATTGCTATGCGAATCTCTTCCTCGCTGTCTGCCAGCTGCTTTTCACATTGGTCCTGTTTTTCTTTCAGCAAAGGGATCAGCTTTTTCCATTCCGTCTCATGTAAAAGCTCTTGTGCCTCCCTCTGGATCTGATGCCATAATGTTTTCTGGCGTTCTTTTCGTTTTCCTGCTTCCACACTCTGCGTATTTGCGTCATTCTCCAGTCTGTCCAGTTTTTGTTTCTCTCTGTCCAGGATTTCCTGATCCACAACCTGTCCTTTGGGAAGTATTCCCGGACGCGGATGCTCGAAAGAACCACATACCGGGCATGGGCAGCCCTCTTTCAGTTCCTGCGCCAGGAGCCCTGCCTGCGCGTCCAGAAAACTCTGAAACAGTTTCTGGTAAACTTCTCTCTGCTTTTGTACTTTTTCAATGGAAATCTTATATTTTTCCTGCTGCTCTTTCGTGGCATTATAAGCCCCTTGAAACTCCTTAACCAGAGCAATCAGTCCTTCTAATTCTTTCTTTTTCCGAAGCCCTTCTGTCTTTTTCGTCTCTGCCTTCTGAAGTTCCAGCTCCGCGCTGTCCAACAGCGCCTTGTCTTTCTTTTGCTGCTCCAGCTCTTCCTTCTGCTGCGTTTCTTTCCGGATGATTTCTTCCTGCCATCCATCTATCTGTTTCTGTTCTTTTTTGATCTCTTCTTCCGTCAGCAGACAGCTGTCATAGCTTCGTTTTTCACTGTCCAGTTTATCGTACTCAAACTTGTATTTTTGTAGTTCTTCTCCTGCATCTGCCAGTATTGAAAGGCGTTTTTTTTCTTCCTCATCTTTTTTCTGCAAAAGCTGCTCTTCGGAAATATCCTTCTCTTTTTTTTCACTGACTGTTTCAAGCTTTCCTTCGATTGTTTCCAGCTCTTTTTTCAGCTTTTCCAGCTCCTGATATTTTTTCAACTTTTCTTCTTTTTCACGGATCCTGATTCCAAGCTCTTCACATCTGTGATCTGCATCTTTATATTTTTCCGCCTCTTCTACTGCAAGCTGTAGAAGTGGTGTTAATTCTTCCAGATCTTTTTCCGCTTTTTTCTTTTTCAGCTCCAGATTTCGTTTCTGAGCCACAAGATTTTGTGCCTCTTCTGCTTTTCGTATATCCTGATTAAGCGAGTCTTCTTTTTCCCGGAGCTCTTTTTCCTGTGCTTCACCATATTCCAGAAACTGCTTCAGAAGTTCCAGACTCCGCTCCAGTTTTCCCTCGAATTTTATCTTTTTCAGTTCGTCAAATTCCTCTGCCTCCTGCCATGAAGCAGTCTCCGTTTTCACTCCATCCAAATACTGGGCAATACTGCGGCGCATTTCATCATATTCCTTATATCTGGCTATTGACGCATCCTTAAGTTTCATCTGAATCTGCTGATAAAGTCCTGTGTGAAAGAGCTGTCGGAAGATCTCTCCTCTCTGTGTAGTTCCTGCCAGAAGTAATTTCTGGAAATCCCCTTGGGCGATCATTGCGATCTGTGTGAACTGATCATAACTCAGTCCCAGAAGCTGTTCCACTGCCGCAGTAACATCTTTTGCCTTTGTCACCGGCTGACGTTCATCCGGATAGATCAGCTGTGCTTCAGCTTTTCTAAGAGTCTGTCCGGTGCCTCTTTTTTTCGGAGCCATATATTCCGGACTCCGGCGCACGTGATAATTTTTCCCCTGATAGGAAAAAACAAGCTCCACAAAGGTCTCTGTGGAAGGCTCTGCATATTTGCTCCGAAACATGGCCGGATCTCTTACCTCTCCACTGGCTCTTCCATATAACGCAAAGGTGATCGCATCAAAGATCGTGGTTTTTCCCGCTCCGGTGTCACCGGTGATCAGGTAGAGACCTCCCTCTCCAAGCTTTGAAAAATCAATCTCTGTTTTGTCCGCATAGGGCCCGAAGGCACTGATGGTCAGTTTTTCCGGTCTCATTATTTCACCTCCTGGATCTTACGGATCAGGTCTTCGGAATATTTCCGCTGTTCTTCATTCATGGGCTGGTTATTCTGCAGTTCAAAAAATTCCTCAAAATATTCCAGCTCAGATTTCCTTTTCACCGTTTCTGTGCCTGCGATCTCCTGGTTTTCTCTTGTGCGTCGGTTATCATATTCCAGCCTCATCAGATTCGGATAAATAGTACGGAGCTTCTGCATTCCATTTACGATATCTTCTTCATCTGTCAGCGTGATCTGCACATAATCCTCTGTGTTTGTGTCCTGATAACCGGACAGTGATGTGATTTCCATGTATGTGCCCTTCAGTTTTCGCATATCCCGTTGAGGCTTCAGCGGAATCTCCCTGATCTTGAGATTTCCTTTTTCCAGAAGCTCCACAACTGTCGCGGATTTCTGCTGTCCTGCCTCGGAAAAAGAATATTTCAAAGGAGTTCCGCAGTAGCGGATGTGCTCGCTTCCCACATTCTGAGGACTGTGGATATGACCAAGTGCCACATAGTCAAAATCCCGGAACACATCTGCCTCCACCTGGTCGATACCTCCAACGGAAATCTCTTCAGAATCGCAGCGCATTGCACCGACCACAAACTGATGGGCGATCAGTACATTGCGATGACGTTTATCAATCTCCATATGTGCAACTGCCGCCTGCACGGCCTCCTGGTAGGTACGGATCTCATCCACCTCTTCTTCTCCTTCCAGCCCGTGCCTCACAGTTGCCGGACGCACAAATGGAAGCAGATGGATCCACACTTCTCCATAGCTGTCCGTTAAACAGTACTTTTCTGTTTTTCCATCGTATACCGGGGTCATGCAGATCCCACTGCTACTCATGATCTGTGAACCGAAAGCGATCCTTTCCGCACTGTCATGATTTCCGCTGATCATCATAATCACCGCAGACGGCACGGCTTCTGTCAGTTCCCCAAGAAACCGGTCAAAAATCTCAACTGCCTCTGCGGACGGAACCGCCTTATCATAAATGTCCCCTGCGATCACAATGGCATCCGGTTTTTCTTGGGCTGCCGCCTCAACAACTTCCGCCAAAATATATTCCTGATCTTCACGAAGATCCCTGTTCATCAACTTCAGTCCAATATGCAAATCTGACAAATGAAAAAATTTCATATTTATTTCCCTTTCCAGCGATGCTGCCCACTTTGTTTCCTTTTTCTATCATATCATCTCAGCACTTTTGCCGCATCTTTTTCTTTTCGTTATTTATCGGTCTTTGTTTAGTTATCAAGATGGACCGCAAGAAGATTATCATTGTGATCCTGATCATCTCTGCCGGTGCAACGCTCTGCAGACCTTATCAGATCTCATTCCTGTTTATATTCCTGAACCTGCTTGGTACTATCGTACCTCCACTTCCGGGAATCATTCTGGCTGACTATTTCATCATCCATCATGGAAGCTACGCCAGACTTGAAAGTGTAAAATTCCACAACTTCAACATTATTCCGTGGATTGCATGGGTTCTTTCACTGGTTCTGGTATTCACACTTCCATTTGGACTTCCGTCCCTGAATGGACTGATCCTCGGTGCAGTCATCTATACTGTACTTATGAAAATCACCAAAAAATAGGTTATCAAGGAGGATTAACTCATGGAAGAACTGAGAAAATATAAAATCGCAGCACTTATCGGAATCATCGTCATGGGGATCGGCGCTTTTATGGCGTGCCTCTGCACAACATCATCACTGATCCTGACAGGAAATGTTTTATTGATTGCCAGCA
>OKTM01000724.1_pt1 | contig 13017 bp, 10 predicted proteins | sample 1606401 | NCBI WGS metagenome assembly OKTM01 (sample SAMEA3879583, study PRJEB24766) | human gut metagenome | biome: human-associated habitat; feature: feces | place: USA | collected 1985/1987 | reverse complement strand
CCATTCCATTACAGGCGCATCATCTTCTTCGTCCGCCCATTTGAAAACCTGATTGGACGGCGTTTTCCACAATTCAGCCCTGTCACTGGAAAATTCACTCATATTTGCCCCCTTCCGTCCACTTTAAAGTGATCCCCTAAATTCACTCGAAAGTGATCCCTTAAATTCACTTTAAAATGATCCCCCAAAAGTGAGTTTGATTTTTGTTTATCCGGTCTATAATTCTATTTTGTTTGTTAAAAACAAATAAAAGTCATTTATGCCCAATAAACAATTAGGAATGGAAAAGATTCGTCAAGTGTTACGCTGTTACTCCCAGGGTCATGGGACCAAAAGTATCAGCAGTATGTTAAGCGTCTCTCGCAACACGGTCAAGAAATACTTACAAGTATTTCAACGTAGCGGTTTGGATTATGAGCAGATGTTGTCCCTGCCGGACCAGGAACTCTCAAAGTTATTCCACGAAAAGAGCAGAGTAAAGACGGAAAGTGAACGGCTGGGAGAACTAAAGTCGTTGTTACCCGAGTATTGCAAGCGGCTTAAGAAGAAAGGTGTTACCCGCGAGGCATTGCATCGCGAGTACCTTTCTTCCCATCCGGATGGCTACGGACGCACCCGCTTCTATATTCTGATTCAGCAATATATAGCCTGCAGCCGTCCCATCATGCATCTTGAGCATAAAGCCGGTGATAAAATGTTCATAGACTTCGCCGGCGACAAACTTTCCATCATCGACCTTGATACGGGAGAAATCATTCCTGTGGAGGTTTTTGTCGCGATTCTTCCTTGCAGCCAGTTAACCTATGTGGAAGCTGTCATGAGCCAGAAAAAAGAGGACTTGATCCGTGCTTCGGAAAACGCCCTGTTATACTACCAGGGAGTTCCCTCCGCCATCATCCCGGATAATCTCAAGTCTGCCGTTACCAAGAGCAGTAAATACGAGGCTATACTGAATGAAGACTTTGCCGCTTTTGCCGAACATTACGGCTGTACCGTAATCCCCGCCAGGGCTTACAAGCCACGTGACAAGGCGCTGGTGGAAGGTGCCGTTAAACTGATTTACCGCAGTATCTATCCCAAGATACAGGAACGCGAGTTTTATGACCTGGATTCACTGAACGCGGCTATCCGCGTGGCATTGGAACTCCATAACAACACTCCGCTCACAGGCCGCAAATACAGTCGGCGGGAACAGTTCGAGGAGATAGAACGTGATTCCCTGCGCAAACTAAATCCCATCCGCTTTGAACTCAGGCATCGTTACAGGGCTACCGTGATGAAAAACGGCCATGTCCGCCTGGGGGAAGATGCCCATTACTACAGCGTGCCTTGCCGCTATATAGGCAAGAAAGTCATCCTGTCATATACCTCACGCCAGGTATGCATCTATTACGGCTACGAGCTGATTGCCACCCATACCCGCAACAGGGCCCGTTGCCGGTACACGACCCTGGAAGAGCATCTGGCTTCACACCATCGCTATATCACGGAATGGAACCCGGACAAATTTATACATGAGGCGGCAGCTATCCATCCGGACGTGGAGGCATATATCCGTCGGGTGATGGAAGAGAAAAAACATCCGGAGCAAGCCTATAAATCGTGCCAGGGCATTCTTAGCTTCGCACGCAGGGTCGGCAACACCCGACTGACCAATGCCTGTCGTTGGGCTACAAGTTACGGTCTGTACAATTACCCCATCATTGAGCGCATCCTTAACAACCGGCAGGATGAGTTCCCGTTGGAAGACAGTGCCGGGCAAGAAACGGAGATGCCTTCCCATGAGAATATCAGAGGAAAAGAATATTATCAATAAACCAACCAGATGCAATATGGAAATGAATCAGGATACATTGGAAAAGATGTTAGGAATGAACCTTAAAGGTATGTATTATGCCTTTAAAACAAGTTTGGAAACACATCGGACAGAGAGTATGACTACCGACCAGTTCGTCTCATGGCTGGTTTCAAGTGAATGGGATGACCGCAGAAACCGTGCGGTAGAGAGGGCTATCCGTCAGGCCTCCTTCAGATACAAGGCCACCATTGAAGAAATAGACTTCTCGGTGGAAAGGGGGCTGGACAAGAACCTTACCCTGCGTTTGGCCGACCTGACTTTTGTCAGAGAGCGCAAAGACCTGTTTATTACCGGAAGCGCCGGAACAGGTAAAAGTTATCTGGCAACAGCTTTTGGCTTCCAGGCTTGCCAAAAAGGATATAAAGTGTTATATGCCAATACATCCAGACTTATGGGGATGCTTAAGGTTGCCAAGGCAAAAGGTACAATCCTGCAAGAACTCAAGAAAATCGAAAGGTTGGATATGCTTATACTGGATGATTTTGGTATACAACCTTTCGATTCCCAGGGGCGGATGAATCTGATGGATATCATAGAGGACAGGCATGGTAAAAAATCTACCATCATAACATCACAGGTACCGGTAAAAGACTGGTATGACGTTATTGGAGAAAAGACGATTGCCGATGCCGTTCTGGACAGAATTGTGCATCAGGCCATACGCATTGAACTCTTCGGGGAGTCGCTGCGGAAATGTAAAAGTAAAAAATAATCGTTATATTTGTAAACGAAATTTAATGTAGAACCCGGCATAACGGACAGGAAGAATACGAAGAAAACAAGAATAAACAGAAGGGAGAATGGGAAAATTTAACAGGGGTCAAATTACTGTGAATTAAGGGGACTACTTTGAGTGGATTTTCCATGATAGACGCAAATGGCATTAATGATTATTTAATAATTTGATAGAAAGCCATATTGAATGTTTGAATGAAACCTAATTATTTACTTGAAAGCAATTATAGGAATTACTTTTGTATCTCCATATTGTTTATATTTATAGTTCCCAATTTGTCTTGCGCATTTCCCTTGAGGAGTTTTTACGACTTGCTTATTGTAAAAATTACTACCCTCTTGAGCTAATATTAAGACTTCTAAATCAGAAGTAAAGATATGTCCTGAGAGAACTTCTCTAATTTCCAACGCAATAGCATCACCTGATTCCAAGACCTCTTGTACCTCAAAATTTTTCCGACTTACACAATCCCCGGGTTTATCAAATAATATTTTCCCAGAATTATTACTAGCTGCTATTGCTATATCAGATTTTGGCAATTCTACACCATCAACAATTCTAACAGCCGGTACTGTTTTTTCTATTTCCATTTTGGTGTTGTATTTATAAGTTCCCACATGTTGAGCGCATTGGTCATTTTTAAGAACGATTTTTTGATTATCATAGAACTGTTGTTTTTCATTTGGTATAATAAAGACTATTGCACCAAAAGAATCATCGGCATGGGCTAATGCGCATCCAGATTCTACCACTTGGAACACTTCAAATTGTGAATATTCCATATAATCTCCGGGTTCTTCAAACATTTCAAGTCCGATAATTCCCGAATTGCTGGATAGATTAACGCAAAATGCGAAAACAAATGTAAGTATAAACTTTGATTATTTTTTGTTTTAGTGTTTATTATATTATTATCGTGGCTTTAAAAATAATTTTGTACGTTTGTAGATGGTTGAATTAAACTTGAAATCTATGGATAATAAAATCATATTGACCATCGGCCGGCAGTTTGGCAGCGGTGGTCGCGAGGTAGGACAGAAGCTGGCAAAAGAGCTGGGCATCGGCTATTATGACAAGGAACTGATGGCGCTTGCCGCGAAGGAAAGCGGATTGAGCGAGGAGTTTTTCGAGAAAGCGGACGAGAAGGCTTCCAGTGGTTTGGCGTATGCTTTTACGATGGGCTATTCGTATATGGGGTTGTTCCCGCCGTATGCCGATGTGCTGTCTAACGACCGTTTGTTCCTGTATCAGAGCGATACGATCCGTAACCTGGCGGAAAAAGGTTCTTGTGTGATTGTCGGACGATGTGCCGACTATATCCTTCGTGACAATCCTGACTGCCTGAGTTTCTTTATTCATAACAACAAGGAAAACCGTATTCAACGGATCATCGAAAGCCAGAACCTGACGGTCGAACAGGCGGAGGAATTGATGCTGAAGACCGACAAGTCGCGTGCTGCTTATTATAACTATTATACGAATAAGGAATGGGGCGTTGCATCCACCTACAACTTTTCGATAGATGTCTCTGTCTTGGGGATAGACGAGACGGTTGCGTTCATGAAGAATTTTGTGGAACGGAAAATGGACAAGCGTCCGCCGCATTTCGGATAATTATTATATCTTTGCCTTCGACTTATCATAGGGGTGCCTTACTATACAGGCTGAGATTATACCCATTGTACCGGATACGGGTAATGCTGAAACCGGGAATCTATAATCGATACGACATACCCCTTTTCTGTTCTTTTAATTCAATTAAAGTTATGAAAAGGATTTTCTTACTGCCGCTTACGGCTGCGGCTGTCTGGTGCGCGATGCCGGTGCACGCGGACGAACCGGTGGAAACGGACTCCATGACTCCGGATTCCATGAAACTGTACGAATTGCAGCAGATCGAGGTGACCGCTACCCGCGTCGATCGCAAAACTCCGGTGGCATATGCCGATATCGGCCGAGAAGCGATTTCTCGCCGGAATTTCGGCAGCGACATGCCGACGTTGTTGCAAATGACTCCGTCGGTGGTCGCCACTTCGGATGCCGGCAACGGCATCGGCGGTACGGCGTTCCGTCTGCGCGGTTCGGATGCTTCGCGCATCAATGTCACAACCAACGGCGTGCCGATGAACGATGCCGAGAGCCACTCGGTCTATTGGTACGATACGCCCGACATGGCTTCTTCGGTCGGAACGATCCAGGTACAGCGCGGTGCCGGAACCTCGACCAACGGTACGGGAGCCTTCGGCGGTTCGGTGAATATGACCACCGCCCCGATGTCGAGCGAATTTTCTGGCGAAGCGTCCCTTTCCTATGGCTCCTACAACACCAACAAACAGTCGTTGCAGATCGGTTCGGGACTCATGGGCGGCCATTGGACCGTCGATGCCCGGCTTTCGCATATCTCCTCGGACGGTTATGTCGATCGGGCCTTCACCAACCTGGAGTCCTACATGTTGCAGGTCGGGTACTACGATGGGGGTACGGCCGTGAAGCTGATCTCCTTCGGCGGTGTGGCCAGAGTCGGACTGGCTTATGACGGCGTGACGAAGGAGCAGCTCGAAACCGACCGGCGCTACAATTCGCAGGGGCTTGTCAAACATGCCGACGGATCGATTTCGTTTTATGATAACCAGACGGATAACTATACCCAGATCAACAATCAGTTGATCGTCAATCATCGCTTCAACGCCCGTTGGACGCTGAATGTCACGGGCCACTACACCTACGGTTCGGGTTATTACAACCAGTATAAGAACGGACAGACGTTGAGTGAGTACGGTATCGCGCCGATCCCTACGGACGATCCGAACGAGCCGATTACCGAAAGCAATCTGATTCGCCGCAAGTCGATGGACAACCATTTCGGCGGCGTGGTGGCATCGGCCAACTATACTCGTGGTCGCGTACAACTGGCCCTGGGCGGTGCGGGCAGCGTATATGACGGCGGCCACTGGGGAAACGTGATGTCGGTCGTCGATGCACCCGGCTTCCCGCGTCACGAATATTATCGTAACGCCTCGACCAAGTACGATGCCAACGTCTTCGCCAAGATCAACTGGGAGGCTGCACGGGGACTGAACCTCTATGCCGACCTGCAGTACCGTTTCATCCGGCATAACATTACGGGCACCAACGACAATTTCAACAGCACCACTTCGGCGCTTCAGGAGTTGGATATTCACCGTACCTATCACTTTTTCAACCCCAAAGCGGGCGTGAACTACACTTTCGCCCGGAATCACAAGGTCTATGTGTCGTTCGCCGTGGCGCAGAAGGAGCCTACGCGCAGCAACTTCACCGATACCAAGAACGGGGAGTATCCCACCTCGGAGCGGCTGTACGACTGGGAGTTCGGCTATCTTTTCCACAACGACCGTTTCGAGGCGGGCGTGAACTTCTACTATATGTCCTACAAGGATCAGCTGGTCGCTACGGGCGAACTCTCGGACACGGGGCAGGAGCTGTCCCGCAATATTCCAGACAGTTACCGCCGGGGCATCGAACTCTCGGCTTCGCTGAACATCGCCCGCTGGTTTTCGCTGGGAGCCAATGCGACCCTGAGCCAGAACCGGATCGAGAACTATACGGAATATGTTTCGGAGTACGACGCCGACTGGAACTACCTGGGCGAAAAGGAGCTGTATCTCGGGACCTCGACCCTTTCCTACTCTCCGTCGGTCATCGCCGGAGTGCTATTGGATTTCCATGTCAAAGGGTTCAGCGCCCTGCTGCATACGCAGTATGTCGGCAAACAATACTTTACCAACGGCCGCAACGATGCGCTGTCGCTCGACGACTACTGTGTCACCAACCTGAACCTGGGGTATGAATTGGCTGCCTCGAAGATCGGAAGCGTGCGTTTCGGCGTGCAGATCAACAATCTTTTCAATACGGAGTATTGTAACAACGGCTACGGTTATTCGTCGATTGTCGGAGGTGTGCGCGAAGATTCGGCCTTCTATTTTCCCCAGGCGATGTTCAACGTGCTGGCCAACGTAACGGTGCGGTTTTAGGCGATGGAACTCAAACTCATCCTGCAGATCGTCGGCTTTACGCTGGGGCTGCTCTATCTGTGGCTCGAATACCGGGCCAACATCTACCTCTGGCTCGTGGGGCTGGTGATGCCCGTCGTGCACGGTACGCTCTACTTCCAGACGGGGCTTTATGCCGATTTCGGCATGAACGTCTATTATTTTCTGGCAAGTGTCTATGGGTGGCTGGTATGGCGCAACGCTCCCAAAACCGAAAAGGGCGGCGGTATTTCCCGTACGCCCGCACGCCGCTGGCCGATGATCGCGGCGGCGTATGCGGCGATCCATCTGTTCATCTACTGGGTGCTCGTGACCTTTACCAACAGCACCGTGCCGTTCTGGGATAGCCTGACCACGTCGCTGAGCATCGTGGGAATGTGGATGCTTTCGCGCAAGTATCTGGAACAGTGGTTTGTATGGTTTGTAGTCAATCTGGTGACGGTCGGGCTCTATTTCTACAAGGAGATCCCGCTCACCGCATTGCTCTACACGATTTACCTGACGATGTCGCTGGCCGGATATTTCCGCTGGCGTCGGATGATGCGGCGGCAGGCGCGGAGTTGATTCGGGAAAGAGGCGAAAGCCGGGTTACTCTTCGGGGAGCCCGGCTTTTTCGATCTGTTCCCGTATTTCCTGCCGCAAGGCTTTGGGGGTGATGCCTGCCGCGACGAGCAGATAGGAGTGGCGGAGTTGCTCGCGGATAAAGGCGTCGGGCAGATCACCATCCGTACGGATGCCGTTCCAGTGGCGTTTGTTGCTGTGGAAAGCGGGGGTGACCAGTTCCGGATAGCGTTCGCGAAGCAGAACGGCCCGATCCGGATCGCACTTTACGGCGATCCACCGGAATTCCACCATATCGGTGTAACAGAACATTTTGCCCCCGATTTTGAAGACCAGGGTCGTTTCGTCGAACGGGGTACACTCTTCTGCCAGCGGCAGGGAGAGGCAATAGCGGCGCAGCTCCAGAATATCCATTTCAGGATGATTTTTTTAGTGTGGGTATATGCAGCAAAGCGGGTGCGGTGTCCGTTCGAAGGTTTTTCGTTCGGTTTTGCATCCGAAGCAAAGATATACATAGTTTTTCCGATTCGGAAAATAATCGTCGAGCTGCATCGGTGAATTTTTGGCAATCTGCGGACAAACCGTTTCCCGCATCCGATATTTTTCGTACCTTTGGCTCTGATAAACCGATTTTGTTATGGAGGTGAACAAGATACAGGAAGAACTTGCCCGTTTGATCGAACTGGTCGATGGCTGGGCGGGTTCGCACGATGTCCCCGGCATCGAGCGGGATTTGGTTTTGGACAAGCTCAAAAAATTGTATGAAGCGATACGGTTTGCGAATTTCGACGAAGGGGATTCCTCCGCTTCCGCATCTGTTGCGGCACAGCAGTCCGGCGCCGAAACCGCGCCAGTGTCCGAAATAAGTATCGACCTGGACGATTTGCTGGCGGAGCCTGTCCGCGATTTCCTGCCGGAGTCGGCTGCGATGCCTGAAGCTTTGGATGCACCCGTCGGGGAGTCTGCGGCTGTGCCGGAACCTGCGTCTTCCGAGAAGCCGGTTTCAGTGTCTGCCGTTACAGAACCTATGTCGGAACCGATGCCTGTTGTTGCTCCCGCTTCTGTGCCCGAGCCGGATCCGGCATCTGCCGTCGGAACTGCCCCTGAACCCGTGCCTGTATCGGAATCTGCACCTGCAGCGGAGTCTATAGCTGTCGCGGTCGCGGTATCTGTGACGTCCGGTCTTTCGCGGCAGGATGCTTCGATGGAAGGGCAGTCCGACAAAGCGTCGGGAACCGGGCACGATGCTGCGGTTCGGACCGGCCGGGAGGGGCTTGCCGGATCGTCTGCCGGACAGGTGGTTGTCCCCTCCTCTGAAGCCGATACCGAATCGAAGCAGAAAGTCGTCGTGTCGGACAGTCTGTTCGATCTGGACGATCTGGTGATCCGTCACAGGGAGAAGCGCCGGGTCATCATGTCCCTCTACGAAACGGACGGGCCGCAGGAAGCCGCTGCTTCGAAGATTCCGGTCGGGACCGGGCAGAAGCCGGGGCATGCAGCGGCTCCGCAGCAACAGGCAACCGCTGGAAAGGAGCAGGACGATGCAGCGGCTCCGCAGCTGGAAACACTCCTCGAAAAAATGGATGAACCGAAGAAGTCCGTAACGTCGCAAATGCCGGAGCCACAGTCCGAAACATCGGAATCCGACTCTGTCGCTGCAGAGATTTCGGAGCAAGCGGATAATGCGGCGGATGCCGATGCTTCCGTTGCCGCTTCGCAAAAGACGGTCGTCGCCGAAACGACTTCGGCTAAAACCGATGCCCCGAAATACCCGTTTGCCGCCGAACCGGAGCCGGTGCTGGGCGAGGTGTTGGGCGGTGACGTGCATACGCTGGCCGACACGATCGCCGCGCCGAAGGACATGGCTTCCGAAATCGTGCGCAAGGAGCGGATCACCGACCTGAAGCAGGCGATCGGTATCAACGACAAATTCCTGCTGCTGCGGGACTTGTTCGGCGGCGATGCCGAGCGGTACGAACGGACGATCGACCGTCTGAACGAGTTTGACGACCTGGACGACTGCATTATCTATATCTCCGAGAATTACGATTGGAACCCTTCGTCCGACGGAGTGAGGTTCCTGATGGAGTTGCTGGAACGTAAACTCTCCTGACGATGGCTAAGCTCTATATCGTTCCTACGCCGATCGGAAATTTGGACGACATCACGATTCGGGCCGTCAGGGTGCTTTCCGAAGTCGATTTTATTCTGGCTGAAGACACGCGCACCTCGTCGGTGCTGCTCAAGCATCTGGGCATCGAGAAAAAGATGTATGCCCACCACAAGTTCAATGAACATGCGACGGTTGGTCTGGTGGCCGACAACATCGCCCAGGGCCGTTCAGCGGCTCTGATTTCGGATGCGGGCACGCCGGGAATCTCCGACCCGGGATTCCTGCTGGTGCGGGCCTGTCTCGAGGCGGGGATCGAGGTGGAGACGCTGCCCGGGGCTACGGCTTTCGTTCCGGCGCTCGTGCAGAGCGGCTTTCCGTGCGACCGGTTTTGCTTCGAGGGTTTTCTGCCCCAGAAGAAAGGCCGCAACAAGCATTTGCAGAGCCTTGCGTCGGAGCCGCGTACGATGATTTTTTACGAGTCGCCTTTCCGGGTGGTCAAGACCCTCGAACAGTTCGCCGAGGTGTTCGGTCCGGAGCGGATGGCGGCCGTGTCGCGGGAACTGACTAAAAAATTCGAACAGACCGTGCGGGGAACCCTTGCCGAGGTTGCGGACTATTTCCGGGAACATACGCCCAAAGGAGAGTTTGTGATCGTGGTGGCGGGGCTTCCGAAACCGGGAAAGAATATGGATACAGAATCCGAAGAAGAGTAAATGAGTGATATGGAAAATAGTGAATTGAAAGAGCAGTCCCGTCATTCGTTCCGACTTTGGGCGGAGTTCCGGGCTTTTATGCGGGACCGTTTCAGTCTGGAGGATGACAAGGCCTCGCAGGATGAAGTAGCTGCCAACATCAGCAAGGGTACGGAGTTTCGCGGCGTCAATTTGTGGGTCCTGATTTGCGCAACGATGGTGGCGTCGCTGGGACTGAATGTCAATTCGGCCGCTGTAATTATCGGCGCCATGTGTATTTCTCCGATTATGGGGCCGATTATGGGTATCGGCTTTTCGCTCGGGATCAACGATTTCGACCTGCTGAAAAAATCCGTCAGGAACTTCGTCCTGATGTTCGTCGTGGCGATTTCGACTTCGACCCTCTTCTTTTTCATCTCCCCGCTGGGGAATGCGAGCAGTGAGTTGCTCGCACGTACCACTCCGACGACTTACGACGTGTTGATCGCCTTTTTCGGCGGCATGGCTGGCATCGTGGCGCAATCGCGCCAGGATCGTAATTCGACCGTCATTCCTGGTGTTGCGATCGCTACGGCGTTGATGCCGCCTCTCTGTACGGCGGGGTTCGGTCTGGCGACGGGACAGTATCGTTTTTTCTTCGGGGCGTTTTACCTGTTTTTCATCAATACGGTTTTTATCGCCCTGGCTACTTATATTTTTACCCGGTTTCTGAAGTACAGGAAGAAGACGTTTCTCAACAAATCCCGCGAGCGTTTCGTGAAGCGGACGATGTTGGCGATCACGCTCGTTACGTTCATTCCCAGCGTATTCATCGGCCTGCATATGGTGCGGGTTTCGATTTTCGAAGTACAGGCCGACAAATATATCAGCCAGGTGTTCAATTTCCCGCAGACCCGTGTGATCGAATCCAGCAAGATCTACCGCCGGGGCGGAGAATCGCCCCGTATCGAACTGCTGTTGGTCGGGGAGCCGCTCGGCGAAGATGTGATCGAGAATGCGCGGGGACAGCTCGCAAGCTATGGGCTGCCTCGGACAGAATTGGTGGTGCGACAGGCATCGAACTCGGATAAGGTCGATTTGCAGTCGCTGCAGTCGAGTTACGTGGAGCTGCTGGACGAGAAGAATCGGCAAATCGCCGAGATGAAACAGCGACTGGCTCGCTATCAGGTGACGAATGTCGATATCGGCGATATTTCGCAGGAGGTGGGCGTGATGTCGGATAACGTGGAGTCGATGTCGCTTACCAAAGGGGTGATGTTCGACGTTGCGGGCAAACCGCTGGATACGCTGTTGGTCTGTGTCATTACGCCGAAGGATTTCCAACGCCAGATAGACCGGGAGCAGTTGCGCAAGTGGCTTTCGGTCCGCACGAAGGTCGATAATGTGAAACTGTTCGTAGAACCGAAATCGAATGAGTAAGCCGGGTGTAGAGAGACGGAAAAGCCCGAATCTGGGTTTTTGGGGAAGGATCGGACTGGAGAGCCTCTGGATTTTCTGCAAGTTTTTCTCCATTTTGCCGTATTGGTTTCGCTATTACGTGGTGGAACCGGCCGTTTTCGGTGCGTTGCGCCTGTTGCGTTACCGTTATCGGGTCGTGACGGAGAATTTGCGGAACTCTTTTCCGGAGAAAAGCCCGGAGGAGTTGCATGCTATCCGGAGAGGATTTTACCGTACTTTGGCGGAGATTTTTGTGGATACCTTCAGTCTGGCCGGACTCACCGACGAGAAATGCCGTCAGGTCGTCGTCGTAAAGGATCTGGAAAAGCAGATGGCTGCGGTCGAGGAGCGGGATTGGATCGCTCTGACGGCTCATTTGGGGTGCTGGGAATACTGTTCGTTCTGGGGGATTATCGTCCCTTCGCAGGTGGTCGTGGCGGTCTATCATCCCCTGCGGAGTCGCGTTTTCGACGAATTGTACAAACGTCTGCGCAGCCATGCGAATATCTGTCCGGTACCGATGGCTGAGTCCCTGCGCTTCTATCTGCGAAATCGGGAGAAGGGAATCGACGGCAAGAATATCGTGATGGGACTGATTGCCGACCAGAATCCGCCGCGCCGTCCCGACAGCCATTGGTTCCGCTTCCTCAATCGGGATACGATCTTTTTCGACGGAGGGGAGAAGCTGGCGCTGCGTTGCGGTCTGCCCGTATATTGCTGTTGGCTGCGGCGTGTCAAACCGGGTTATTACGAGATGGATTTCGACCGGATTTACGACGGAGAAGAGGAGGTGGCTCCCCATGAAATAACGGAACGCTACGTGCGGCGTCTGGAGCAGAAGATCCGCGAATACCCCGACCTGTGGATGTGGTCGCACAAGCGGTGGAAACACAAGTCCCCGGCCGATCTGGCCCGCATGGAATGCGAACGAAAACAGAAATAGTGATCCTGAATTGGAACGGTGCCGGGCATTTGCGCCGTTTCCTGCCTTCGGTGCTCGCATCGGTTCCCGAAGGGGTCGGCGTCGTCGTGGCCGACAACGGTTCGACGGACGATTCGCTCGGCGTGCTCGAACGCGAATTTCCCGCTGTGGGGCGAATCGTACTGGACCGTAACTACGGGTTCGCCGGAGGTTATAACCGGGCGTTGGAGTATCTCGATGCGGACTATTTCATTCTGCTCAATTCGGATGTCGAAACGCCTGCCGGATGGGTCGAACCGCTCGTCGAAACGCTCGATCGGGATCGGACCGTGGCTGCCGTAGCGCCCAAGCTGCTGTCGCTCGTCGAGCCTGCACGGTTCGAGTATGCCGGAGCTTCGGGCGGTTTCATCGACTACCTGGGGTATCCTTTCTGCCGAGGTCGTATTTTGCAGTGTGTCGAACGGGACGAAGGGCAGTACGACGATGCCCGCGATGTTTTTTGGGCGAGCGGCGCTGCTTTCTGCTGCCGGGCCGAAGTATTTCGGGCATTGGGCGGTTTCGACGAGGATTTTTTCGCCCACATGGAGGAGATCGACCTCTGCTGGCGGATGCAGCTGGCCGGTTACCGGGTGCGGATCGAGCCCCGGAGCCGGGTTTATCACCTCGG
>OKTM01000717.1_pt1 | contig 13091 bp, 9 predicted proteins | sample 1606401 | NCBI WGS metagenome assembly OKTM01 (sample SAMEA3879583, study PRJEB24766) | human gut metagenome | biome: human-associated habitat; feature: feces | place: USA | collected 1985/1987 | reverse complement strand
CTGGCCGCCATCAGCTCAAAAGCGGTTGATTGGGCTATACGGAACGTCGTGAAACATATTTCTTTCCGCACATCGGGGCATAAATGCACGTGTGGCGATTGTGGAGGGGAGTTTGACTATAAGGGAAAAGGAAAGTCTGCACGTTGCCCCCACTGTGGACACCGTTTGCAGACGGTTGATACGTTGGCACGCAAGAATAAAGAGGCATGCTACTTTTCCACCCTTGAAGCGGTGGACGGTATGCAAGTGCAGCGTGTGTTCCTGCTGACTGTCAACTACAGGAAAGGCAAGCCAATGGAAGCCTTTTGTAACGAGGTGTGCCGTCTGTGGCTTGACAGCAAAGGAAAGACTGCCGTCACTTCATTGGCAAGGACTTTGGGTTATTACAAGGACAGCTTCAGTTGGGCTTCATCCATCGAACTGAGGAGCATGACAGATGTTCATTGGGTTATCTCCAATACATACGTCTATCCTTATTATTCCGTCATACCTAAGCTAAGACGCAACGGTATGAAGGGCAGACTTCCCGATACCCATCCCATGCGTTTGGCGAATGCCTTGCTTTCCGACCATCGTATAGAGACGATGATGAAAGCCAAGGACTTACAAGCCGTAGCGTATTTTATCAGCCATCCTCACGACCTTGACAGGTTTTGGCAGTCCTACAAGGTAGCTGCAAGACACCATTATCAACCGGAGGATTATGATATGTGGTGTGACACCATCCGGCTGCTTGACAGATGCGGACGGGACATCCATAACACAAAGTACATCTGCCCCAAAGACCTCAAAGCCGAGCATGACCGTTGGTTGAGCAAGATGAACCTCATGGAGGAGAAGCGCAGGAACAAGGAACGGATGGAGAGAGCCAAAAGACACGAGGCGGACTTCTATAAGAACAAGTCTTGCTTCTTCGGCATCGTCATCCGTGACAATGACATTGAAATTTCTGTGCTTGACTCCTTGGAGGCATACAAGGCGGAGAGCGAAAAGATGAAGCACTGCGTGTTCCAATGCGAGTATTATGCAAAGACTGATACCGTTATTCTGTCGGCTCACGACCGACAAGGCAACCGTATCGAAACCGTAGAGTTCTCACTCACAAAAGGAAAAGTGGTGCAAAGCCGTGGCGTGTGCAACTCCAATACGGAATTCCATGACAGGATTATCAAGCTGGTCAATGACAATGCCCACCGCTTCTTGGAGGCGAAGGTTACAGCATAAGTTCCTGATATGTGTTCTGAACTCCGACTTGCGCCGTGAGGCGTGGGTCGGAGTATTGTAGACCTTTACTCAAAATTCGAGTTGCTGTCGCAACTGTAAAGATGATGAATGGCTGTTCGGTATCAAAGGTTTTAATCTTTGTCAAAGACTTCTCCTGAAATAGATACGATGTCATCTATCCGTAGGATGTCTCCATTCTCCAGTTTAATAGTTCGCTCATATTCGTTGAAAGATTTTATAATGCCGGTAACGGTTTCGTATTTTCCGCCACTCTTTTTATTATCTGGAATAAAATAGATGAAGGTATAGCTGTCCCTTTCCGTGATATTTTCAAGTGCTTGGTTAAGGCATTGCGACAGTTCTTCCATTTCGTCAGAAGAAAGCATAGTTCTTGCGTCTGTCAATCTTGTCGCCTCTGATATGGCATCATCATAGCCGACGAGAGCCGCAAAGGGAGCGAACTGAGCGGCACGGTTTTCCATCGGCATAGGTCTCCTGTTTTTGGAAACATGGTGAGGCAGGTTTATTATATCTTCATATCTACTCATGGTGTCCTCCTATCTGCTGGTTGCGTTCCTTTTGTGTAGCCCCTTCTGAATAGTTCAGGCCTGTAAGAATAGAGTTCTTACCGAATTTCTTTTTTATTTGGATTACTGCCTCCTGACGGCGACGCTCCTTAGCCAGTCTTTCTTTCTCAGCTTTCTCTCGTTCCATCTTTTCATAATCAGGAAACAGGTCAAGCTGCACAACATTATTTACAGGCTTCACTTCCACTTCACTGACAAGGTGGTTTATTGACAAGGTTAGTCTTCTCACCAATAAATCCGGATTAATGATACGGTCAAATAGCTCTCCTATTTTCTCCATGAGAATCTTTCCCGAAGAGGTCGGATGTTCTATATTGGTAGTGCCGTGCGCATGAACCGGAATTTTCCGGCCATAATGGTCTGTGGTAGTATTGCCTTCATATATGCCGTTGGATAATGATTCTATGTCATAGCCTACGGTGAGGACTATCTGGTCTGTCAACAGTTTCTTATCCACAAGTTCAAGAGAAACGGAATGTGCCATTTCAAGCACTACGATACGGGCTTTCTCGACTGTATAGGCTGACTGGAGAACCTGCCCACTGCTCATAGAACGTGTATCAGGGCGATAGGCTCTTACCAAATCCATTGTCACAGGTTCCCATCCCCATGCGTGGTCAATAAGCAGTTCTGCATTAACTCCGAACAATTTGTACAGGAAATATTCATGTTCCAACGAGCAACGGGCTATATCTCCCATAGTTATAATACCATATTGAGTGAGACGATTTGCTATTCCACGGCCTACACGCCAGAAGTCTGTCAGTGGAGTATGCTCCCAAAGCTGCCGACGATAAGACATCTCATCAAGTTCCGCTATGCGCACTCCATCCTTATCAGGCTGCATCTTTTTAGCTACAATATCCATGGCTATCTTACACAGATACATATTTGTTCCAATGCCGGCAGTAGCAGTAATACCCGTTTTAGCCAGCACCTCACGAATCATCTTCATGGCCAGTTCATGAGCCGTCATCTTATATGTGGAAAGATAGGGTGTTGCATCAATAAACACCTCGTCGATGGAATAGACATGCACATCTTCTGGATCAACATAGCGCATATACACCTCGTAAATACGTGTACTGTATTTGATGTAGTGAGCCATACGGGGCTTGGCCACAATATAGTCTAAGGCAAGGTCATTGTTTGAATCAAGCTTACATTTTGAATAGGATTTTCCCTGATGCCCACGTTGTCGGTTTACCTCACGAACCTTCTGTACCACTTCAAACAACCGTGGTCTGCCGCCTAAACCGTACTGCTTCAAGGCAGGGGAAACAGCCAGGCAAATCGTCTTCTCCGTCCGTGTCGGGTCAGCAACGACAAGGCAGGTATCAAGCGGGTCCAATCCTCGTTCCACACATTCCACAGAAGCATAGAATGATTTCAAGTCTATGGCGATATATTGTTTTAGAATCTCTGAATCCATACTAAAAGTATAACCTTTATAGAACCAACATACATAGTAATATAAGAATTGCAGATATAGCTATCCACATCCATATATTTGTGCCTTTCTTTGATTTAAGCTCGGACATAGAATGTTCGAGTTCTTTTGCTTGCTCTTTTGCGTGATTAAGCTCTTTCAAAGTTTCTGCATTTTGCATGGTAGCCTTTTCCAAACTTTTTTGTAACAGAGTATTCGCATCTTGCATCTTAGTCAGATTCTTGCCTAAGTCTTCCTGCTGTTTTTGATGAATTATTTGAAGCTTTTTCTGGCTCTCATTGAGAGTTTTTAGCTGTTCTTGTAGACTCTGGTTCTGCTTTTGCGCAGCCTCAATTTGTTCTATATGTTTTTTATTTGCTATCTGCTGTTCTTCATCTGCTTTCTTTTGATTCTCTGTCAGGACACGAAGTTTATCTTGCAGTTCTTTGTTTAGTTTATTAGCGGCTTCTACTTGCTCGTTATGCTTCTTTGTTGCTATTTCTTGTGCCTCAGTTGCTTTCTTTTGATTTTCAGTAAGCACACGCAATTTCTCCTGCAATTCTTTGTTCTGTTTATGCCCGGCATCAATCTGTTCTTTGAATTGTTTTTTTATCTGTTCTGTTAAAATTGCCCTTGAATGCGTTTTCTTTTCATTGGCACTTTCTACCATTTCTGAAAAATATTGTCCTAAGCCATTTGGTGTAGGAGCACATTTATCTACCAGTTGTTTGATAAACAACTTTTCCTCCACATGGCCAATAGCTCCGATTATAGGTGTCTTTAGTTCTATAATTGCAGCCAATACTTTAAGGTCATCCAATTTCTCGATTCCTCCACCACCGCCTCTTACAATAGCAATTATATCATATTGTAATTTATCAACCTTTTTAAGCTGTGTCACTAACTCTGCTGAATTAGAGAAACTAACCCTGTATTCTTCAAAATCAATAGCAGTACGTGCAGCATTAATACCTGCCTCAAAATCACCCATAGTAATTGAAGTTTCAGCGAAAATTAGTGCTATCTTAGGACGTCGGTCTGATAATAGCAAATTTTCAATGATAGTATCGACATTCTTAAATCCTATTGATGACTTCTTCTGCCTTAATTCAGACTGTTTTATTTCATCCTCACTTATGGCTTGCTCTTTTACAATTTCAATGCGACTAACATTTAGTACAATTTGAATGAATCCTTTTGATGAGATATTTCGATTTAGTACGCCGCCTACACTTACGAGATTTCCGTTTTTCAAGTTCTCTCTCTGTTGTTGGGTTAGCCGTAGTGTGAGTTCTTCTTGACTATCTTCATCTCTTAAAGAGTCATAGCAATATGCCCAATTCCCTTGTTTTTGATTTGCCAGATAGATACCACGCAGATATACAATCTGAGCATTAACAGATTGTCTTGCTAAAACGGAATTGAATATACCAATAATTTCCGATGGCTTATAAATGTTCTGTGAAACAGAAGAGGACTCTTGTTTTATGATTTCATTCATATTATTCTACGTATGGCTTTGGATGATAAAAACAGACAGAAATTAATAGGTAGCATATTGTTACATGGTTCGTTATTCCCATTATTATTCCCCTTTGTTAGAATACCAACAACTTCGTTACCTATAATGGCTGGACCTCCACTACAACCTGCTTTAAGATGTGTGTTTGTTAATGCCCCAAAATAATTTTCTTGCTTATAACACTCTACAAAAGCATCACACTCAATTAAATCAAACCCAGACGTACTTGTTTTGAAACTTATACTCTTTAATTTCATTCCACTTTCAATAACGCCATTGTACAGTTTAAGTTCGCTTTTCACTTCTGGCATGGAGAATACTGCAAGGTCATATTTGGAGGCATCCTGTTCATTTACTTCATAAAACGAGGGCTGCGTAAGATAACGTTTCCTTTTTGATAAAAAAATAAAGGGATTTTCAGAATCCCTTATTACGTGCCCAGGAGTAATGAAATACCCATCAATTAGAAAACCACAACCATCTACGTAGTTGGTGTTTTGAATTGGTAATATGTATTGTAGTAAACTCATTTCAAATCATTAATTATATCTATTATCGCTTTTGAATGTAAGTTTTCGTTTTTCCCCTGTGGGTGTTCGGAACAAATCATAATTGTATTCTTAATTAAGTAAGCTGTAGATTTGTATTCTCCCCATGATTTACATTCAATGGCTTGATCGTAATTCTCATGATTTAGATATGATAGAAAATCCTGAACCCAGTTTTCACCTGTTAGGAATACAATTATCCTGGGGGAAAGTTGTTCAATCTCTATTTCCAATATTTTTAGACAAGTTTCTAATTGTGCGTAATACAGTTCGTTGTTTGGATTACCTCCATTGAATGGGGCGACCTTGCAGACATTACTCCATGCTATATAGCTTGACCAATCTTCTGGGTAATAATATTCAGAGACTCTTTTTATAACCCTCCAAAATGCAGACCGACGTGAATTGTAACCATTATTATTTCCCTCAGAGTTTTCTACCCACTGCATCTGGTCATCTCTATTAAAGATCCTATCAGCAGTATTCCCAAATAATACATCAATATCTTCTTCGTCAGTAATCCATCCATTTGTAGCTCTTCCTACAAACAGAATGCCGGCATGTTCACTCTCTGGAAAGTTACGTCCCCATTGCATACAGAAAAAAGCCTTGGAATATGAAAAACCTTTTACAGATTGTATAAGGCTCTCATATAAAGGATATAATCTCCTTCTTAATGTTTTTGCAAATTCTGCATTCATATGTTATCTATAGGTTGTGAGAATTCTCTTTCATGTCTTGTTTTTCCAATGGATAAACCTGCTATTACTTTTGCACCTGATCCTTCCAAAAGTCTCTTGAAATTTTCCATTGATCTTCCAGATGTAATTACATCGTCAAATAGTATAACATATTTATCCTTAAAATAATCCGAGTTTATACTAAATTGGGCTTGGGCAACTCCTCCCAAATGTTTAGCCTCACCTTCATTAAAAATGTAAACATAATCATAGCCATTTTTCATGCCGGTCAAAGAACAAAGATTTTCAGAAAAATCTTTGTATCTTCTTTCCGTTACAATTTTCTTGGATGACGGAATGCAAACAAGTGTTAGTTTAGAAGCTCTGCTTCCAAAAAACTTATTTATTACTCGCCTTAATAAAGGAAGAATTTCATTCATAGATCTTTTATGCCTGCTCTGGATTTCTAACTCAGATTGTGGCCTATTGGGATTTGCCTTAAAATCCCAGATTAAATTTCTTATATCCCATTCCCTTTCAGATGCGTCCCAGTCGCAAGTCGTAGGATAATAGTAATAGAGTGAAAAGCAATGAAGAGTAGAACGATTGGGTTGTGGCCACGAAGATACATAAGACTTTAAATTACTGATGTCCTGTTGCCGTTTGTATTCTTCCAAACGTATTCTTTCTTCTTCTAATTTTCTAAGTCTTTCAGCTTCTTCCGCTTTTCTTTTTTCCTCTTCAATGCGTTTCTTTTCTTCTTCCTCCCGCTTAATTCTTTCAGCTTCTTGTTTGGCTTTTTCTTTTATTTTCCTCTTTGTGGCATTTACAATTTCCTCTTTTTCAAAGCCTTTTAATAGAGAAATGTACACTATATCCGTATAACAGTCATAGCGACCTTTCTTTAAGCAATCTTTACGGCAGTTTCTTTTGAGGTTGATTAATGTCTGACAGTTTTCTTTCATTCGACTGACAGTAGAAATCAAATCAATAACGACATAACGAACTTGATCCTCAACAGAAATGGGCGATGGATTGATAAATCCATACGGAATACCTCTTATGTTGAGTTGTTCCATTAAATATTTAAAATGATAGTTTGCTACATCCTTTGTCAAAAGTTCGTCAATGGCAAATACTATTTTTATATTCTCATCTTTTTTATAAATCTCACTTAGTTTTCCTATAAAACCTAATAAATCATCATATACTCTTTGGATGAAATAACGCTGCTTTCTATAAAATTGAGGCAAATTTTCCTTATTGCTTTTGTAGGTAGGAAAATAACTTAAATCTACGCCATCAACCTCGCTATATCCCGAATTGAATAAATTCCATACCTTGTATGGTCCGCTTCCTTTTTCACCGTTTACTTTTAAAATTTCAAATGGTATCTCATAAATGTAGCACCCGTAATCTGAAAGTATTTTAGGCATAAGTTTTCTACATTCTGCAGCATATTCCTCTTGTGAATGTATCCATTTTTCATAGAAGGAGGCTTCATCGGCAGATTTTTCAAAAAGACAAATTTCGTCTTCACGCTCTACGATCTCATATATTGATAAATCAGCACTATTTTTTCCATCATCATATGTATAATATCTTTCAAGGGCTGGTAGTCCTTTGGGGTATTTCTTTTTTAGTTGATTATACTTTCTTTGTGCAACATCTAGTTTTTGTATTTCATCTATCTTATGAATAATTATTTCTTTGTCATTTCCATATGTGTTTTGACATTTGTATGCGGAAAGGCCAAACGGATATTGTTTTGCGATTTTAGCATACTCTTCATCTATGCATTTCAACGCATAAGCATCTAACTCGCTTAAATGGAGGCACAAATATTCTATATCACTTTGACTACGATGTGAAAATACCAAGAAACTTTCATGATATTTTTTTCGCCTTTCATTGGCTAAAACTTCATCTTCATATTGAATCCGTAAATCTTCCTTTCTTAGCTCAGCTTTAATACGATCTTCATCCATACGCAACTCGTTAATATGCAAATAAATTTTCTCGTATTCTTCTTTGTCTAGATTGTCTATTGAACGAGGTGCGGTTCTATTTATATGTTCTTGAGGAATGCACTTTTTTTGAAATTCTCTAAATCGAATTAAATCACTGGAATGAAAGGATTCCCATGCTATTTTCATTGGATTTATAAGAGGGTCGGATTTCTCTCCTTTTTTCAATCTTGCTTCATTCTCAAGGCGAATAGCATATTTGCTTTTCCTGTTACCAGGCAATGTTACAGAAACTCCGGGTATATCATTAAGCGAAAGTTTTTTTACTAACTCATAAAATGCGTGTGGATATAGAGAAGCGGCTTGGATAACATCTTGCCTACGCTTGTCATACGCCTTTTCTTCAGCAATTATTTTCTCAAAATCCAAAATTTCTTTTTTATGATTTACAACATACAATTTGTCATTATATGTTGGGCGGAGGTCAAAACAGCTAGAAAGAGTGCCTACAATCTGTTTGCCCCGCCATCTGCGAAATGCTTCAGAGTGGTTATTTACCAAATCATTGTATGTAGAAATAACCTCAGGATTAAGGAAGCCCAGGATACTATCAAATACACCCATATTGATTATCTTATCAAGGTTAATATCTCATCAGGTCTAACAATTGCATGAGAATAGCCTGATTGTAGCAACTCGCTCTTTTCTTTCGTTCCCCAAAAACAAGCCACACTTTCAATGCCTGCAGCATTCGATGCCTGAATATCAATGACTCTGTCACCAAAAGAGATAGCTTTTGAAGCAGGGATTTGCATAAATTCAAGGGCTTTTAGCATCGGAGCAGGATGCGGCTTTATTGGCTTTGCATCATGATAACTCACGATGTATTGGGCTGGAATATTATAAAAAGCTATTAGTCGCTCTATATAAGGACGTGGGGATGTACTGACAATGGCTGTTTTAATGTTATGCTTACGGATAACTTCTAAAACATCAGCCATGCCTGCATACATTGATGTTTGGGGAATCAAGTTATATACCTGACTCCATTCCCTTTTATGTCGTAGTTCTTCTAAACATGTGGTATCAACCAATGTCAAGTCCATATCGAAAATTATACTTCTCATAATCATTAAGTCATTGTTACTAATTTGGCTGGTTGTTTTTACCTGCCGACAATGGATTTTATTCTAATCAATATTCCAGTACGCATCTGGATCGCCATCAAATACATCATCTATATCTTGATCACTCCAACCTTCAACGTCTTGCGCATATGAGCCGTTATACCTTTCATATGTTTCTTCCTCATAAGGGTCATAGTCTGGCTCCTCATTATACGGTTCTTCATAGCATGAGCTGTAATCAGGATTGATCGTGTGTGCCAAAAAGAGACCTGTCACATTTTTTGCACCAAGTGATTTCAATTTATCTGCTGTTAAATTGAATGTTGTGCCTCTTGTGATAACATCATCTATTAAAAGAATATTCTTGTTCACGATTCCAGTTCCGTCAAATCCAAATGATTCAATTGGATTGCCGGTTTTTCCTGTAAGATAACCTGCATCTTTGTCATATTTATTAAATATGGCTTTTTGCTCAACAGAATATCCTTCTTTTCGGATAGCATCTGCTAACTTAGAAAATCTTATGGATGTCTTATGCTCTGTAGAACCAGGAATAAAGCAAACTACCCATTCGCTCTTTGAGTTGCCGGTAATCTCTTTTATTTTATCGAGAAAACTTTTCTTAATACTTTCTGAAAGTTCTCCATTTTTGAAAGCATAGACTATTTCTCTATCCTGCTCCTGTTGAATGTCAGCACTATATCTCTTTGGAAGATATTCTTTAAGATAATAATAATTGTACATATCCAACTGTTTAATGATTCGTCTTTCTCGTGATAAAACAATAAACTCAATAATGACCTTTACTAAAAAAGTGATTGTTGCTGAACTGGATTGATACTCTTATGAGCCTTTTCAATGATAGAACAGGCATCATCTATACCAGTAGAACGGAGAGCGTAAGCCTTCTGTTCCTTCACAAGTTTAATGTTACCTTGAACTTTTTCATTGGAAGTGTCTTCATCTGTCTTATACTCTACAGCAAAAAGAGGCTTTTTGGACTGAATAGTTGCATTAACAGCGTGCATAGTACCACCCTTTACACCTGTTTGGACTACGACAGTAGCATAAGATAGGCCGGCTTGCAATCTATCTCTTGCAACCAAACCGTATCTTCCGCAACTTTGGCCAACAGGGTATTCACTTAATAGCAAGCCTCTTTTTACAACGATCTCCTTTGCCAAATCGAGGTTTTCTTTGGGATATATTGAATCCCAATCAAGGCCATTTGCCAGAAATGCAGTAGTAGCTCCTCCTACGGCTAATGCACCCTGATGCCCAGTAGTATCGCATCCGATGGCAAGGCCTGAGACGATGTTATACCCTCGTTTGGCAAATTCACCAGAAAAATGTTTTCCTGCCAAAATGCCATTTCGAGTAGGCTCTCTGGTTCCAATGACAGCAATTCCAAGCTTTTTCAATACATCAAGATTACCCCTGTAATAGAGAAGTATGGGCGGGTCTAATTTGCCTTCTTCGTTTACGCAAGATTTCAAGATCTCTGGGAAAATGCTTTCATAAAAAGATATTATGCCAACATCTTCACTTTTACATTTTGAAATAATACGTAACGCTACTCGATGTGCATCTTCCAAGTCATCTGCAGTAATGGATTGCAGCTTTTTCCCTTTTAGACTTTTCCAAAATTTGCACAGGCTTTCCATTGTCGTAATGTGAGTGTCTGCTTGATCTGCAATTTTGAATATCGTTTTATTACCAACTCCATCTAACTGTTGAAGGGTAAGAATCATTTCTGTTGATAATGCCATTATTCTATATATTTTAATGTTAGAATTTCAGTTTCGGAAGTGAGTTGACTATGTCAACTGTCTGAACCGAAAGATTTATTACCGAGAGAAGGAGGTCATAAATGTAAGTAGGATTCTTATGCTCACGACTCCACTCATTAGGATCATTTATAATGAGAGATTTTGAATCCTGAGAAACAGCATATCGCTCCATAATCCATTCTATCGCTGATTTACCGTTGACTATATATTCATAGGCTTTCGCCGGAATATTCTCTATAGTAATATGATCATTGTAAATAATACGTGATTTATCAGGAACAAGTTTACCTTTTTCATTCCTAACTTTGGGGAATGTCATCTTATCTACAAAGAAATGGCTATACTTGGTGTAAGCAAAAGGCTTTTCAGCGGAATCTTCCTCAAATACAGCATCAGCGACCTTTGGAGTAACATCGGGACAGGGTGGAACTTGCTCGTAATTCAAGTGCAAATCAGCAAGAGCTTTCCCTGCCTTATAGAAAGCCATGAAGTCCTCCACATTGTCAACGATGGGAATACGTGGAAGAGATTTCTTAAGGTCAGCTGCAAAACGTTCGCGGTATTGCGGAGAATGCAAGATACCATAGACATAATAGAAAATATGCTCTTTAGTGATAGCCTTGGAATTGCCGAAGCGTTTACGCACTTCTTTTAGAATCCAGTCTGTTATGCCATCATGTCTTTTATAACGGTCTTTTGATTCATCTGTGTCAAAAAGCGAGCCTTGAATGTCTTTTCGCTCTTCATACCAATAAAGAGGAAAACATTGGCTTTTGCCGATGAGTTCAAGATCTGGTAGTTGATCAGTAATTATACAAGAAAAGTCCTTTGTTACACCAATACCACTAACACAAATTAATTTGTTAGAAGTGATGCCCGTAGGGAATAATCTTAGTTGCTGATATGTACGCTGAATTAAATCTTTTTGAAAAATAAAATTTTGCTTAGTAAAAGGTCGATAACAGGATTCTACAAACCGCGAATAGTCTAATTTGAATATCTCCTGTTTTTTTGCAGAGTTCTTAAACATATCTGTCCATACTATTTTTGTAGGATCAGTTTGTAATTCATAATTGGCATTTAATGCTAATTTCATACGCTCCGAATTATAGAACGAAATCAATGATTCTATTTTATTGCATAATGATTCTTTTGAAAAATCATACAAAAAAGTATCCTTATTGGTAGCAATACCTAATGATAAGGTAGAAAAGAAAGATTGCTCGTCTATTTTGAACTTCTTCTCAGGGGCTACTGGAATAAGCTGGTCAAAAATGCCATCGCGTTGATTTATCCAATCATGTTTCTCTGTTGGATTTATAACTTCCCAGTCAAGTGTACGACCATGTACCGACTTGAATTTTTTGATAAAGTTTAGCTTCTGTTCACGAGTCAGATAATCTCCTATATCATGATAGTGGATTGTAGCAGCTTTACTATTTTTCGCAGGATTCTTAACAAGAATTGTAATCGTTATAGGTGTACGAGAACCTCCTCCAAAAATCTTTCCACCTTCTTTGCGAGATAATTCCCCACTTGTCCGTTGATTTCCTCGAAGATTTAACACATAAATGTCCGTAAATTCAGATTCAAGACAGGCACGGAAACCATCTTGAGCATTACCGTCAAGCCATGAACCATTACTAATAAATGCCACTATGCCTCCATCTGAATTGTCTGCAATACGGTCAGTAGCCCATCTAAAAGCTTTAATATAACTATCATATAATGCTTTCGTCAAATTAGCTGAGGATTTTGCTGCATAAGTATCAGAAACTCGTTTATCCAATACGGGATAAGTCATATTTGCAGCATTATCATTTGCAGACTTTTGCCCTATCGAATAAGGAGGATTTCCAATGATAACACGAATTGGAGCTTTCTTTTGGCGCAAAACTCCTTCTGAATTTTCTTTGAAAAATTCTTGTGAAAGTGATTGTTGTTTGGTTTCTGCAAGTTGGAAAGTATCTGTTAAGCAAATTCCGTCGTAGTTCACATAGTGATCTGGCTTCATCAGGTCATGATATACTGCTTCTATATTTACATCGGCAATGTAATAGGCAAGCAAGACTATTTCATTGCAATGTATTTCATTGCGATACTTGCGTTCCATGTCTTCGGGTTTAATAAGTCCTGACTGGAGTAGGCGTGTGATGAATGTACCTGTTCCTGTGAATGGATCAAGAATGTGTACATTTTCATCTGAAAGGGATGTGT
>OKTM01000670.1_pt1 | contig 13880 bp, 20 predicted proteins | sample 1606401 | NCBI WGS metagenome assembly OKTM01 (sample SAMEA3879583, study PRJEB24766) | human gut metagenome | biome: human-associated habitat; feature: feces | place: USA | collected 1985/1987 | reverse complement strand
AGAACCAGATGCGGATGGAGTTGTGGATCGCCGCCATCGGCTAAAACCGAATGCCATGAGTGCCGGGGATTTCAGCCGATACGACAATATGAAGATGCTGCTGCATCATATCTACGAATTCCGTAAGGGCGTTCGGGATCTGGTGCTCTGCACGCTGTGCCCGACCTGTGCCGGGCTGCTGATCGAACGGCTTCGCAGTCAGGGTATCGACTATCTGTTGCAGCCGGTAACGGAGCAGAAGGTCAATCTCTATTTCGGCAAGCGTAGCTGCCTGGACGCCGTGCAGACGTTCGTCGATAAACCGCTGAACAAACTGACTCCCGAGGAGGATTTCATGCTGGGCATCATGTTGGGTTATGATATTTCGATGCAGTGCGAACGCTACTGCAAGCGTAAATTTCATCTGTCCGGTCTGATCGCCTGATCGCGGAGCGGTTAAAAGATTCGGGGGAGAAGTTTTCGCTTCTCCCCCGAATCGCATATTCCGCAGAGCGGTCGTTTAGATTACGATGTTGATGATTTTGCCCGGTACGACGATGATCTTTTTCGGGGCCTTGCCTTCGAGCCACTTCTGCGCTTCGTCCGTGCGTACGATGTCCGCCTGGATGTCGGCCGGGGAGAGCGTCAGGGCGTATTCCTTTTTGAAACGCAGCTTTCCATTGACCGAAACCGGATATTCGAACGAACTTTCCACGAGGTATTTCTCCTCGCAGACGGGGTATTGCGCGTCGCAGACCGAGGTCGTGTGTCCCAGCGTGTGCCACAGCTCCTCGGCGATGTGCGGTGCGAAGGGGGCGAGCAGCACGGTCAGCGGTTCGAGGATCTCGCGCTTCGGGCAGCCGCCCAACTCGTTCAGGCAGATCATGAAAGCGGCGACCGAGGTGTTGAACGAGAAATTTTCGATGTCCTCGCGCACCTTTTTTATCGTTTTATGAAGCGTCTTCAGCTCTTTATCCGTGGCTTTTTCGTCCGTAAGGATCAGTTGTCCTTCGCGGTTGTAGAAGAGGGCCCAGAAACGGCGCAGGAATTTATGCACGCCGTCGATGCCGTTCGTGTCCCACGGTTTCGACTGTTCGAGCGGGCCGAGGAACATCTCGTACATGCGCAGTGTGTCGGCGCCGTAGTTATCGACGATGTAGTCGGGGTTCACGACGTTGAACATCGACTTCGACATCTTTTCGATCGCCCAGCCGCAGACGTACCTGCCCTCTTCGAGGATGAACTCCGCATCCTTGAATTCGGGGCGCCATGCGCGGAACGCGTCGAGATCGAGTATGTCGTTGCGCACGATGTTCACATCGACGTGGATCTCCTGGGTTTTGTACTGGTCTTTCAGCCCGAGCGATACGAATTTGTTGGTGCCGACCACGCGATAGACGAAATTCGAACGGCCCTGGATCATACCCTGATTGACGAGTTTCTTGAACGGCTCCGGTTCGCAGACATATCCCAGGTCGTAGAGGAACATGTTCCAGAAGCGCGAATACATCAGGTGCCCTGTCGCGTGTTCGATGCCGCCGACGTAGAGATCGACGTTGCGCCAGTATTCGTTGGCGGCGCGGCCCACGAGCGCCCGGTCGTTGTGCGGGTCCATGTAGCGCAGGTAGTAGGCCGACGATCCGGCGAATCCGGGCATCGTGGATACTTCGAGGGGATAGCCTTCGGGCGTCGTCCACTCCTTGGCCCGTGCCAAGGGCGGTTCGCCCTGTTCGGTCGGGCCGAAGTTGTCGATCGGCGGCAGCTCCAGCGGCAGCCGCTCTTCCGGCAGCGGATAGGCCGTGCCTTCCTTGTAGTAGATCGGGAACGGCTCGCCAGTAGCGCTGACGGGAGAAGATGGCGTCGCGCAGGCGGTAGTTCACTAACCGGCGGCCCAATCCGCGTCGCTCGATTTCGCCCAGGATGCGACCGATCGCCTCCTTTACATCGAGTCCGTCGAGCAGATCCGAGTTGATCAGTTTGCCCGATTTGGCGTCGTAGGACTCTTTCTCGATGTCGCCGCCCTCGACGACCGGGATGATCTCCAGCCCGAAATGGCGGGCGAAGGCGTAGTCGCGCGAATCGTGGGCAGGAACAGCCATGATCGCCCCCGTGCCGTAGCCAGCCAGCACGTAGTCCGAAATGTAGATCGGAATCGCCTTGCCCGTGAAAGGGTTGATCGCATAGGAGCCTGTCGCTACACCGCTTACGCGCTTGGTTTCGGCGATGCGCTCCCGCTCGGAGCGTTTCTTCGCCTGGGCGATGTACTCCTCGACGGCGGCCCGTTGTTCGGGCGTGGTAAGGTCGTGAACCCATTCGTGCTCCGGAGCGATGACCATGAAGGTAACGCCGAAGATCGTGTCGGGACGCGTGGTGAATATCTCGAGTTTTCGGTCGGAGCCCTGGATGTCGAAGAAGACCTGGGCGCCTTCCGAACGGCCGATCCAGTTGCGCTGGATCTCCTTCAGCGAGTCGCTCCACTCGAGCCGCTCCAGTCCGTCGAGCATCCGCTGGGCGTAGGCCGTTACGCGGAGCAGCCACTGTTTCATCCGCTTCTGTTCGACGGGAAAGCCGCCGCGTTCGGAGAGTCCGTCCTTCACCTCGTCGTTGGCCAGTACCGTGCCCAGCTGCGGACACCAATTGACCATCGTGTCGGCGCGGAACGCCAGGCGGTAGTTCTGGAGGATCTGTTCGCGTTCCTCTTCGGTTTTGGATTTCCATTCGTCGGCCGTGAAACGCATCTCCTGCGTGCAGGCGGCGTCGAGTCCTTCGGTGCCCTGCGCCTCGAAACGGGCGACGAGTTTTTCGATCGGTTCGGCCTTGTCCGTACTGCGGTCGTAGTAGTGTTTGAACATCTCCAGAAAGGCCCACTGGGTCCATTTGTAATAGGAGGGATCGCAGGTGCGGACCTCACGGTGCCAGTCGAACGAGAAGCCGATCTTGTCGAGCTGTTCCCGGTAGCGGGCGATGTTCCGTTCGGTCGTTACGGCAGGGTGCTGCCCCGTCTGAATGGCGTACTGTTCGGCAGGCAGGCCGAAAGCGTCGTAGCCCATCGGATGAAGTACGTTGAAGCCGCAAAGCCGTTTGTAGCGCGAGTAGATGTCCGAAGCGATATAGCCCAGCGGGTGTCCGACGTGCAGACCCGCACCCGAAGGGTAGGGGAACATGTCGAGCACGTAGAATTTGGGACGTGTGGGATCGGCTTCCACGCGATAGGTTTCCTCTTCCTGCCAGCGGCGCTGCCACTTGGCTTCTATCTCTTTGAAATTGTACTCCATAGGTTTGAATTGTTTTCGTTTCAGGGGCAAAGATAGTGAAAGCCCGGCGAAATCGGGAGAATTTATTCTCCAAGATTTCCGAACAGCCTCCTGTCTTCTGCAAAGATAGTGAAAGATGGGGGGCGAGCCAAACTTGTCCGGACCGTATTCTGTCTTCTGTAAATGGAGAAAGGAAGCGACGGGCCGGATTTGACTTTGAACTTGTTTCTCCGTTTTCCGGATCCGGTATCATTTGTAAATACTCCTTATATTCTTCGTTTATCGGCCTCTTTTCGGGACCCCTGTTCGTTGTACGGCGGAGTTCGTATGTCCTCGGTTTCCGTTTCGGGTCCGGTCCCGCCTTCCTGTACGGAAAGATGGCGGAAGCCGGAGACGGATCGAAATTTTTTGATTGAGAGAGGCTTGCCCTTTGCTTCGGAGAATTGGGGTGAAAGACCCGGATGAGCTGTCCGGGTGTCGTAGTGGAGCCTGTGTTTTGGTGAGACGGGAGGTCGGCTGGAGGCCGAAAGACTATTTCGCGGAGAGCAGATAGGTTTTATTGTCAGTAAGTTGCGGATTTGTATATAAGCATTATATTATATGCTTGTAAATTCTATAAATAAAAAGAATCGATAAAAGGGCTGAAATGGGCTAAAATGCTGAAAAATCGGGCTGGAACGGCAAAAAATGTTGCACTTATATATGGCGGTTCGGAATTTTTGCGTATCTTTGCAGTCCATTTTGGACAATGGAGATTGAAATTCAAACCATTTATTAAAGGACAAAAACAGTAAGAAATGCCTACTATTCAACAGTTAGTGAGAAACGGCCGAGTACGTCTGGAGGACAAGAGCAAGTCCCCCGCACTGGCCGCGTGTCCGCAGCGCCGGGGCGTTTGTACGCGTGTGTACACCACGACCCCGAAGAAGCCGAACTCGGCGATGCGTAAGGTGGCGCGTGTAAGATTGACCAATGGCAAGGAGGTCAACGCCTATATCCCCGGAGAAGGCCACAACTTGCAGGAACACTCCATCGTGCTGGTTCGCGGCGGTCGTGTGAAGGACCTTCCGGGTGTGCGTTATCACCTGGTGCGCGGTGCTCTCGACTCCGCAGGTGTGGACGGACGCCGTCAGCGTCGTTCCAAGTACGGTGCAAAACGCCCCAAGGCAGGTGCAGCGGCTCCCGCTAAAGGCAAGAAGTAATATCAGGACTACGACAAAACATTAATTTAGCCAATAACAATGAGAAAAGCTAAGCCAAAGAAGCGAATTCTACTTCCGGATCCGAAGTTCAGCGATGTCGCAGTAACGCGTTTCGTGAACAACCTTATGCTGGATGGTAAGAAGAGTATTGCCTATACCATTTTTTATGACTCTCTGGAGTTGGTGGGCAAGAAGATGAAGGATGCTGATAAATCTCCGCTGGAAGTCTGGAAACAGGCTCTCGAGAATATCACGCCCCAAGTCGAAGTTAAGTCGAAGCGTATCGGTGGCGCGACATTCCAGGTTCCTATGGAGGTTCGACCGGAGCGCAAGATTTCGATTTCTATGAAAAACCTTGTCCTTTACTCCCGCAAGCGCGCCGGTAAAACGATGGCTGAGAAACTCGCTGCCGAAATCGTGGATGCCTACAACCAGCAGGGTGCCGCTTTCAAGCGTAAGGAGGAGATGCACCGCATGGCCGAGGCCAACAAGGCATTTGCACACTTTAGATTTTAATTAGGAGATTCGACAGATGGCAAGAGATTTAACTTATACTCGCAATATCGGTATCATGGCTCACATCGATGCCGGTAAGACGACCACCTCGGAACGAATTCTTTTCTACACGGGTAAAACGCACAAGATCGGCGAAACGCACGAAGGTGCTGCCGTGATGGACTGGATGGTGCAGGAGCAGGAGCGCGGTATTACGATTACCTCGGCTGCTACGACCGCTTTCTGGCAGTACAAGGGCCACCAGTACCAGATCAACCTGATCGACACCCCGGGACACGTCGATTTTACGGTTGAGGTGGAGCGTTCGCTCCGTGTGCTGGACGGCGCTATCGCCACGTTCTGCGCCGTAGGCGGTGTGGAGCCCCAGTCGGAGACCGTTTGGCGTCAGGCCGACAAATATAATGTGCCGCGTATCGGTTACGTCAATAAGATGGACCGTACGGGTGCCGATTTCCTGGCCGTTTGCTCTCAGATCAAGGAGCACTTCGGCGCTACGGCACTTCCGGTCGTTCTTCCGATCGGTGTCGAGGACAAGTTCGAAGGTTTGATAGACCTTATATATAATAACGCGATTTATTATTTCGACGATAAGACCGTGCGTGATAATTTCGAGATTCGCGAGATTCCCGAGTCGATGAAGGCCGAGGCTGCCGAATGGCGTGCCAAGCTCATCGAAGAAGTCGCCGCTACGGACGATGCGCTGATGGAGAAATTCTTCGAGGATCCCGATTCGATCACTCCCGACGAACTCCTGGCTGCGATCCGTAAAGCTACGATTTCCATGCAGCTCGTGCCGATGCTTTGCGGCTCGTCGTTCCACAACAAAGGCGTGCAGAAGTTGCTTGACTATGTGATGGCATTCCTGCCGTCGCCGCTCGATGTGCCTGCTGTCAGGGGTATAAATCCCAAGACCGATGCGGAGGAAGTGCGTCATGCCAGCGTAGAGGATCCGTTCTGCGGTCTGGCGTTCAAGATCGCTACCGATCCGTTCGTCGGCCGTCTGTGCTTCGTACGCGTTTATTCGGGTAAGCTCGATGCCGGTTCTTATGTACTTAATTCCCGCAGCGGTAAGCGTGAGCGCATCAGCCGCCTGTACCAGATGCACTCCAACAAGCAGAATCCGTTGGAGGTTGTAGAGGCCGGTGATATCTGCGCAGCCGTAGGTTTCAAGGAGATTCGCACGGGCGATACGCTTTGTGCGGAAGATGCACCCATCGTATTGGAGCAGATGACCTTCCCCGAGCCGGTGATCGGTTTGGCTGTGGAGCCCAAGACGCAGAAAGACCTCGATAAGCTGGGTATTGCCCTGGGCAAGCTGGCCGAGGAGGATCCTACCTTTACCGTACATACCGACGAGGACAGCGGCCAGACCGTGATCAGCGGTATGGGTGAGTTGCACCTCGACATCATCGTGGACCGTCTGCGCCGTGAGTTTGGCGTGGAGATCAACCAGGGCGCTCCCCAGGTGAACTACAAGGAGTCGCTCACCAAGACGGTTCAGCACCGCGAGGTGTTCAAGAAGCAGACGGGCGGTCGCGGTAAGTTCGCCGACATCATTTTCGAAATCGGTCCTGCCGACGAAGGCACGATGGGTCTTACCTTCGTGGATGAAGTCAAGGGCGGTAACATTCCGAAAGAGTTCATTCCCGCCGTGCAGAAAGGTTTTGCCGCAGCGATGGCGAACGGTGCACTGGCCGGCTACACGATGGACTCGATGAAGGTTACCCTGAAGGACGGTTCGTTCCACCCGGTCGATTCCGACCAGTTGTCTTTCGAAATCTGCGCCCGTAACGGTTACCGCAACGCCGCTCCCAAGGCCGGTTCGGTCATCAAGGAGCCGATCATGTCCGTCGAGGTGGTGACGCCCGAGGAGAACATGGGCGACATCATCGGCGACCTGAACAAGCGCCGCGGTCAGGTGACGGGTATGGAGTCGAAGGGTAATGCCCGCGTAGTGAAGGCCAAAGTGCCCCTGTCGGAGATGTTCGGTTATGTGACCGTGCTCCGTACGATCTCGTCGGGTCGTGCCACCTCTTCGATGGAGTTCTCGCACTTCGAGGAAGTTCCGGCGAACATTGCCAAGGAGGTGATCGAGAAGGCAAGTGGTAAACGTAAGGAATTAGAATAAGAAAAACATATGAACCAGAAAATTAGAATCAAACTGAAGTCTTTCGACCACAACCTCGTCGATAAGTCGGCCGAGAAGATCGTGAAGACCGTGAAGAGCACGGGAGCCGTAGTCAGCGGTCCGGTGCCCCTTCCGACGCACAAGCAGATTTTCACCGTGAACCGCTCGACCTTCGTCAATAAAAAGGCGCGCGAGCAGTTCCAGCTCTGCACGTTCAAGCGGATCCTCGATATCTATTCATCGACTCCCAAGACCATCGACGCTCTGATGAAACTGGAGCTTCCTTCGGGTGTCGAAGTGGAGATCAAGGTCTGATAGACTGATCGAAACCTGTTTCGGATCGTGCCGCCGCCCGGTGTCGAGCCGGTGCGGCAGCCCTTTCCGGCACGTTTTGCCGCTACGGGATCGCAAATGTTCCCGACAGTTCTAAGAAGATCACTTTATACTTTATATTAACAAACGTAATTTGACAAAAATGTCAGGACTTATTGGAAAGAAAATCGGAATGACTTCCGTTTACAGTGCCGAGGGTAAGAACATACCATGCACTGTCATTGAGGCTGGTCCGTGCGTAGTTACGCAAATCAGAACCGTGGAGAAGGACTCCTACGAAGCGGTTCAGATTGCCTATGACGACAAAAGTGAAAAGCACACCACCGGCAGTTTGTTAGGACACTTCAAGAAAGCCGGCACTACCCCTAAACGCAAGATGGCTGAGTTTAAGGATATGCCTGAAGTGAACCTGGGCGATACGCTGACCGTCGATATGTTCTCGGAAGAGGACTGGGTCGATGTGACGGGGATCTCCAAGGGTAAAGGCTTCCAGGGCGTTGTGAAGCGTCACGGTTTCGGCGGCGTGGGCGGTCAGACTCACGGTCAGCACAACCGTCAGCGCAAGCCGGGTTCGCTCGGTGCATCGTCCTATCCTTCGCGCGTATTCCCGGGCAAACGTCTGCCGGGCCGTATGGGCGGTGAGCAGGTGAAAGTTTTGAACCTGAAAGTTTTGAAAATTATTCCCGAGAACAACCTGATTCTGGTGAAAGGTTCGATTCCGGGGGCAAAGGGTGCTTATTTAACAATTGAGAAATAGTATGGAATTAGCTGTATTAAACACACAAGGAAAAGAGACAGGCCGTAAAGTGGTCCTTTCGGACGCTGTTTTCGGCGTGGAGGCTAATGACCACGCTATCTACCTGGACGTGAAGCAGTATCTTGCCGATCAGCGCCAGGGTACCCATAAATCCAAGCAGCGCAACGAGGTGGCCGGTTCGACCCGCAAGCTCAAGCGTCAGAAAGGTACGGGCGGTGCTCGTTGCGGCAGCATCAAATCGCCTCTGTTCGTAGGCGGCGGCCGCGTGTTCGGTCCCGTTCCCCGCGACTACAGCTTCAAGCTCAACAAGAAGCTCAAGCAGCTGGCTCGCCGCAGCGCTCTTACTTACAAGGCACAGGCAGGTGCGATCTGCGTGGTGGAGCCTATTTCGATGGACGCTCCCAAGACTAAGTCGATCGTAGCGATGGCCGAGGCTCTGAAGGTTGCCGACAAGAAAGTCCTGCTGGTTTTGCCGGATTCGAACGTCAATCTTCAGCTCTCGTGCCGCAACCTCCCCTACGTGAAAGCCATTCTGGCTTCGAACGTCAATACGTACGAAGTGATGAACGCTTCGGCGCTGGTGATGGTAGAGGGTGCCGAGAATATTTTGAATACAATGTTAGCCTAAACACGCGCAAGAAAAATGGAAATTATCATTAAGCCAATACTGACCGAGAAAATGACGATTCAGGGCGAGAAGCTGAACCGTTACGGTTTTATCGTTGACGTTAGAGCTAATAAGCTGCAGATCCGTAACGCCGTAGAGCAGCTTTACAACGTGGTTGTAACGGATGTGAATACGGTGAACTACATGGGCAAACTCAAGAGCCGCTACACCAAGGCGGGTCTTCTGGAAGGCCGTGCTAATAACTTCAAGAAGGCGATCGTCACCTTGAAGGATGGAGACAAGATCGATTTTTACAGTAATATCTAAAAGAGATGGCAGTAAGAAAGTTTAAACCGGTAACACCCGGTACAAGACATAAGATTATCGGCACGTTCGACGAGATCACGACGAACGTACCGGAGAAATCGCTCGTCAGCGTCAAGAAAAGTTCAGGCGGACGTAACAATACGGGTAAGATGACGGTTCGCTACATCGGCGGCGGTCACAAACGTATGTATCGTCATGTGGACTTCAAGCGTGTGAAGGATGGCGTTGCTGCAACTGTGAAAACGATCGAGTACGATCCGAATCGTACGGCACGCATCGCATTGGTTGTGTATGCCGACGGCGAGAAGAGCTATATCCTGGCTCCGAACGGCCTTCAGGTCGGCCAGACCGTCATGAGCGGCGCAGGTGTCGCTCCCGAAGTCGGAAATACGCTCTTCCTGAGCGAGATTCCGCTGGGTACGGTCATCCACAACATCGAACTCTACCCCGGTCAGGGCGCCGCGATGGCTCGTTCGGCCGGTTCCTATGCTCAGCTTTTGGCACGTGAAGGCAAGTTCGCCGTTATCAAATTGCCTTCAGGTGAGACTCGTATGGTACTCGTAACTTGCCGTGCAACTGTCGGCGTTGTGTCCAACGTGGACCACAGCCTCGAGAGTTCGGGTAAGGCAGGTCGTGAGCGTTGGCTCGGCCGTCGTCCCAGAAACCGTGGTGTCGTGATGAACCCGGTGGATCACCCGATGGGTGGTGGCGAAGGTCGTGCGTCGGGTGGTCACCCGCGTTCGCGCAAGGGTCTGTTGGCTAAGGGTTACAAGACTCGTAATCCGAAGAAGACGACCTCGAAGTTTATTATTTCAAGAAAGAAAAAATAATTAAAAGAGTAACATAATGAGCCGTTCACTGAAAAAAGGACCATTCATTGACCCGAAACTCGAGGCGAAAGTAGTCGCTCAAGCCGAGGGCAATAAGAAGGCGGTCATCAAGACCTGGTCGCGAGCAAGTATGATTTCGCCTGACTTCGTTGGTCAGACGATCGCTGTCCACAACGGAAATAAGTTTATTCCCGTTTACGTAACTGAAAACATGGTCGGACACAAACTCGGCGAGTTCGCTCCGACGCGTAACTTCCGTGGTCATGCGGGTAACAAGAAAAAATAGGTAGAAAATGGGTGCAAGAAAAGCAATAAGAGCCGAAAAAATGAAGGCTGAAAAGAAGCAGAAGGCTATCGCCGTTCTGCGGGATTGCCCGACGTCTCCGCGTAAGATGCGTTTGGTGGCCGACATCATCCGCGGTGTGGAGATCAACAAGGCACTGGGTATCCTCCGCTACTCGAAGAAAGAGGCGTCGATCCGTCTGGAGAAGCTCCTCAAGTCGGCCATCGCCAACTGGGAGGCCAAGAACGAGGGAGAACGTCTGGAAGATACCAAACTTTGTGTAAAGGAGATATTTGTTGACGGCGGTCGCATGCTGAAGCGTATTCAGCCCGCGCCTCAAGGTCGTGCACACCGTATCCGCAAGCGTTCGAACCACGTAACGATCGTAGTTGACAAAATGGTAACCGTAGAAAACAAGTAATCAAATGGGACAGAAAGTTAATCCGATAGCAAATCGTCTTGGCATCATCCGCGGTTGGGACTCCAACTGGTTCGGAGGTAAGGATTTCTCAGAGAAATTGGTCGAAGACGCCAAGATCCGCAAGTATCTGAATGTCCGTTTGGCGAAGGCGAGCATCTCGAAGATCATCATCGAGCGCACGCTGAAGCTTGTTACGGTCACGATCGCGACGGCCCGCCCCGGTATCATCATCGGCAAGGGCGGCCAGGAGGTCGATAAACTCAAGGAGGAGTTGAAGAAACTCACCGGTAAGGAGGTCCAGATCAATATCTTCGAAGTGAAGCGTCCGGAGGTTGACGCCGTGATCGTGGGACAGAACATCGCCCGCCAGTTGGAGGGCCGCGTATCGTTCCGCCGCGCCGTGAAAACCGCTATCGCATCGACGATGCGTATGGGCGCCGAAGGTATCAAGGTCCAGGTTTCCGGACGTGTAGGCGGTGCCGAGATGGCCCGCAGCGAAACGATGAAAGAGGGACGTATTCCGCTGCATACATTCCGTGCCGACATCGATTACTGCCTGACCGAGGCGCTTACGAAGGTAGGTATCCTGGGTGTCAAGGTATGGATCTGCCAGGGTACGGTTTACGGCAAGCGCGATCTGTTCGAGATCGCCGGCGCTTCGGCTTCGGCACAGGGCGCGGGCCAGCCTTCGGGCGATCGTCGCGGTCCTCGCGGCGACCGTGGCGACCGTCGTGGTCCCAGAGGCGATCGCGGAGAGCGTCGCGGCGGTGCTCCGAAACGTAATAATAAACAGTAAGTAGGACCTTTTAAAGCAAGAACACCATGTTACAGCCAAAAAAGACCAAATTTAGAAGAATGCAGAAAGGTCGTATGAAGGGTATCGCTCAAAGAGGTAACCAACTTGCATACGGATCGTTCGCAATCAAAGCACTTGATTCCGCTTGGATTACCGGTCGTCAGATCGAGGCTGCGCGTCAGGCTATCACCCGTTATATGAAACGTGTGGATCCGCATCTTCCCCGACAAACCCATCACGAAGAAGCCCGCCGAGGTGCGTATGGGTAAGGGTAAGGGTAATCCGGAAGGGTTCGTTGCGCCTGTTACGCCCGGTCGTATTCTCTTCGAGGCAGAAGGCGTGCCCCTGGCAGTGGCTCAGGAAGCGCTTCGTCTGGGAGCCCAGAAGCTGCCTATCACTACCAAGTTCATTGTAAGACGAGATTTCGTTGAAACATCAATCTAAGCTATCAAGATGAAAAGTGCAGAAATAAAGGACCTGTCGGTCAAGGAGCTTCAGGAGCGCATCGACGTGGAGAAGGCGCAGCTTTCGAAACTCAAGTTGCAGCACGGAGTTTCGCCGATCGAGAACCCGTCTATAATCAAAAAATCCCGCAGAGACATCGCGCGCATGCTGACAATTCTGCGTCAGAAAAACCCTAAATGTTAATTACCGTTATGGAAAGAAATCTTAGAAAAGAGCGTATTGGGGTGGTTGTCAGCAACAAAATGGAGAAAACCATCGTGGTTGCAGTGGCCCGTAAGGTAAAGCATCCGATCTACGGCAAGTTCGTGAACAAGACGACGAAGTTCGTTGCCGAGTGCCTGGACGAAACCTGCAAGGAAGGCGATACCGTACGTATCATGGAGACCCGCCCGTTGAGCAAGACGAAGCGTTGGAGATTAGTACAAATCATTGAAAGAGCGAAGTAGTTATGATACAACAAGAAAGTAGACTCACAGTAGCTGATAACAGCGGTGCAAAGGAAGTGCTTTGTATCCGTGTGCTTGGCGGCACGAAGCGTCGCTACGCGTCGATCGGCGATAAAATCGTAGTGGCTGTCAAGAGCGCTTCTCCTTCGGGCGATGTCAAGAAGGGTGCTGTATCGAAGGCAGTCGTAGTTAGAACGACCAAGGAGATCAGACGTGCCAACGGATCGTACATCCGTTTCGACGACAACGCCGTGGTGCTTCTGAACAACCAGGGTGAAATGCGCGGTACTCGTATTTTCGGTCCCGTCGCTCGTGAGCTTCGCGATCAGTATATGAAGATCATCTCCCTCGCTCCCGAAGTATTGTAATCTTAAAAACACACATTCAGATATGTCAGTTAAATTACATATTAAGAAAGGGGATATGGTTTACGTCAACGCGGGCGACAGCAAAGGCCAGCAGGGCAAAGTCCTGAAGGTCGATGCCCAGAAGCAGCGTGCCATTGTCGAGGGCGTGAACATCAGCAAGAAGGCTACCAAGCCCAATGCGAAGAATCCTCAGGGTGGTATCATCGAACAGGAGTCGGCGATCCACATTTCGAATCTGCAGGTTCTGGATCCGAAGAGCGGCAAACCCACTCGTATCGGTCGCAAGCAGAATGCGGCAGGTAAATTAGTCCGTTTCGCTAAAAAGTCAGGGGAGGAGATCAAATAATGGCAGCATACGTACCTACACTCAAGACACAGTATAAGGAGCAGATCGTACCTGCCCTTATGAAGGAGTTCGGCTACACGAGCATCATGCAGTGTCCGAAACTCGAGAAGATCGTTATTAACCAGGGTATGGGCCAGGCCGTCGCCGATAAGAAACTTATCGACGTGGCTCAGCAGGAGCTTTCGCTCATCGCAGGTCAGAAGGCCGTGCAGACCAAGTCGAGAAAGGATATCTCGAACTTCAAATTGCGTAAGGGCATGCCCATCGGCGTTCGTGTGACGCTGCGTGCAAGCAAGATGTACGAGTTCCTGGAGCGCCTGATTGCCGTGGCTCTGCCGCGTATCCGCGACTTCAAGGGTATCAACGAGAAGTTCGACGGTCAGGGCAACTACACCCTCGGCATCACCGAGCAGATCATCTTCCCGGAGATCGATATCGACAAGATCACCAAGATCTTCGGTATGGAGATTACGTTCGTTACGACGGCTGCGACTGACGAGGAGGCTTATGCCCTGCTGCGTGAGTTCGGTCTTCCTTTCAAAAATGCTAAAAAGAACAACCAATAAGCTATGGCAAAAGAGTCAATGAAGGCACGCGAAGTGAAGCGTGCGAAACTCGCAAAGCGCTATCAGCACAAACGCGATGAGATCGCTGCCAAGGTGAAGAGCGGTGAAATGGATCACGAGGAGGCATGGATCGCCCTGTCGAAGCTGCCCCGCAACTCGAATCCGATCCGCCAGCACAACCGTTGCAAACTGACTGGTCGTCCTAAAGGTTATATTCGTCAGTTCGGAATTTCGAGAATTCAATTCCGTGAGATGG
>OKTM01000669.1_pt1 | contig 13964 bp, 11 predicted proteins | sample 1606401 | NCBI WGS metagenome assembly OKTM01 (sample SAMEA3879583, study PRJEB24766) | human gut metagenome | biome: human-associated habitat; feature: feces | place: USA | collected 1985/1987 | reverse complement strand
GGTCATTGCTACCGGGGGAAGTGTCGTATATGGAAAAGAGGCAATGGAGCACTTAAGGCAGATCGGAACTGTGATCTATTTAAAATTAGATTATGCGGATATCGACCGCAGACTGTCAGATATTAAAGGCAGGGGCGTTGTTTTAAAAGACGGACAGACGTTAAAAGACCTGTATGATGAGAGAGTTGTTCTATATGAAAAATATGCGGACATCACGATCGCGGAGGATGGCCTGAACGTGGAACAGACGATCGAAAAGATCGTGGCGCAAATTCAAAAAGAATCTTTGTAAAATCACATCAATGGAATGAAAGAGTCAGAGGATGAACAAAAGATTAAAAGATAAAAAAATGCTGTCCGGCATCATTGCTGCTGGCGGATTCCTTATCATACTGGCAGGAAGTGCGCTTTCGCAGCAGACGGCATTAGGACAGAACTATCAGGGCGTGTATGTAGACGGAACATTTGTCGGGTATGTGGCGGAAAATGTCGATGTGAAGGATGTAATCCTTCAGGCAAGAAGAAAACTGGCAGAAGAATCTGCAGCATGTGAGGCTGTTCTGACAGAATTAAAGAATTCTGTGGAATTTGAGTCAGAGAGAGAAGCAGAGAGTGTCCTGACAGAAGCAGGAAAACTCCGAGACAAGGCAGAAAAACAGTATCAGAAAGCCTCCAAAACTTTAGAAAAAGCTGTCAGTGAAAAGAAACAGACAGAAGCACTGATTCAGCGTTACATGAAAGAAATTCCAAAACAGAAAGAACATGCTGAGCAGACACAAGGAGATTACAGGCTTATCCTGAAAAACAAAAAAATGGCAGAAGAGAACTGGCAGGAAACAATTAAAACTTATACCCGGCAGGATGCAGAAGAATTCCAGGATGCTGTGAACCAGTACAGGGAAAACCTGGCTGCGGCTCAGGCTCAAAAGGAAGCGGCCCAGGCGGCAGCAGGAACGGAAGTGCGTCCGGACCTTAAGAAACTGAAGCAGGAAAAAGAGGAAGCGGAACAGAAGTATCAGGCAGTAAAGATACGGTATGACAATCTCAGACAGGAATTCAGCAGCAATGCAGAAGTTCAGGATATTCTTCTTGGAAGACTGAAGAACCGGACGGAAATTCTGGAGGAGCATGCACGAATTGATGCACTTTACCGCATGGCCTCAGGTAATGTGAGCGGAGCACGTATGGATCTGGAAACTTATGTGCAAAGGTATTATCTGGAGCGGATTTTGTATGCGGCGAATCGGCGTTTCGGGGAGATGTCTGCCGGGCAGTTTGAATTCAGAATGTACGATATTGAGAAAGCAGGCGAAGGCAAAAACAGAGGCCTGGATCTGATGATATATTCTGCAGTGACAGGAAAAGAGAGGGAAGTCAGGACTCTTTCGGGAGGAGAATCCTTTATGGCGGCATTATCTCTTGCACTTGGCATGGCAGATCAGATTCAGGAGAGTTCAGCAGCAGTCAATCTGGATATGATGTTTATAGATGAAGGCTTTGGTTCCCTGGATGAACATTCGCGAAACCAGGCGGTAAAAGTGCTTCAGGAGATGGCGAAAGGTTCAAGACTGATAGGAATCATTTCTCATGTGACGGAGTTGAAGCAGGAGATAGAGGATCAGTTGATCGTAAGCAAGGATGAAAATGGAAGCCGTGTAAGGTGGCAGATCAGTTAGGATAAAAAAATGACAGAAAATACACTAAAAAAACTGGCACAGCTTTTGGAACAGGACCAGTTTGAACTGATTTTTTCAGAAAAAATACAAAAAGAAGATTTGACTTCAAAAAGAGAAGTGCCGCAGGGACAGGATATACGTCTGGTATATCTGATGAATGATGCAGTGGAAAGTTTTCTTGTATTTCGTGATGCCCGGATGACAGGAGAATATCATGCGGATTATGAGGGAGAACTGGAAGCATCTTTGAACAAGCAGGGAGAAGAATTTGTCCTGGTGGTAAGGCAGAGAGATACGGTCGTAACTCTGTTTTTTGAAGCGCTGGATTTAGAAGTTCATTTATATGAATACGCATATACAGGACATTTCTGGGTAGAAGGATATGAATATCTGCGTCAGCTGGAATACAGGTTTGCGATTCTGAGAGATAAATATGACTATCTGGGAGCGGAGTACTGTACAGATGAAGAAAAAAAGCTTGCAGTGCTTACAGAATTTCCACCATTGAATTACTGCTGTTATCCGGCTGTTCCGGAAAAGTATATTGTTCCCAGGGAAAATCCGTGGATTCCCTCGGAAAAGGCATTTGAGGTAATGGGAGAGATCGCAAGGCAGGCAGGAGACCGTACCTTTGTCAGGTGGCTTGAAATTTACCGGAAACTTCGGTTTAAATGGGTAGCACGGAAACTGGCAGGAATGCTTCACCGTACAAAACACATCCAGGTAACGATGTGCCTTTCTGAAAAGCTGCGGGAAGCTTCATCCGGATATGGGAATCGTTCTTTTGGAAAAGAAGCCGATGAAGAACTTAGAGTTCTTACAGAAAAAGCCAGGACAAAGCAGGCAGAGCTGAACGAGCAGGGTATGGGATCCGAAGTACTCAGGGAAGAACCGTTTACCATTGCCAGAGATTCTCTGGGATTTAAGGTTTATCTCATGAAATGGAACAAAGGAAGAAAAGACTGTACCGTTGAAATTGAAGAAATATGACGAAATATATATAGATCCGTAGAGAATATCTGTGAAGTGTTTTTGCCCGGCGGGGATTGCTTTTTTAAAAACACTGGGGTATAATCTAACGGAAAGAGTTAAGAACAGCCCTTTAATAAGAAAGGAGATTTTTAAAATGAAAGTAACACATATTACAGATATTGATAAATTTTTTGAGGTAATTGACAGCTGTAAAGGAAGAGTAGAGCTTGTAACAGGAGAGGGAGACAGACTGAACCTGAAATCCAAGCTTTCCCAGTATGTATCTCTTGCAAACATCTTTTCCGCTGGTGAGATCCCGGAGCTTGAGATCGTTGCAGCAGAGAAAGAGGATATCGACAAGCTTATGAACTTTATGATCAACGGCTGATAAGAGGAACGATTTTCAGGGATGTGAGCTTTTCACATCCCTGTCTTAATCTGGATGCAAAACAGAACACGAATGTCTGTTTTACAAAATGGATATAATGATAACAGAGAGAGAAACAAGAATTTTTCTCTTCCATCATGATCATAACAGGATACAACCAGGGGGTATAAACACTTCCTGGTCAAACTACGTTAAAAGGAGTGTATACAAAATGGTAAAAATTGATATTATCTCCGGTTTCCTTGGTGCCGGAAAAACAACTCTGATCAAAAAACTTCTGAAAGACGGATTTCAGGGTGAGCAGGTCGTACTGATCGAGAACGAGTTTGGTGAGATCGGTATTGACGGTGGTTTCCTGAAAGAGGCCGGAATCCAGATCCGTGAGATGAATTCCGGATGTATCTGCTGCTCACTGGTTGGAGATTTCGGTACTTCCCTGAAAGAAGTTGTTACCAAATACAACCCGGACAGAATCCTCATCGAGCCATCCGGAGTTGGTAAACTTTCTGACGTTATCAAAGCTGTACAGGGTGTTCAGGATGAGGTTGACATCAAACTGAACAGCTATACAACTGTTGTTGATGCCAAGAAATGCAAGATGTACATGAAGAACTTCGGTGAGTTCTTTGACAATCAGATCCAGTATGCAGGCGCCATCATCATGAGCCGTACAGATATCGCAACTGAGAAGAAAGTTCAGGAGTCCCTGGAGCTTCTCCGCAGCCTGAATAAGGATGCTGCTATCATTACAACTCCGATCGAGAATCTTGACGGTAAGAAGCTGGTAGAGGTTATGGAGCATCCGGTATCCCTGGAGCAGGAGATGCTTGAGGAGGAGCATGAGCATCACCATCACCACGACGGAGAGTGTGGCTGTGGACATGACCACCACCATCATCATGCAGATGAGGTCTTCACAAGCTGGGGCCGTGAGACTATTAAAAAATATACACGTGAGGGACTTGAGAAGATCCTTGAGGCACTTTCCGAGTCTGATAAATACGGTATCATCCTCCGTGCAAAGGGAATGCTTCCGGCAGAAGACGGAACATGGATCTATTTTGATATGGTTCCGGAAGAAACTGAGATCCGTGAGGGTGCACCGGAATATACAGGCCGTCTGTGCGTGATCGGTTCTAAGCTTGACGAGCATGCACTGGAGGAGCTTTTCGGGATCGCATAAAGCATATGATAAAATAAATGTCCGTTTTGACGCAAAGCCAAAGCGGAATACAGATATAGATTGTTACAGAAAGGAAACAGATACTGTACATTAAATCGTACAGTATCTGATGGGATGGATTTATGGAAGAGACCAGAGTACCCGTTTATCTGATCACAGGTTTTCTGGAAAGCGGCAAGACCTCTTTCCTGAGCTTTACCCTGCAGCAGGATTACTTTCAGATCGATGGAAAAACACTGCTGATCCTTTGTGAAGAGGGTGAGGAAGAATATGATGAGGAAGCACTGAAACAGTGCAATACCGTTGTGGAGAGCATTGACAGTGAGGAAGAGCTTACACCGGAACGACTTGCGGCAATGGAGATCCTGCATCAGCCGGAGCGGGTGATCATTGAGTATAATGGCATGTGGCTGGTAAGTAAATTCGAAGAAATGGAAAAACCGGAAGGCTGGGGCGTGGAGCAGCATATCACCTGTGTGGATGCAAGCACATTCCAGGTCTATATGGCGAATATGAAGTCCCTTTTTATGGACATGGTCCGCAATGCGGATATGGTTATCTTTAACCGCTGCCAGGAGAACGATCCGCTTCCTTCTTACAGAAGAAGCATCAAGGTGGTGAACCAGCGTGCGGAGATCATCTTTGAGGATGAAGAGGGCGAGCTTGGTGATCTTTTTGAGGATGAGATGCCATTTGATATTGATGCGCCGGTGATCGATATCCTTCCGGAGGATTATGGTATCTGGTTTGTGGATTCCATGGATCATCCGGACCGCTATGTCGGAAAAACCGTTCACTTTAAAGCACGTGCCCTGAAGCCGCGTGGAATGGGAAGCAAATTCTTTGTTCCCGGAAGAACAGCCATGACATGCTGTGCAGATGATACCACATTCCTTGGTTACATCTGCAAGAGCGCTTTTGCTCCGAAGATCGCAGAAGGCCAGTGGGTGGATGTTACTGCGAAGGTTGCGTTTGAGAAGAGAATGGAATATCAGGGAGAGGGAATCGTACTTTACGCAGAGCATGTAGAAGTTTGTGAGCCACTTGCTGATGAGATGGTATATTTCAACTGATACGATCAGAGCATTTGTATGCCTTAAGGCATAAGAGGGCCTGGCGTTGAACCAGGTAAATTACAGCTGAGGAGTTTTTATGTATTTAATTGCAGGTTTGGGAAATCCGGGAAAGCAGTATGAGGCTACACGCCACAACATGGGCTTTGACACCGTTGACTGTCTTGTGGAGAAGCATAATATCCCGCAGGGTGGCGTAAAATTTAATGCCATGTATGGAAAAGGTATCATCGGCGGTGAAAAAGCTATTCTGATGAAACCGCTTTCCTATATGAATTTAAGCGGCGGTCCGATCCAGGAGATGTCCGGCTATTTCAAGATCGATCCGGAGACAGAGCTGATCGTGATCTACGATGATATCGATCTGGAGCCTGGGCAGCTTCGTATCCGCAAAAAAGGCAGTGCAGGCGGACATAACGGGATCAAGGATATCATCCACCGCCTTGGAACTGAAAAATTTATCCGCATCCGTGTTGGTGTCGGTGCAAAACCGAAAGACTGGGATCTGGCAGATTTTGTGCTGGGTCATTTTTCGGACAGTGATCGCAAGCTTGTGGATGAAGGGATCAATGATGCGGCAGAGGCTGTGGAGATGATCCTGTCCGAGGGCGTAGATGCGGCGATGAATAAATATAACAGGAAAAAGCCTAAGAATTGAGGTTTGTATGGAAGCATTTTTGCATCCTCTGCAGGGTCTTGCAGAGTTTGGGGAAATAAAAAAGCGCTGTGGCGCAAACTGCGGAATTCTTAATGTTTCCGGATGCATGGAGTCCCAGAAGGTCCATCTGATGTATGGACTTTCCGGGCTTTTTCCATATCATCTGATCCTTGCGGATGATGAGCGCAACGCAAAGGAAATCTATGAGGATTACCGCTTCTATGACAAAAATGTATATTTTTATCCGGCAAAGGATCTTCTGTTTTTTCAGGCAGATATTCACGGAAATCTTCTGATCCGGCAGCGGATGCGTGTGATCCGGGCACTTCTGGAACAGGAAGAAGTGACCGTTGTTACCAGCATTGACGGATGTATGGATTTCCTGATGCCGCTGGAAAAGATCAGAAGCAGACTTCTTCATTTTAAAAGTGACAGTGTGATCGATCTGGATCAGCTGAAGGAAGAGCTGGTAGAGCTGGGGTATGAACGCACTGGTCAGGTAGAGCTTCCGGGGCAGTTTTCTGTGCGTGGAGGAATCATTGATATCTATCCGCTGACAGAGGATAATCCCTGGCGTATCGAACTGTGGGATGATGAGGTGGATTCTATCCGGAGCTTTGATGCGGAAAGTCAGAGATCTCTGGAAAATGTAGATGAAATTACGATTTATCCGGCCGCAGAAAAGATGGACGGAGAAGATATGGTATCCTTTCTGGATTATTTTCCGGAAGAAAAAACACTGGTGTTTCTGGATGAACTGAACCACCTGGCAGAAAACGGCGAGGGTGTGGAGGAAGAGTACCGTCAGAGTCGTATGCACAGAGAGGAAAAAGGCGAGGCAAATCTTCCGGAGCAGTGGCTATGTGGCTTTCAGGAACTGCAGAAGAAGCTGAACAGACGGAATTGTGTGGCTGTATCTGCACTTTCTCCCAGACGTTCCGGATGGAAGATCAATGAGGAATTTGATCTTACGGTGAAGTCTGTAGATTCTTATAACAGCAGCTTTGAACTTCTGGTAAAGGATCTCCTTCAGTATAAGAGTCAGGGATACCGGATCGCATTGCTCTCCGGTTCCAGGACCAGGGCGGAGCGTCTGGCAAAGGATCTTTCAGAGGAAGGACTGAATGCTTTTTACAGCCAGGACATGGATCGTATCATCAGTCCCGGGGAGATCATGGTGGTCTATGGTTACGCAAGACGTGGCTTTCAGTATCCGCTGATCAAATTTGCAGTGATGACGGAAACCGATATTTTCGGCAAAGAGCAGAAAAAGCGTAAAAAAAAGAAAAAGTACAGCGGAAACAGGATCCAGGATTTTGCAGAGCTTTCCGTTGGTGATCTTGTTGTTCATGAAAAGCACGGACTGGGTATTTACCGTGGAATCGAAAAGGTAGAGGTTGACCGTGTTGTGAAGGATTACATCAAGATCGAATACCGGGGCGGCAGTAATCTCTATATCCTGGCAACCCAGCTGGATGCTTTGCAGAAATATTCAGGATCCTCCGAAAATGCAAAAACGCCCAAGCTGAACAAGCTTGGCGGTCAGGAGTGGAATAAGACCAAGAGCCGTGTTAAGGGTGCAGTAAAAAATATCGCAAAAGAGCTGGTTGAGCTTTATGCAGTCCGCCAGGAGAAAGAGGGGTATGTCTGCGGACCGGATACCGTATGGCAGAAGGAATTTGAGGAGATGTTTCCCTATGAGGAGACAGAGGATCAGCTGGCAGCCATTGAGGATACCAAGAGAGATATGGAAAGCACCAGGATCATGGACCGTCTTGTGTGTGGTGACGTTGGTTACGGAAAGACGGAGGTGGCTTTAAGAGCTGCGTTTAAGGCAGTACAGGAAAGCCGGCAGGTGGTTTATCTGGTCCCTACTACCATTCTTGCCCAGCAGCATTACAATACCTTTGTACAGCGTATGAAAGAATTTCCGGTGAAGGTGGAGCTTCTCTGCCGTTTCCGGACATCTGCCCAGCAGAAAAAGACCATCGAAGGGATCAAAAAGGGGCAGGTAGATATTGTGATCGGCACCCACAGAGTTCTTTCAAAAGATGTGGAATTTAAAAATCTTGGACTTCTGATCATTGATGAGGAGCAGCGCTTTGGTGTTACTCACAAGGAGAAGATCAAGCAGATGAAAAAAGATGTGGATGTACTGACGCTGACGGCAACGCCGATTCCGAGAACTCTTCATATGAGTCTCATCGGTATTCGTGATATGAGCGTTCTGGAAGAGCCGCCGATGGATCGTGTGCCGATCCAGACATACGTTATGGAGTACGATGAGGAGACTGTTCGGGAAGCCATCCGCAGGGAGCTTCGCCGGGGTGGACAGGTGTATTACGTGTATAATCGAGTCAATGACATTGCCGAAGTAGCCCTTCGGATATCCAGACTTGTGCCGGAGGCCAGAGTGGATTTTGCACATGGACAGATGAGTCAGAGGGAACTGGAGCAGGTAATGTATGATTTTATCAACGGAGATGTGGATGTGCTGGTTTCCACCACTATTATCGAAACAGGACTGGATATTTCCAACGTAAACACCATGATCATCCATGATTCGGACAGATATGGCCTTTCCCAGCTTTATCAGCTCCGTGGGCGTGTAGGACGTTCCAACAGGACTGCTTATGCATTCCTGATGTATACCAAAAACAAGATGCTCCAGGAGACCGCGGAGAAACGGCTCAGCGCCATGCGGGAGTATTCAGACCTTGGAAGCGGTTTTAAGATAGCTATGAAGGATCTGGAGCTTCGTGGAGCAGGAAATCTTCTCGGTGCTCAGCAGCATGGGCATATGAACGCAGTTGGTTATGACCTTTACTGTAAGATGCTCAGTGAGGCTGTCAAGGAGGCAAAGGGAATCCGGACTATGGATGATTTTGAGACGACCATTGATCTCAACATTGATGCATTTATCCCGGATTCCTATATCGGCAACGAGTTCCAGAAGCTGGATATTTATAAGCGTATTGCCGGTATTGAAAGCCAGCAGGAGTATGACGATATGCTGGAGGAGCTGATCGACCGTTTTGGCGAGCCGACAAAAGCTGTGCTGAATCTTCTTGCCATTGCAAGACTGAAGGCTCTTGCCCATCAGGGATATGTGACGGAGATCAAGCAGCTTGGAAAAGATGTCCGGATCACGCTCTATGAAAAGGCCAAGCTGGATCCCGCAGGTATCCCGGCTATTATGGCGCAGTACCGGAGAGGTTTGCAGTTTAAGGCTGATCATGAGCCGAAATTTATCCTGACACCACAGGGAAGGCTGATCGAAGAGCTGATGAAGTTTGCGGGGGAGCTGGCAAAACTGGCAGAGCCACTAGAGTAAAGGGAAGAATCAGCTAAGCTTAGGGTTATCCACGGGAAAAAACATCCGGTTTGTGGATACCGGATATTTTCCCGGAAAGACTTGTGGATAATTTGTGAAATGTCGTGTAAGTTCGTGAAATTCCTTGCTCTTAAAGGTGAAAACGTTTATAATCAAGTATTATGGAATAAGAGCCGGACCGTGATTCTTATGGACGGATAGATGGAGGATGAAATGAGAAATTCAGTAAAGAAAGCGGCAGTTACTGCTCTTGTCTGCGTTACAGCGGCAGGAATGATGGCAGGCTGCGGAAATAAAAAACTCGATGGTACAAAGATCGCAGTGACAGTCAATAAGCAGGAAATCCCGTTTGGCGTTGTAAGTCTGGCAGCACGTATGCAGCAGGCACAGGCTGAGGCAATGTACAAGATGTATCTTGGCGGCGGAAACGATATGTCTATCTGGAGTACCAAAATGGATGATTCCGATGAGACTTACGGTGAAAATGCGGTAACAACTTCTGTTGAAACTGTTGAAAAGATGTGTCTGGAGAAAGAACACGCTTCCGAGTATGATGTTGAAATCACAGATGATGAGCAGAAGGCTCTTGAGGAAGCTGCCAAGAACTTTATGGCTGCCAATTCTGATGAGACAATTGCAGAGCTTGCGGTTGATGAAGATATGGTGAAGACTTTCCTCGAGCTTGAAACATACGATGTGAAGATGAAGGATGCCATTGAAGCCAAAGCGGACGTGAAGCTGGATGAGAAAGAATATCAGCAGATGTCCTTCAGCTATGCAAGTGCAAAGGTCAGCGGAGATGATCTTTCCGATGATGATATCAAGAAGAATAAAGAGAATCTTCAGAAGTTCTATGACAAGGTTAAAGAGGATCCGGCTGCAGATTTCAATACTCTTGGAGATAAGATCTCCGAGGATATGACCGCAACAACCGGAACATGCCCTACCTATGAGGAAGGTGATGACAGTGCTGCCAACGGAACTACTTATCCGGATGAGGTTCGTACCGCTTTAAGAAAGCTGGACGAGGGTGCACTGAACGAGGAGATCATAAAGACAGATTCCGTATGGTATGTTGTGAGACTGGATTCCAAGAATGATAAAACTGCAACGGAGAGTAAGAAAGAGTCTCTGACAAACACCAAGAAGGATGATTTCTATAATGATACAACAGATGGCTGGAAGAAGAAAGCTGATATCAAAGAAGAGAAAAAACTGATCAAGAAGATCAAGATCACAGATAATCACAGCTTTACGATTCAGACTCCAACTCCGACACCGGACCCGGATGTAACTGAGACACCGACAGCAGATTCTGCAGAGGCTGAGGCAACCGAGACACCGGCAGCTGAGGAGCAGACCGATGTGACTGAGACACCGGAGACAGAGGGAGATTCTGCAAAGGCTGATGAGGAGACTGCAGACAGTACAGAATCTGAGGCAGCTGCTACACCGGAAGCTGAGAAATAAGATACAATGTTTACAATGGAATGATAAGAGAAAAGACAACGAGCCGTGTACGGGTTTATCGTACACGGCTCGTTTTTTGTAATGCTCATGCCTGCTTTACGGATCATCAGATCAGATTGAGATGCTCTAGTGCGTGAAGGATCCCGTCCTTGTCCACTGAGTCTGTCTGGTATGTGCAGTGCTCTTCGATGCCTCCGTAAGCATTTCCCATAGCAACGCTGACTCCGGCAGCTTTCAGCATGGGAAGGTCGTTGGGACTGTCTCCGAATGCATAGCAGTCTTCCTTGGGGATGGAAAGGCGGTCCAGGAGAAATTCCATGCCTGTGGCTTTGCTGGTACCCTTTTGTGTGACTTCCCAGATTCCGTCTCCGTGATCAAAATAGGTGTAATGATCATTACAGAAGCTGCGGAATTTTTCGACATCGGAATCCGGCAGCATATGTACCAGGAATTTGTCATAGGAGTAAGTGCAGGCATCCTCCCGATTGAATTTCGTGATGTCGACCATTGGAATTTCTTTTCGCATTTTGACTCCGAATTCGGACTGGGCCGGAGATGCGCCATCATACAGGATCTCAGTGTTGGATTCAAAAATTGCCTCGATCTTGCATTTGCGGAGAAGGTCTACGGTTTCCTTGCACAGAAGATTTGGGACTGTGCGGAAAAAAAGCAATTTGTTGTCCATGTAAATGTGGGTTCCACAGCCGTATATATAGCCATCGAAATGAAGCTCTGAGAGTGCAGAGGGCATCATTACTTTGGTGCGGCCGGTGTTGATGAAAAGAAGATGACCGTTTTCATGGGCTTTTGTGAGGGCGCGGCTGGTGCTCTCCGGAACCTTGAAGGGGTGAGGCGTAAGCAGTGTGCCGTCTATGTCGAAGAACAGGATTTTTTTATCGTTCATAAGGTCTCCTTTAAAATGGGATTTCTTCTTCGGTGTTACTGTTATCAATGTCAGTAATATCATTAACAGGAAGCGGTTCTGCGGATGTATCTTCAACAGAGTTCAGTGTGCTGACACGGATGCCGTTGAGTTCTATTTCACTTTCCATGGGGATCACAAGGCATTTTCGACCATCGATGATGCGGGTTTCTACCAGTTCTGCCCGGTCCGGTGCTACGTGGATCACCACGTCAGGGGTTTTGATCTCGAATTTCCGGGTGTTGGTGATGTTGGATGCTACCAGAGCTGATTTTTCTCCTGCGGCAAGCTCATACTGTTCATCGAAGTTCTGGAGCTTTTCGTCTTCTACGCCGCATTCTTCGAAGAGACGTTTGACTTCGGATTTGGTGAGGACAACAGGTTCCGGTTCGTCCTTCTGGGATTCGATGAGATCGTTGAGCTTTTCATGGATCTCAAGGACTGTGTCGTAGGCACAGTCATCACCAAGGGTTTCTTCCACCAGAGCATTGAAGGAGTCACGCTGGGTTCCGGCAGATAGTGGTGTGGTGCAGCCGAAGACTTCTTCCATCATGGTGGAGCGGAGATTTTCGGCGTTTTTGGTGTAGTAGAGAAGTCCGTGGATATCGGTACTGCGGTCGTTGAACTGTGGGAAAAGGAAGCCCCAGTCAGGCATTTCTACCAGCCAGTCCCGGATACGGTCTTCAATATTGTTTGTCTCTGCATTGTAATGCAGGCCTGCTTTGGAGAGCTTGACCGGGCAGATACTGCAGAGGATGTGATCGTAGATCTCATCGGAAGCGTCGAACATTTCGGCACCGTCGGAGGATTTGCCGGGGATGTCGTAGACTGCGTGGATGAGGATGATGTAGTAGTTTTCACCGTAGTCGTAGTTTTCTATGATTCTGTCGTAGAAGGCTTCGGTGAGGGTGTCGTCGGTGAGTTTGCTTTTGCGGAGTTTCATGAGGAAGTTTTGGGTTCCGCCTTCAGCTTCCTGATCCAGGGGAAATTCCATGTTGATGAGATTTTTTCCGATGGTGCCGGTGAGGGTTTTTCGGAAGATGTCGAAGTATTTGAAGGTTTCTTCCTCTGATAAGGATAAGAAGGCTTCTTTGAGTTCGGTTTTTTTGTTTTTTTCACCGTCAACGTAGCAGCCGCAGATTCGTGTGATCGCGCAGTTGTTTGGCGAAAACTGTTTCTTAATTTCGGATATTTCTTTTTTGTTCATTATATATCGCTCCTGATTTACAGAATTTCAGTACGGAAAGCCTCCGCAATCCCGCTTAAGTTGTAGCGATCTGCGAGATCCTGGATTCCCATCATGATCTCCTCGCGGCTGAAATTGTTTGCCTCGAGAAATTCGTCATCTTTTCCATTCAGTTCATAATAGAAAAGAAGTCCGATCTCCAGATTCTGACGGTCTCCGTCACAGGTCATTTCGTATAATCTGTTTTCGGCTTCGTCAATCTTGCCTTCATCGGCAAGGGAAGTCAGAGATTCCAGAGTCTGTCTTGCGTCTTTATCTTCAATGACTTCCGGAGTCAGTTCAGGGGCACTCACCTGAAACAACATTTTCATGACGGCGCGCACCATTTCACGGATCTGGCGCAGTATATAATCATCCTGAAGCATTTTTATTCTCCCTTCTGCATCAAAATTTTTGAATAATAAATTGTCAATTGTCAACTGTCAATTGTCAATTGAAAAAATGGATTTATTCAATTACTCTCGAAGAGAAACATCAGAAGTAAATATTGGGGCTGTGCCGTTGGGCGGCCCCAATTCTATTCGTATCCAGTCGATGACCAACACGTCTACGCAGGATACACAGGCTTGTGTGGACCAGGCCAAGCGAATTGTGGATGCAGGTGGCGAGTATGTCCGCCTGACAACGCAAGGCATCAAGGAGGCCGAAAATCTGATGAATATCAATATCGGACTGCGTAGCCAGGGATATATGGTTCCGTTGGTGGCCGATGTACATTTTAATCCGAAGGTTGCCGATGTCGCAGCTCAATACGCAGAGAAAGTGCGGATCAATCCGGGCAATTATGTAGATGCGGCGCGTACTTTTAAAAAACTGGAATATACCGATGAAGAGTATGCGCAGGAAATACAGAAAATTCATGATCGTTTTGTTCCGTTTCTGAATATCTGCAAAGAGAATCATACGGCTATTCGTATCGGAGTCAATCACGGCTCTCTATCAGACCGTATCATGTCCCGCTACGGAGATACTCCCGAAGGAATGGTAGAGTCTTGTATGGAGTTTCTGCGCATTTGTGTAGAAGAACATTTTACAGACGTGG
>OKTM01000643.1_pt1 | contig 14339 bp, 10 predicted proteins | sample 1606401 | NCBI WGS metagenome assembly OKTM01 (sample SAMEA3879583, study PRJEB24766) | human gut metagenome | biome: human-associated habitat; feature: feces | place: USA | collected 1985/1987 | reverse complement strand
GATGAAAGCGGATATCGTGTAAGATTTTCACTGGAAGATGGTGAAAAGGTAAACATTGGCGGATACATTATTTACAGAGAAGGCAGCAGGATTTGTACTGACAGAAGCAGCCTCTACAGAAAATTTACGAATCACAGAGTACAGTTTACAACACCTGAATTAAAAGAAGGATTTGAGCTTGAAGTATATGTAAACCCGAACCTGATTGAAGTCTTTGTAAATGACGGTGAAGCGGTAATTTCCAATACCGTGTATGATCTGGGCAAAGAAATAGAGACAGATGTAAAAATGAGAATAGAAACTCTGGAAAAATAAAGAACTCCGGTCATGAAGAAATTTGTGACCGGACAATGATAGGGATGGAGAAAAGCACATTTTTCTCCATCCCCATTTCATGTCACGAATCTGATATTTTCAGCTTGTATTTTGTATATTCAAAATATGATATAGGGTATAGTGTAAGAAAAATCAGGCGAAGAATAGCTGGAACAGGAGATGAGAGATATGAGATATGGATATTTTGATGAAGCAAAAAAGGAATATGTGATCACACGTCCGGATACACCGGCACCGTGGGTAAACTATCTTGGCTCACCAGAGTATGGGGCAATTGTTTCAAATAACGCAGGGGGATACAGTTTTGCAAAATCAGGAGCAAATGGAAGAATCCTGAGATATATTTTCAATCAGTTTGATCAGCCGGGACGGTATATTTACCTTCGCGATAATGAAAGTAAAGATTACTGGTCTGCATCCTGGCAGCCGGTAGGCAAAGATCTGGAGACGTACAAAAGTGAATGTCATCATGGAACAGCATACACAAAAATGATGGCAGATTACAGTGAAATTCACTCAGAAGTAAGATATTATGTGCCGCTGGAGCGGTCTTATGAAGTATGGAGTCTGGCAGTAACAAACTATTCTGAGAAAAAACGTGAACTTACAGTAACAGGATATGCGGAATTTACCAACAACAGTAACTATGAACAGGATCAGGTAAATCTTCAGTATTCTCAGTATATCACACAGACGGTTTTCAGAGGGAACCGTGTACGTCAGATGATCCACGCAAACCTGGATCGTCTGGAAGAAGGTGAAAACATTGATAACAAAAATGTATTCGATAGATTCTTCGGACTGGCAGGAGCTGACGTGAATTCCTGGTGCGGAGACAAAGAAAGCTTTCTCGGAAGATATCACGGATATAACAATCCAGAGGGCGTGATCACGGGAAAACTCAGCAATAAGGGAAATTATAATGAGAATAGCTGTGGAGCACTTTCAACAGTTTTAAGCCTTGCTCCGGGGGAAACAAAAGAAATCACTTTTCTTGTTGGAATGAAAGGTGATGCAGAAGCGGGCGAGATCGTGGAGCATTACAAAAACTGCCAGGATGTATGTAAAAGAGAACTGGAAGAACTGATCGAATACTGGCATGGTCAGCTTTCTCACTTCCAGATCAGAACCCCAAGTCCGGAATTTAATACCATGATCAATACATGGAATGCATACAACTGTTTTATGACCTTTATCTGGTCACGGGCAGCTTCTTTTACCTACTGTGGACTCCGCAATGGATATGGATATCGCGATACAGTTCAGGATATTCAGGGAGTGATTCATCTGGCACCGGAGATGGCGGTGGAAAAAATCCGATTCATGCTTTCAGCACAGGTGGATAACGGCGGTGGACTTCCGCTTGTAAAATTCACACATAACCCGGGACATGAAGATACTCCGGACGATGCTTCCTATGTACAGGAAACAGGACATCCGGCTTATCGTGCAGACGATGCATTGTGGTTGTTCCCGACCGTTTATAAATACATTGCGGAATCAGGAAATCTTGCATTTATTGATGAGGTAATTCCATTTGCAAATAAAGATGAAGGAACCGTATATGAGCATCTGAAACGTGCGATCCAGTTCTCGATGGAACATCTTGGAAAACATGGAATGCCGGCAGGTCTTTATGCAGACTGGAATGACTGTCTCAGACTTGGAAAAGATGGAGAGTCAACTTTTGTAGCACTGCAGTATTATTACGCAATGACGATTCTCAGAGAATTTGCAGAGTACAAAGAGGATAAAGAATATATTGAATATCTTAACGAAAGTCAGAAGAAACTTGGAAAACTGATCCAGGATCTCTGCTGGAATGAAGACCGCTTTATCCGTGGATTTACAGAAGATGGAGCTGTGATTGGAAAGCGCACAGATCCGGAAGCGAATATGTGGCTGAATCCGCAGAGCTGGGCGGTGATCAGTGGTCTTGCAGACGATGCACAGGCAGATCTTGCACTGGATATGGTTTATAAGAGACTGAATACGGAATATGGAGCAATCCTGATGGATCCTCCATATCATGCTCATGCATTCGAGGGTGCGCTGGCTGTGATCTATAATGCAGGAACCAAGGAAAATGCAGGGATTTTCTCACAGTCCCAGGGATGGATCATTCTTGCAGAAGCTCTGAGAGGACATGGAGAGAGAGCTTTTGGCTACTTTATGGAAAATGCGCCTGCGGCACAGAATGACAGGGCAGAGATCCGAAGGCTGGAACCATACTGCTATGGACAGTTTACAGAGGGAAAAGCAAGCCCGAATTTCGGACGCTCTCATGTACACTGGCTGACAGGAACAGCATCTACCGTTATGGTAGGGTGTGTAGAAGGTATCCTTGGTATGCGTCCTGACTTTGGCGGACTGCGAATTGCACCATCTGTTCCGAAAGAATGGGATAAATTTGAAATTGATAAAGATTTTCGCGGATGTAAACTTCATATTACAGTCCATAATCCGGGACACGTGGAATCTGGTTTCAAGAAGATGATCGTCAATGGAGAAGAACTGGGAGAAAATTATATTCCTCAGGAAAAGCTTACAGAGATTACAGAAGTAGAACTGTTCATGTCATAAAAAGGAGACAGCATGAAATATATAAAATTTCAGGATAAAAAAGGAACGTTTACCATTCAGAGTCCGGAAAACTACAGTGGTCTGTATTTTCCGCTGGCGGGTGATGGAGGACTGAAATCCAGTATCACTCCGAACCTTGGAGGAGACAGCAAGACAGATCAGAACCATTTTCTTTTGGAACCGGTAAGTATTGAAAATCTTCACAATAATCGCAGTACCAGAAATTTCTGGTGTCGTATAGAAGGTAAGGGATGCTGGTCTGCAACGGGAATTTCAGCAGAGCAGGAATTACAGAAATTTACAGAAGCTCAGGATAAAAGCATTCTAGAAGCCGGTTTTATGTGGCAGAAAGTGACCAGAACTTCTGCAAAATATGGTCTTCAGTCAGAAATCACTTCTTTTGTTGATGTGGACGGAGCAGCAGAGATTGAACTGGTCAGAATAAAAAATATATCTGAAGAAGTGACAAAAATAACTCCGATTGCTGCAATACCACTTTATGGAAGAAGCGCGGACAATATTCGAGATCATCGTCATGTGACATCGCTTCTTCACAGAATCAATACAACAGAATATGGTGTGGAAGTCACACCGGTTCTGTCTTTTGATGAAAGAGGTCATCAGAAGAATCATACCACCTATTTTGTATATGGATATTCAGAAAAAGGCGATGCGCCGGAGGCGTTTTATCCTACTGTGCAGGAGTTTATAGGAGAGGGCGGTACCTATCTGAATCCAGAAGCAGTAAGAAAGAACAAGCCAGGCAGAATGGCAGGAAGCAGAGTTGAGGGAAAAGAGGCAATGGGAGGCATCCGCTTTGCGGATGTTGAGCTAAAGCCGCAGGAAACAGCAGGTTTTATCATACTGGCAGGACTGACAGAGAAGAAAGAGAGTATTGCCAAAACTGTCGTAAAATACAGAACAGAAGAGCAGGTGGAGAACGTTCTTGAAGAGGTGAAATCCTACTGGCAGAAAAAAGTAAATGTATCTTATGAAACCGGTGATGCAGATGCTGATAACTATATGAAATGGATCAGCTTTCAGCCGGTACTGCGAAGAATCTATGGCTGTTCTTTTCTCCCATATCACGACTATGGAAAAGGTGGACGAGGATGGAGAGATCTCTGGCAGGACTGTCTTGCACTCCTGATCATGAATCCGGCTGTAGTGCGTCAGATGATTGTTGCCAACTATGGCGGTGTCCGAATTGACGGAACAAATGCCACGATTATTGGAAATAAACAGGGAGAATTTATCGCGGACAGAAATAATATTGCCCGTGTCTGGATGGATCATGCATTCTGGCCGTTTGGAACGACGAAGCTGTATATCGACCAGACCGGCGATATGGATATTCTGTTTGAAAAAGTTCCATATTTCAAAGATCTTCAGTCAGGAAGAGGAACAACACACGATGAAGAATGGAATACAGCTTACGGAAAACAGCAGAAAGTAGAGAGCGGAGATATTTATTTCGGAACAATTCTGGAGCATATTCTTCTGCAGAATTTAACTGCTTTTTATGATGTAGGTGAGCATAATGAAATGAAACTCCATGGAGCCGACTGGAACGATGCCATGGATATGGCGTGGGACAATGGTGAGAGTGTGGCGTTTACCTGTGCCTATGCAGGAAATATGAATAACATTGCAGACTGTCTGGAAAACCTGGAACGCATAAGCGGAATTAACCGGGTTGAGATTGCCAGTGAAATGGAATGTCTGTTTTCCTGTGGAAGAGATCTATATGAGAATGCAGACAAAAAAAGAAAACTGCTGGATTCTTACACCAAAAAGTGTGCACACAACATCAGCGGCGACACAGTGATTGTCAGAATTGATGAGATAGTCAGAAATCTGCGTGAAAAAGCAGAATGGATGATGGAAAATATCCGAAAGAATGAATGGATCACAGATGGAAACGGGCATGGATGGTTCAATGGTTATTATGATGACCACAAAAATCCGGTAGAGTGCTGCGAAAAAGATCGTGTACGCATGATGCTGACCAGCCAGGTATTCGCGATCATGAGCGGAACTGCAACAAAAGAGCAGACTGCCGCGATCAGCAGAAGTGCAGATAAATATCTGTTCGATGAGAAAGCAGGCGGTTATCGACTGAATACAAATTTCAGAGAAGAGAAATTTGATCTCGGCAGAATGTTCGGCTTTGCCTATGGTGAAAAAGAAAACGGAGCTGTTTTCTCTCACATGGCAGTCATGTATGCAAATGCTCTGTACAGTCAGGGATTTGTAAAAGAAGGATATAAAGTGCTCAATACACTTCTTCATGCGGCAATGAACTTTGAAAGCAGCTATATGTATCCAGGACTTCCTGAATATTTTGACAGTGATGGAAGAGGGCTGTATGCATATCTTACCGGTGCAGCAAGCTGGTATATGTTGACCATGATCACAGAAGCTTTTGGAGTAAGAGGAGAGATTGGCAATCTTGTGATCGCACCAGCACTTATGGCAGAACAGTTTGATAAAGAAGGAAATGCATCACTCTATCTGGAATTTGCAGGAAAGAAATTTGAGGTTCACATTTCCAATCCAGACAAAAAGGAGTATGGAGAATATCAGATCGTTCAGGCGTACTGTGACGAAAAAGAAATAGAAAAAAGAGCAGACGGAAGTGCCTGTATGAAAAAAGAGACGATTGAACAGTTGTCTTCAGATGAGACACATAATATTACTATAGTATTACAATAAAAACAACCCGACATTATGTAGTAAAATGACATAATGCCGGGTTGTTTTCTGTTTTTCTCAATGCAGGGCAGAGGCATGTCTGCTGGTCTACCACATGGATTTGTAGTATTTGTCGCGGTATTTCTTTGGTGTCAGTCCTGTATAGCCTTCAAAAATCTGTATAAAGTGACTCTGTGAGGAAAAGGAAAGATACGCCGCAATATCCACGATAGACTGATCAGAATATCTGAGAAGATGAGTGGCTTTTTCTATTTTCTGTTCACGGATGTAGTCACTGATCGATACACCAAGATTCTGCTTGAATATACGGGAAAGATAATTGCAGGACAGCCCTGTATGTTCAGCCAGATCCTGAATGGTGATTCTTTCTTTTATGTGACTGTAGATATAGTTGATGCATTCAATGACAGGTTTGGACAGAACAGAACTTTTTTTCTGAAGAAGCATTTTTCCGGTAAAATCTTTTGCCATAATATGATGGAGGTCTGCAACTTCACGGACTGAAGTGCAGGAATCCATTTTTAAGATATAGAAGTCGCTGAGGCGATAGGCCTGCTCCGGTTCCAGTCCTCCGTTAATGCAATAACGGGTCAGCATGGCGGTAGTTACCACAAAATGATATTTGATATTGGTCAGAGGATTTCTTGAAAGGACACCAGTTCCTTCGAGATGAAGAAAGGAATCGTTTTTGCAGTTTGCAGTGACAGTCTCCATGTCTCCGCTTCGGACTGCATTATAAAAAGAGTATTCTACGGAGGGAGAACGGTGCAGGATCTCCATATCATCGTTTTTCATTTCAGTGTGGTACCAGTCTTTTGAAATTGCCATAAATATCACTCCTTAATGTGTTGATTTTTTATATTATGACATGAATCTGACATTTTGTTAAGATTAATAATATATTTTGAATGTCAAAAATGATATAGTATCATCATCAAAGAGAAAACAGTGAAAAATGCTTTGAACAAGGAGGAATTTTTAATGAAAAGAAAATTTGTATCTGTAATCCTGACAGCAGCAGTTGTTACAGGAACACTCTCAGCAGCAACTGTAGTAAGTGCGGATTCCGGAGAAGGAAAAGTGATTAATATTTATTCCTGGAATGATGAATTTCGTCAGAGATTGGAAGCTGTATATCCGGAAGTAGAATCTACATCAAAGGATGGAACAGTTACAACACTGAAAGATGGAACAGAGATCCACTGGGTCATTAACCCGAATCAGGATGGCGTTTACCAGCAAAAACTGGATGAAGCATTGATGAACCAGGCGGATGCGGCAGACGATGACAAAGTAGATATTTTCCTGTCAGAGACAGACTATGTAAATAAATATACAGACAAAGATGCAGATGTGGCAATTCCGCTTAAAGATCTCGGAATTGATCCTGACAAAGATCTTGCAGATCAGTATGATTTTACAAAAACAACAGCATCTGACACTGATGGAGTACAGAGAGGTTCTACATGGCAGTGCTGCCCGGGAACTCTGGTATATCGTCGTGACATCGCAAAAGATGTATTTGGAACAGATGATCCGGAAGCAGTAGGCGAGAAATTAAAGGACTGGGATACAACAAAAGCAACAGCAGAAGAACTGAAAGCAAAAGGATACTACACATTTGCCTCTTATGCAGATACATTCCGTCTGTATGGAAACAGCATCGAAAGTTCATGGGTAGAGCCGGGAAGCACAACGATCAAAGTTGACCAGAAGATCATGGATTGGATAAGTGATTCAAAAGAATGGCTGGATGCAGGATATCTGAACAAAACTGTAAAAGGTCAGTGGAACGATGACTGGAACAAAGCTATGAGCTCTGACTCCAAAGTATTCGCATTCCTGTTCCCGGCATGGGGAATTGACTTTACCCTGAAACCAAACTGGGATGGCGAAGACGGTGCCTGGGCTGTTACAAACCCACCGCAGGAATACAACTGGGGCGGATCTTATATCCATGTAGCAACAGGAACAGACAACACGGAACATGCAAAAGATATTATCCTTGCTCTGACTGGAAACAAAGACAACCTGTTAAAGATTTCCAAAGACTATGCTGACTTTACAAATACAAAATCCGGTATGCAGGAGGCTGCTTCTGACGATGCATTCGCTTCTGATTTCCTTGGTGGACAGAATCCATTTGAATATTTTGCACCGGTTGCAGAAAACATCAAAATTGCCCCGCTTTCCCCTTATGATCAGGGCTGTGTAGAGCTGATCCAGAATGCTTTCAGCGATTATTTCCAGGGAAATGTTGAGTTTGACAAAGCAAAATCAAACTTTGAAACAGCAATCATGGAACGTTATCCGGAAATTACAGAAGTACAGTGGCCGGAATAAATGATCAGATCAGCAGGGTACAGAGTGCCCTGCTGTTTATTGGAAAGGAAAGGCATTTATGAAAAAAAAGAAAAAAAATATTGATTACGGAAAATGGGGCTTGTTATTTATTCTTCCATTTTTTATCGCGTATCTGATATTTTCTCTTATTCCTTTGATCGATACTGTAAGATACAGCTTTTTCGAATATTATCGTTCGGGTATCAAGGTAGTAGGTCCGAATTTTGTCGGCATGAAAAACTACATCAGTCTTTTGAAATCAGATATGTTCCTGTATGGAAAAAACACATTGATCCTGTGGCTGATCGGTTTTGTTCCGCAGATCGTGGTTGCACTTGTACTTGCCTGCTGGTTTACAGATCTTCGAATGAAGATCCACGGCAAACAGTTCTTTAAAGTAGTTATTTATCTGCCGAACCTGATCATGGCGTCTGCATTTGCCTTATTATTCTTTACGATGTTCTCTACCAATGGTCCGGTCAACTCTATTCTGTTGTCTCTGGGTGTTCTGAAAGCACCGATTGATTTCCTGGGTTCTGTTCTGGGAACAAGAGGACTGATTGGATTTATGAACTTTATGATGTGGTTTGGAAATACAACGATCATGCTGATGGCGGCAGTTATGGGTGTAAGTGTGGAGGTCTATGAGGCTGCTGATCTGGATGGATGCAATGGAATTCAGAGATTTTTCTATATTACACTGCCAATGATCCGTCCGATCCTTGCATACACACTGATCACATCTATCATCGGTGGTCTTCAGATGTTTGATGTTCCTCAGATCCTGACAAACGGACAGGGTAACCCGGACAGAACATCCATGACACTGATCATGTTCCTGAACAGTCATCTGAAGAGCAAGAATTATGGAATGGCAGGTGCATTATCTGTTTACCTGTTCATCATCAGTGGTATCCTCTGCTTCTTTGTTTACAGAATGACCAATGACAACGATCCAGATGGTTCAAAAAAGGCAGCTAAGAAACGTGCAAAAGAAGAAAGGAGAAGAGCAAGATCATGAAAACAAATTCAGGAAAACGTGTGATGAGCATTTTCGCACATATTGTACTCATTCTCTTATCTTTTATGTGTCTGTTTTTCTTTGCGATTCTGCTTATCAATGCAACGCATTCACATGCAGAACTGCAGAAAGGCTTTTCTATCATTCCGGGTAAACATTTTCTGGATAACCTGAAAAGTGTGGCAAATGATGGAAGCTTTCCAATGTTCCGAGGAATCCTTAACAGTGTGGTCGTGTCCGGATGCTCTGCAGCATTATGTACATACTTTTCTTCCCTGACTGCATATGGCATTTATGCTTATGATTTCAAGGGAAAGAAAGTTGCTTTTACTTTCATCATGGCAATCCTTGTTATGCCGACACAGGTAACTGCAATGGGATTCCTGAGATTGATCACAAAGATGGGAATGTATGATTCACTTCTTCCGCTGATTATTCCGTCCATTGCTTCACCGGCAGTATTTTACTTTATGTACAGTTATTTACAATCTTCTCTTCCGCTGTCACTGGTGGAAGCTGCCAGAATTGACGGATCTGGAGAGTTCCATACATTCAACCGTATTGTACTTCCAATCATGAAACCGGCGATCGCAGTTCAGGCAATCTTTACCTTTGTTGGATCATGGAACAACTACTTCGTACCGGCATTGGTTATCCAGTCCAAGAACAAGATGACGGTTCCGATCCTGATCGCAACATTACGAGGTGCTGATTACATGAACTTTGATATGGGTAAGATTTACATGATGATCACTGTTGCTATCGTACCGATCATTATTGTTTATCTGCTCCTGTCAAAATATATCATCGCAGGTGTTACGCTGGGTGGCGTAAAAGAGTAAAAAATAAAAGTTATCATCAATCAGAAGAACGCGGCAGGATATTCTTGCATAAAGGATAAAGAATGCTGTCGTTCTTTTGTTGTATAAAATAAATTCAAACGTTAGCAGGAGGAGTATAAATATGAAAGATGTATGGGGACACAGTGGAAGTATGGATCAGAGTCTGTCTGAACTTGAAATCAGACACCGGACTCTGGCAAGAGAAGCGGCGGTGGAAGGTATTGTACTTCTGAAAAACGAAGGAGTACTTCCTCTTTCCACAGCTTCAGCTATTGCACTGCTTGGAAGTGGGGCAGAAAAGACTATTAAAGGCGGAATTGGTTCCGGTGATGTAAATAACAGAGAAAATATTTCCATTTATCAGGGAATGAAAGAAGCAGGTGTGACTATTACCAGCGAGGACTGGCTGGAGGATTATGAAGAACGTTATAAAAACGCACGAAATGTCTGGAAAGAAAAAATCCTTGAGGATGCAAAGCACGTAGATAATCCATTTGATGCATACGCAAGCAACCCTTTTATTCTTCCGGAAGGACGGGCTGTTGAAGCAAAGGATATCGCAGATGCAAAAGCAGCTGTGTATGTGCTCAGCCGTATTTCCGGAGAGGGTAAAGACCGCCGCAGGGTAAAAGGAGACTATTATCTGAGTGAAAGAGAAGCAGCAGATCTTTTTTTCCTGAATGAAAAAAAGATTCCGGTCATCCTGCTTCTGAATGCGGGTGGTCCGATCGAACTGACTGACATTCTGGAAAATACAGAGAACATAAAGGCAATCCTTAATATTTCCCAGCCGGGGCAGGAGAGTGGATATGCGGTTGCAGACATCCTGCTGGGAAACTGTGTACCAAGTGCGAAACTGACGACAACCTGGGCGAGAAGATATGAAGACTGCCCTTTTGCAGAGGATTACAGTTATCTGAATGGAAATCTGGATACCGAAGAGTACAAAGAAGGGATTTTTGTCGGATACCGTTATTTTGACAGCTTTGGCAAAAAGCCACTGTTTCCGTTTGGATTCGGACTGTCCTATACAGAGTTTAAAATAGAATTCAAAGGGATTGAAACTTCGGAGAAAGAACTTACAGTTGAAATGAAAGTTACTAATATCGGAGATACTTATGCAGGAAAAGAAGTTGTGCAGATTTATGCATCTCTTCCTCAGACAGAGGTAAAGAAAGAATATCGCCGTCTCGTTGGGTATGCAAAAACAAAGCTTTTGCAGCCGGGAGAAGCTGAAACATTGAAGATCACAGTTGGACAGAAAGAGCTGGCATATTTTTCTGAGGAAAAACATCAGTGGATCATAGAAAAAGGAACCTATGGTATCTGGACCGGAAACAGTTCTGTATCTCTCGAATACAGTAGCACTGTAAAAGTAGAGCAAAGTGTATCGTTGGAGGATACCTGTGTCCTGGAAAACACAGCAGAGATAGAAGAAGAACTGTGGAAAACGTACGAATGCAGAAAAACAACGGCAGATAACAGCCATTGTATTGTTTTTACACCGTATGCAGAAGAGAAAAAAATATACAGATCAGCTTATGCCACGGAGCAGATGGCAGAAGATCTGCTTCCTCTTCTCTACGGAAATATTGCAGAAACAACAAGTACTCTGGGGGCAGCAGGAATCCGCGTTCCGGGAACCGCAGGTGAGACAACAGAAGGACTTCTTGACAAGTATGGTATTCCATCGCTGATCATGGCAGACGGACCGGCAGGTATCCGATTGCAGCAGCACTATGAAGTGGACAGGGCAACAGATACCGTTTATGGAATCGGTGTACTGGGGGCACTGGAGAATGGCTTCCTGGTAGACAGAGAAGAGCATGAGGGTGCTGACCAGTATTATCAGTACTGCACTGCATTCCCGGTAGGAACTGTAATGGCTCAGACCTGGAACAGAGATCTGATGCAGAGATTTGGAGAAGCGGTTGCACTTGAGATGGAAGCATTTCACGTCAATCTGTGGCTGGCACCGGGTCTGAATATCCACAGAAATCCTCTTTGTGGACGAAATTTTGAGTATTATTCAGAAGATCCGTTCCTCTCAGGAACGCTGGCAGCATCTGTAACAAAAGGTGTGCAGTGCCATAAGGGATGCGGCGTTACAATTAAGCATTTTGCATGCAATAATCAGGAAGATAACCGTATGGGGGTGGATGTAAAGATTTCAGAGAGGACGCTCAGAGAAATTTATCTTCGTGGATTTGAAATTGCAGTGAAAGAGGGACAGCCGACAGCAATCATGTCTTCTTACAATCTTGTCAATGGAGTGCATGCGGCAAACAGCAAAGATCTGTGTACCAGAATTGCCCGGACAGAGTGGGGATTTGATGGAGTTATCATGTCTGACTGGAATACAACCGTACCGGAAGATGGAAGTGTTGCATGGAAATGTGCTGCAGCAGGAAATGACATCATCATGCCTGGAAATGCAGAAGATGCCGAGAGTATTCGTAATGCATACAGAAACGGAGATCTTACAGAAGAAGAAATCCGTTCCTGTGCAGGCAGGATTCTTAAACTGATCAGTCAGCTGGCATAGAATTGTTACATCTTCAATGCCAGATATAATCGCACGGCATCCCGAAATTCCCTGGGATTGCAGCCGCATTTTTTATAAATCTGGTTCAGTCTGTACTGGACAGTATTTTTGTGAAGAAATGTTTCCTCGCAGGTCTTTTTGAGGGACATGTCACAGGAAAAATAAATATGAAGCAATTTAAGGTCTTCCGAAGAAAGCTTATCCAGAGTTTTCGCAAGGAAGGCCTTTTTGCTGCGGGAATTTATGGAGGCGAGGATCAGCTCCAGATCCAGTGAGGCGGCCTCAACATAGCTGCATCCGGCGGGCATGGATTTCAGAGCAATCTCGGCAGAAAAAGCGGAATCATAAATCTCGTGGATAAAAGCAGGGTTTCCCACAGCAATCCACAATGCGTCTTTGTATTTCTGTGCAAAATCCATCAGAAACTGTCGTTTCCGTTGGAAAACAGCCTCTTCAATCACTGCAAGATATTCATCCGGATAGACAAAGGTAAAAAGCTGTGAGACAGCATTGTCCAGAGAAGCGGAGAGTACAGGTCTGTTGTCAGAATGGATTTTCAGGCGAAGAAGTTGGCAGGATTTTTTTTCATCGATATTCCATCTGGAAAGATTTTCACGAAGATACTCAGGATGGATGTCCTCATGATCGATAAGACCACGGAGAATATAACTTTTCTTTTCGGATTCTGTACGGTTGAAGGCATCCAGTTCCTTCTCGCGGATCTGAACCATCGTCGCTCCACCTCTTAACGCTTCTTCCACCTGTTCGCATAATGTTTGTTCTCCCAGCCAGCTGCGGTCTGTTACCGCATACAGTCTGAGGCTGTCTCTGTTAAAGTTTTTCATAGAACTCCTTCCAAACTTGAACATCAGCGATGATCTTGTGATTGTGATAGATGGGAAGATTGACCCCCTGCTGTGTGCCGGTGAAATGGTCATTTTCACGGACTTCGATCACACTGCCGCTTGCAGCAGCTTCCCGTCCGATCTCATGAAAGGTTCCTATTCGGCTTTCATCTGTGCTTGCAAAAATTGTCCCGGAACAATCTATAAAATTAACGTTCTGTCCGCAGAGATCCCGGACGGTATCTACGATCTGCTGTGCAAGGGCTCTGGTGATATAAGGCGTCATTTGCGTTCCTCCTGGTCAATAGGCAAGGCAGCAGTTTCCCGTGCTGCCTTGCGCACTTTCTTTGCAGAGTACATCTTCTGGTCTGCATCAATAAATAAACCCATTGGCAACATTATAACGAATCCTGGGACAAAATACCAGTTTTTGTATACAAAAAACCCGCTGGTCAGGGAGAAGACGTTACTGTGAACAGTTACGAGAAGACCAACGGGTAAAAAAGGAAAAGGGCTGGTTAAATTAAAACAGACGGAATACCTGCTCAGTGGAAGCAGTCATATTTGCCTTTGCAGTAGCAGGATCCATGGCTTCTTCAAGAGTAGAGATTCCACGAACAATCGGGAAGAAAGCATCAATACCGGCTTCATTGCAGGCAACGGCTTCTTTTGTAACACTTCCTGCAAAAGCAATCGTTTTTGCACCATATTTTTTGCCGAGTTTTGCAACACCGACAGGAGCTTTGCCCATGGCAGTCTGATGATCCAGACGGCCTTCTCCGGTTACGACAACATCAGCATTTTTCATTTCATCCTCCAGATGAACCGCATTCAGGATCAGCTGGATTCCAGGAGTCAGTTCTCCGTTTAAGTAGCTTAAGAATGCAAAACCAAGTCCACCTGCTGCACCTGCACCGGAAGCGTTCATATTGTCTCTGCCGATCACATCAGCAGTAATTTTTGCATAGTTTTCCATTCCTGCATCCAGAACCGGAAGCATTTCGGAGGTAACACCTTTTTGTGGACCGTAAATATAAGTTGCGCCCTGGAAACCACAGAGCGGATTGGTGACATCACAGGCAATTTTGAAATTGCACTGGGAAAGAAGC
>OKTM01000637.1_pt1 | contig 14462 bp, 9 predicted proteins | sample 1606401 | NCBI WGS metagenome assembly OKTM01 (sample SAMEA3879583, study PRJEB24766) | human gut metagenome | biome: human-associated habitat; feature: feces | place: USA | collected 1985/1987 | reverse complement strand
GGTAGTATTTGACCACGGACAGAAGATCGCAGAAGGACTGCCACAGGATGTAAAAAATGATCCTGTTGTGATTGAGTCTTATCTGGGAAAGGGGGCATCTGCAAATGGCGATGCTTGATGTAAAAGACCTGAATGTATATTATGGCAAGATCCATGCTATTAAAAATATAAGTCTTACAGTAGAAGAAGGAGAGCTGGTCTCCCTGATCGGGGCAAACGGCGCAGGAAAGACCTCTCTTTTGACGGCTATTATGGGCCAGATCCCGTCTACAGGCCAGATCAGCTTTGAAGGCCAGGCAGTCCACGGAAACGGAACCATGGAGATCGTAAGAAACGGTATGACCATGGTACCGGAAGGCAGACGTGTATTTCCAAGAACTTCTGTAATGGACAATCTGCTGTTAGGCGCTTACAGCCGTAAGGATAAGGAAAATGTAAAAGGCGACTTAAACAAGATCTTTGAAATGTTCCCAAGACTGTTAGAACGTAAAAACCAGCTGGCAGGCACCTTATCCGGCGGCGAACAGCAGATGCTGGCCATGGGCCGCGCCCTGATGAGCAACGCTTCCATGCTGATGCTGGACGAGCCTTCCATGGGCCTGTCCCCCCTGCTGGTGCAGGAGATCTTCGACATCATCCGGAACATCCACAAGGAGGGCATGACCATCCTTCTGGTGGAGCAGAACGCACAGATGGCCCTTTCTGTGGCCGACCGCGCCTACGTCCTCGAGACGGGCCGCGTGGTCATGGAGGGCACCGGTGCCGAACTGCTGACCAACGAGCGTGTCCGCAGCGCATATCTGGGCGGCTAAAGTACAGAACGAGGGGCTGTTGCATATGCGACAGCCTCTATTTTTGTACGAATAGGAGTAAGAATCAAACGGTATCAATACCAAAAACAAAAACATGTGCAACAAATTTTCTCGAAAATCAGAAATTTCCGATGGATTTATGACGCGCATACTCTTTTGAATTGTTTGATCATACGTTTGATTTTGAAAATGAATGCTGCACTTTCGGCTAAAACAATATGTAACAGCTCCATCTATTATCCAAAAGAAAACGCCCCCGGTGCACTGCTACACAGGGGGCGTTCTGAAGAAGATGAGATGGAAACTTAGTTGTTGTCTTGGGGGGCAGCGAGCTTCTTGGCCCGCTTTTCCTCGAGCTTGGAGACGAGGACGGTACCGGCCAGGTCGCCGAGGCAGTTGTTGGTGGTGGTGCCCATATCGAACAGGCGGTAGAATGCGGCGATGATGCCAACAATCTCAGTGGGAAGGGAGAAAGCTTCGACCATGACTAGCAGCTTGACGATGCCGCTGCCCGGGATGCCGCCGCCGCCCGTGGAAAGGATGGCGGAGAGCAGGACGACGCGGAGCATCATTTCGAGGCTGACGCTCTGGCCGCAGACTTGACTGATGAACATAATGACGCAGCCGTAAAGGATGACGCTGCCGTCGTAGTTCATCTGAGAGCCGAGGGGTACGGTGAAGCTGGAGATGCTGTCAGGGACGTTGAACTTCTCGCGGGCGACTTTCATGTTGACGGGGATAGCGGCCACACTGGAGCAGGTGGACAGGGTGTAGACCCACAGCTCAGCGCTGTCGCGGATGAAGCGGAGGGGAGAAATGCCTGCTGCAAACCAGAGCACGAGGCCGTAAACCAGCAGCACCTGCAGGATGCAGGCCAGATAGTAGGTGCCCAGCAAGGTGGCCATGGAGGTAAAGATGCTGGTGCCGTACTTGCCGAAGGAGGCACCCATCAGGAAGAAGATTCCGATGGGGGAGGCCTTCATGATCATGCCGATGAGGGAGAAGACCATGCTGCACAGGGCGTTCGCGCCAGAGATAAGCTTTTCACGGTGCTCGTCGTTCTTCACCAGCATGATGGCGACGCCCAGCATCACTGCGATGACGACGGTTTGCAGAATGTTGCTCTCAGAGAAGGTGACGAACATATTGGAGGAGAACATATTCGTGAAGAACTGCGCGATGGTGATGTCAGTCGAGCCGGAGACCTCCTTACTAGCGAGGCCGGTGAAGTTGGCGTGGACGCCGGGCTTGAGGACGGAAGCGGTGGCGAGGCCGATGACGGTAGCCACCAGCGTGGTGAGGACATAATAGACCATGATGCGTACGGCGATGCGACCCAGCGACTTCAGGTCCTTCTGGGAGGTGATGCCGGTGATGATGGTCATGAGTACCATGGGCACGACGATCATCTTGATGCAGTTGAGCCAGATGGTGCCGATGAACTCGAGCTTGACCATGACGCCGCCGAAAAGCAGACCGAAGACAGCGCCAAGGATCATGGCGGAGAAGACTTGCGTGCTCAGGCCGATTTTTTTACCTACGATATTCATACGTTCCTCCTTTTCTGTTGTCTAATGTTTACAACTCGCTGTCAAGCGCCAGCAGGATGGCTGCGGCCTCCTCGGCGTCCTTCCGGGTGATGCCTTTGTAGAAGACGAGGCGGACGCGGTATTGGTTGCGGATGGGGCGGATGAGCAGCCCGCGCTCCTTGGCCCGTTTGCAGAACTCATCGGCAAGGATGCCCGCGTCGGTGAGATTTAGCATGAGGATGTTGGTCTGGACTTCTTCTTGAAGCCTGACCTTGTGCAGCTTACCGCTGAGCTGTTGGTGGACATACTGGGCGTTCTCAATGTCCTCAGTCAGGCGCTCTACGTTATGCTCCAGTGCGTAGATGGCGGGTGCCGCTACGACGCCGGCCTGCCGCATCACGCCGCCGAATAGCTTGCGGTTGGCCCGGGCCTTGGCACAGAACGCCTCGGTGCCGCAGAGCAGAGAGCCAACGGGTGCGCCGAGGCCCTTGGAAACACAGAACATCACTGTGTCCACATACTGGCAGACCTGTTTCACCGTGGTGTGCAGATGGGCCGCTGCGTGGAAGAGCCGTGCACCGTCCATGTGGATGGGGACGCCGTGTCGGTCGGCCACCTTGCGGATAGCCGCCATCGTGGGCAGGTCGATGCAGTAGCCGCCGGAGAAGTTATGGCTGTTTTCCAGACAGATAAGGCTCGCGCCGCTCTCGGTCAGCAGTTTATCCAGCTCGTCGGGGTCGGGCATGTGGCGGCTGTCCTGATGGTAGCAGACCGGGGTAAGACGGCCAAGGTCCTGCTCAAAGGCGAACTTCTCAGTGAGCAGCATATGCTGCTCCTCGTCCACCAGAACGGTCTGCCCCGCGTGGCAGTGGGTCATGACGGCGATGGTGTTGCCGAAGGTGCCGGTGGGCATCAGGATAGCGGCCTCCTTGCCGACCAGTGCAGCGGCCATATCCTCCAGACGGTTGATGGTGGGATCCTCGCCTCGGCCCTTGGCGTCGGTTCGACCGTCGTCGCCCAGCCGTGCCGTCAAAATCGTTTCCAGCATGGGGTAATCGGGCATCGTCAGGGTATCGCTTCGTAAATCGACCATAGTTTTCTGTGTGCCTCCTTTTTTCGAATGTGTTTATGATTTTATTTAATCAACTTCTTGACAAATAGTCAAATATATATGTAAATATAGAAATATAGATAAAAATCTATAATTGATAGCTGTGCATGGAGGAAATACAACGATGTTCCGGAATATGGAGTATGTTTATTGCGTTTACAAGGAGCGCAGCTTCAGCAAGGCGGCCGAAAAGCTGCACATCGCCCAGCCCTCGCTGAGCGCGATGATCCGCAAGGAGGAGGAGCAGGCCGGTGCGCCCATCTTTGAGCGGAAGACCCGGCCCGTCTCCCTGACCCCTTTCGGGATCGAGTTCATCCGGGGAATCGAGCAGATTTACGAGCTGGAAAACCATCTCCACGACATGGCGGACGAGTTGCGCACCCTGCAAAGCGGCATTGTCTCCATCGGCGGCAGCAACCTGAGCAGCGACTACATCGTGCCCGAGCGCATCGCGGCCTTTAAGACCAAGTATCCCAACGTGACACTCCGGGCCAGCGAAGCATCCACCATCCAGTGCAAGCAGATGTTGGACGCGGGCGACCTCGACCTCGTCATCACCAACCGCCCGCTGGACACCGAGAGCTACGAGCGCATCGTCTGCTACCGAGAAAATCTCCTGCTGGCTGTCCCGTCGCATTTCGCCGTTAATGAGGGCCTGCGGAACTACCAGCTCACACAGGCCGAGCGGGGCGAGATGATTTTTCTACTGCCCGAGGAGCGCTGTGCCCCGCTGGAATATTTCTACGACACGCCCTTCATTCTGCTCCACGACGGCAACTATCTGCGATTGTGTTGTGAGCGGATGTTCGAGGAGAACCACTTTCAGCCCCGCCTCGTTATGGAGATGGATCGCTCGATGGTGGCGTACAACTTCGCCCGCTATGGCCTCGGCGCGGCCTTCATCAGCAATGTACTGGTGGAGCACCAGCCCGACGACGGTAGTTTGGTCTTCTATAAGCCCCGCAGTCGCCACGCGGTGCGCGACGCCTATATCTGCTATAAAAAGGGCCGATTCGTGACCTCGGCCATGAGAGGCTTTATCGAGATGATGGTGCGAAAATAAAAAGCGTCCCGAGGGTGTTCTCTCGGGACGCTTTGCATATTAAATCATCATCAGCCCGGATACTTGTGGACTTCCAGCAGCTCCTCGGCCCGCCTGACCTGCTCCGCCGTGGGCGGGACAGCGTCGGGCAGGGGATAGGGGATGCCGAGCTTCTGCCATTTGAAGAGGCCCAGCGTGTGGTAGGGCAGCACCTCCACCCGCTGCACCGTCCTGAGGGACGAGATGAACTCCGCAGTCCTCCGCAGGCCCTCCTCGTCGTCGGTCAGGCCGGGCACCAGCACATGGCGGATCCAGAGGGGGACGCCGAGGTCGGAGATGTGGCGCGCCATCGCAAGGATGTTGGCGTTGTCTTTTCCGGTGAGCTGGCGATGCTTCTCCGGGTCGATCTCCTTCAGGTCGAGGATGACGAGGCTGGTGGAGCGCATCAGCCGGTCAAAGTCGGCCAGATAGGCCGCATCGTCGGGGCGGAAGGGCTGACCGGCGGTGTCGAGGGCCGTGTGCACGCCCTTGGAGCGGGCCAGCTCGAAGAAGGCCGTCAGGAACTCCATCTGGCGCAGCGGCTCGCCGCCGCTGACCGTGATGCCGCCCTTCTTGCCCCAGTAGTTGCGGTAGCGCCACACCCGCTGGAAGAGCTGCTCCACCGTCCATTCCTCGCCGCCGTCCGCCCATGTCTCGGGGTTATGGCAGTATTTGCACCGCAGGGCACACCCCTGCAGAAAGACGACGAACCGGACGCCGGGGCCGTCCACGGAGCCGAAGGTCTCCAGCGAGTGGACGTACCCGACAGGGGAGTTACAGAGCTGCATGGCAGGTACGGGAGATGACGTCCATCTGCTGCTCGCGGGTCAGGTCGATGAACTTGACGGCGTAGCCGGAGACACGGATGGTGAAGTTTGCGTACTCCTCCTTCTCGGGATGCTCCATTGCGTCGATGAGCTTCTCCTTGCCGAAGACGTTGACGTTCAGGTGGTGTGCGCCCTGATCGAAGTAGCCGTCCATGACCTGCACCAGATTCTCGATCCGCTCGCCCTCGCTGTGGCCCAGAGCGTCGGGGTTGATGGTCTGGGTGTTGGAGATGCCGTCCAGTGCCCAGTGGTAGGGCAGCTTTGCCACGGAGTTCAGAGAGGCCAGCAGGCCGTTCTGCTCTGCGCCGTAGCTGGGGTTCGCACCGGGTGCGAAGGGGGTGAAGGCGGCACGGCCATCGGGCAGAGCGCCGGTGTACTTGCCGTAGACCACGTTGGAGGTGATGGTCAGGATGGAGGTGGTGGCCTCGGAGTTGCGGTAGGTGTGGCGCTTCTTGATCATCTCGAGGAAGGTCTTCAGCAGCCAGACGCCGATCTCGTCGGCGCGGTCGTCATCGTTGCCGTACTTCGGGAAGTCGCCCTCGATCTCGAAGCCGGTAGCAAGGCCTGCCTCGTCGCGGACGACTTTGACCTTGGCGTACTTGATGGCGCTCAGGGAGTCGATGACGTGGGAGAAGCCGGCGATGCCGGTGGCGAAGGTGCGGCGGACATCGGTGTCGATGAGGGCCATCTCAGCCTCTTCGTAGTAGTACTTGTCGTGCATATACTGGATGAGGTTCAGCACGTTGACGTACAGACCAGCCAGCCAGTCCAGCATCTGGACGTACTTGGGCAGGACCTCGTCGTAGTTCAGATACTCGCCGGTGATGGGGGCGTAGTTGGGGCCGCACTGCTCGTGGCTCTTCTCGTCCACGCCGCCGTTGATGGCGTAGAGCAGGCACTTGGCGAGGTTGGCGCGTGCGCCGAAGAACTGCATCTCCTTGCCGGTCTGGGTGGCAGACACGCAGCAGCAGATGGAATAATCGTCGCCCCAGACGGGCTTCATGACGTCGTCGTTCTCGTACTGGACCGAGCTGGTGTTGATGGACACCTTGGCGGCGTACTTCTTGAAGTTCTCGGGCAGGGCAGAGGAGTACAGAACGGTCAGGTTCGGCTCAGGTGCAGGGCCCATGTTCTCGAGGGTGTGCAGGAAGCGGTAGCAGTTCTTCGTGACCATGCTGCGGCCGTCCATGCCGATGCCGCCCACTTCCAGAGTTGCCCAGACGGGGTCGCCGGAGAACAGCTGGTTGTAGCTGGGGATGCGGGCGAACTTGACCATACGGAACTTCATGACCATGTGGTCGATAAGCTCCTGAGCCTCGCTCTCGGTCAGGATGCCCTTGTCCAGATCGCGCTGGATGTAGATGTCGAGGAAGGTGGAGATGCGGCCCACGCTCATGGCGGCGCCGTTTTGGGTCTTGATGGCGGCCAGATAGCCGAAGTAGAGCCACTGGCAGGCCTCTTTTGCGTTCTTTGCGGGCTGGGAGATGTCGTAGCCGTAGGCCTCGGCCATCTTCTTCATGCCCTTCAGGGCGCTGATCTGGCGTGCGATCTCCTCGCGCAGGCGGATGACGTCATCGGTCATGGTGCCGTCGCCGCAGTTGGCGAGGTCCTCCTGCTTGAACTTGATGAGGGCGTCGATGCCGTACAGGGCCACACGGCGGTAGTCGCCCACGATGCGGCCGCGGCCATAGGTGTCGGGCAGGCCGGTGATGATGTGGGTGTGGCGGGCGGCCTTCATCTCGGGGGTGTAGGCGTCGAAGACGGCCTGATTGTGGGTGCGGGTGTAGTCGGTGAAGATCTTGTGCAGCTCCGCAGAGGGCTGGTAGCCGTAGGTGGTGCAGGCCTGCTCTGCCATCTTGATGCCGCCGTAGGGCATGAATGCACGCTTCAGGGGCTTGTCGGTCTGCAGGCCGACGATCTGCTCCAGATCTTTCAGGCTCTCGTCGATGTAGCCGGGGCCGTATGCGGTCAGGCTGCTGACGACGTCGGTCTCCATATCCAGCACGCCGCCCTTGGCGCGCTCGGCCTTCTGCAGCTTCTGCAGTGCGCCCCACAGCTTATTGGTCGCTTCAGTGGGGTCGGCGAGGAAGCTTTCGTCGCCGTTATAGGGGGTGTAGTTCTTCTGGATGAAGTCGCGGACGTTGACCTCCTCTTTCCAGATGCGGCCCTCAAAGCCTTCCCACTGTTCAAAATTGATCATTGGAACCTCCTTGCTCCTATCGCAATCCAACACCACAGCTGCTTTGCAATAGCTGGTTAGGATTGCCTAACTAATCTGTCTTAAAAAAGCCGCCGATTGCGGTCTTTTGAAGGCAGAGCGGTACATCACGCAGAGGTATTTGGATGGCAACCTCCACGTTGCAAAAAGCGGCTGCGGGCGGGCAATCGAGTCGGCCAGCAACGGCTTTGACACTATAATAACAGTGATTCTCAGAAAAAGCAAGAGGAAACCTGTGGATTTTCCACAAGCGAGGGTACTTTTTGTTATGAAAAATGCTCATGGAGGCCATGGATAAAAAAATTGCAGAAAATTTGAAAAACAGGCTTGACAGTCATGACAAACTATGGTATCCTGTTGTCACGGCGAGGTTAGTTAAATCTAACCTAAGCTCCTCCGACTCCTCCGAAGAGATGCCTGCAACTCTCTTTGCGGAGATTCGGTTCCTCCATTCCATTCTCCTATTAAAAGGAAAGCGGCTTATGGTTTGCTCCGCTTTCCCTGCGCGCAGCGCAGGCGCTCTGGTACGGCGTCCTGTGCAAAAAAGAAACAAAATGCGGGACACACAGACTTGACCACCTGTGCGTCCCGCTTTTTGTTTGCCAAGGCTCTCCCCTTGGGAGAGCTGGCGCGAAGCGCCTGAGAGGGCAAGGGTGCTGACGAGGGCGTGCAAGCACAGGGATAGTCTCGCTCTGACAAAGGCGCTGCTTCTTGCAGCACAGAGGCTTTCTGACAGGTGGCTTGCCCTCTCCGTCATTGCTCCGCAATGCCACCTCTCCCAGAGGGAGAGGCTTTTTGCTGAGGAAGAGTTGTCTCTTGACACCCAAAGGGAGAGTACTATAATAAAGTATATCGGAAAAACGAGAAAAGTCGTTTTTCTCTGAAACGGCGAAGAAACGGCGAAAAAATGTTCTTTGGGAGGAAATGAATGAAAAAACTAGCGCGGGCCATCGTGCGGATGCGCAGGCTCATCCTCATTGCGGCGGTGCTGCTGCTCATCCCGGCGGCAGTGGGGGCCATCGCCACGCCCATCAACTACGACATCCTCTCCTATCTGCCGCAGGAGCTGGACTCCCGGGTGGGGCAGCTGCTCTTAGAGACGGACTACCATCTGGCGTCCACCAACATGATCACCGTGGAGGGGATGCCCACAAACGAGCTGCTGACCATGAAGGCCGAGATCGACGAGGTGCCGGACGTGCTGAACACCTTCTGGCTCAGCGATGTGCTGGACCCGGCGGTGCCGGTGGAGATGCTGCCGGCAGACCTTCAGCAGTTCCTGTTCGGCAAGAACGACTCCACCATCCTCATCGTCCAGCTGGGTGGTTCCAGCGTCAGCGAGGAGACGATGGGGGCTGTGGCTCAGATCAAAAAAATACTGCGGAAGAACTGCTTCTTCGGCGGCATCAGCGTCATCCTGAGCGACACCAAGGAGCTGGTCATGGGGGAGATGCCCCTGTATGTGCTCTGCGCCGTGGCGGGGTGTCTGCTGGTGCTCTTCCTCTCGCTGGAAAGCTGGCTCACGCCCTTCCTCTTCATGCTGGGGCTGCTCTTCCCGCTGGTGTATAACTTTGGCACGAATATTTTTCTGGGGCAGGTCTGTTTCATCACCGAGGCGCTGGCGGCCGTTTTGCAGCTGGGCGTGACGATGGATTTTTCCATCTTCCTGCTCCACCGCTACGAGGAGGAAAAAGCCTCCTGTGCCTCCAACGAAGAGGCGATGGAGAACGCCATCTGCAAGACCATGAGCTCCATCGCGGCGTCCAGCCTCACCACCATCGCGGGCTTTCTGGCCCTCTGTGCCATGCAGCTGACGCTGGGCGCAGACCTTGGCGTCGTCATGGCGAAGGGCGTGGCGCTGGGCGTCCTCTGCACCATCGTCATCCTGCCCTCGCTCATCCTCTTCTTTGACCGGTGGGTGGAAAAATACCGCCACCGCACCTTCATGCCGCGGCTCACCCATCTGAGCCATTTTGTCTCCAAGCACCCGGTGCCTGTGGTGGCGGTCTTTCTCCTGCTGATGATCCCCTTCGGGCTGGCCCAGAGCAGGACGGACATCTACTACAATATTTTTGCGGCTCTGCCGCAGGATATGCCCGGCATCGTGGGCACGAACAAGCTGGGCGAAGACTTTGGCATGATGACCAACCACTTCATCCTCGTCCGGGAGGAGCTGACGGCCTCGCAGGTATCCGGCCTCTGCGACGAGATCAAGGGGGTGGACGGCATCACGCAGGTGGTCAGCCTCGACTCCATCGCAGGCCCCGGCTTTGAGACGGAGCTTCTGCCTGACGAACTGATGAACATCGTGCAGAACGGCGGCTATAAGCTCATCCTCGCCAACGGCTGCTACAAATCCGGCAGCGACGCCCTCAATGCGCAGGTGGACGAGCTGGTCCGCCTCGTCAAGACCGCGGACCCCGAGGGCCTCGTCACCGGCGAGGGGGCCATGATGAAGGACCTCGTGGAGATCGCGGACGAGGACTTCAAAAACGTCAACATCTGGTCCATCGCGGCGGTGCTGGTCATCATCGCGCTGTCCTTCCGCAGCCTGTCGGTGCCGGTGCTGCTGGTGGCCAGCATCGAGGCGGCCATCGCCATCAATATGGGCATCCCTTATTTCATCGACGACTCGCTGCCCTTCATCGCCAGCATCGTCATCGGCACCATCCAGCTGGGCGCGACGGTGGACTACTCCATCCTCATGACCACCCGCTACCGCGAAGAGCGGCTGGCCCTCCGCTCGCCCAAGGCCGCAGCACAGCAGGCCCTCGAGCACTGCAGCCAGAGCATCCTGACAAGCGGCCTGACCTTCTTCGCAGCCACCTTCGGCGTCGCGGCCATCAGCAAGGTGGAGCTGCTGGAAAGCATCTGCCTGCTCATCTCCCGGGGTGCGCTCATCAGCATGGCGGTCATCCTGCTGGTGCTGCCCGCCGCGCTGATGCTGCTGGACGGCCTCATCTGCCGCACGACATACCACTGGCTCACCGCCCCCAACGCTGCAAAGGAGTGAATCATATGAAAAAAACGCAGGATCTTCTGCGCCGCGCTGGCGCTGCGGCGCTTGCCCTGACCATGACGGTCGGCCTCTGCCAGTCCGCTTTTGCGGCGACGAAAGCCCCCTTTTCGAAGGATGAGACAGTCTATGCCGTCATGGCAGCAGACGGCTCGGTCCAGAAGACCACCGTCAGCGAGCACCTCTACGCTGCCGACGGCCTCGCCGGAGTGGAGGACAAGTCCACCCTGAAGAACATCGTGAACACCGAGAGCTTCGCCGAGTATACCCGGAACGGCGACACGCTGGTCTGGAACACCGACGACACCGACGTCTACTATAAGGGCGACACCGACCGGCCGCTCCCCATCTCCGCGAAAGTGACCTATACGCTGGACGGCAGGACCGCCCCCCTGAGCGAGCTTCTGGGCCAGAGCGGCCACCTCGTGCTTACCATCGACCTGACCAACAACGAGAAGGGGACGCTGACGGTGGACGGAAAAGAGCGCACCGTCGTCACCCCGCTGGTGACAGCGGTGGGCGTCGTGCTGGGCGGGGACGCCCGCAACGTCAACGCCGTGAACGGCCTGCTGGAAAGCGCGGCCAAGAGCAGCGTGGCAGCCTTCGTCGCCCTGCCGGGCGTGAAGGCGTCCCTCGACGGCCTTCTGCCCCAGCAGGTGGACGGTGTGACCCGGTACTTACAGGACAGTCTGACCGTGGAGGCCGATGTAGAAGAGCTGACAGCACCTCAGATCCTGCTGGCCTGTGCTGCCACCGCCGAGGCGCTGGGGCAGGGGGATGAGGTCTTTGACCTCGACAGCCTCAACGGCCTGACCGACGGCATCGCGGCTCTGAACGATGCCATGAGCCAGCTTCTGGACGGTGCTTCCCAGCTGAAGGCGGGCGCGGCCCAGCTTGCCGCTGGTTCGCTGGCCCTGCTGGATGGCGTGAATCAGCTGGACGGCGGTCTCGGCCAGCTGACGGAGGGGCTGGACACCCTGACCTCCAACAATGCCGCCCTGACCTCCGGCGCACAGCAGGTGGCCGACGGTGTGCTGGACTCCGCCAACCAGACCCTCATGGAAAATGGTCTCATCGACACCCCTATGACGTGGGATACCTACGAGGCAGTCATCGACGACATCCTCTCGCTGGGGGAGAAAACGCTGGCGGCAGGCCGCAAAAAGATGGTGCGCACCATCTGGGAGCAGGCTCCTCAGTTCAAGACCAGCCAGCTGGACATCGCCCTCTACCTCGCGGCCACCAAGACGGGGCACGACCTTGAGGCTGCGCTGCGCCTGATGCAGAGCTTCTCCCCCGATTTCATCGTGGGCTGGTTCCAGAAGCTCACCGACAGCGACGCTCAGCAGAAGATCCACGATGAGCTGGTCTACCAGACCGCCAACAGTGAGGACATGGCCAGCGTCCGCGCCCTCAAGGAAAATCTGGGACAGATCCGGTTCTTCGTGTCCAGCGTCGGCCAGTACGCCGACGGCGTGGCCGCCGCTGCCGAGGGCGCACACGCCGCCAAGGAGGGCAGCGCCCAGCTGGCCGGCGGCGCATCCGCCCTGTATGAGGGTGTGCTTCAGCTCCAGAACGGCACCGACCAGCTCAGCGGCGGCCTTGTGCAGTTCAACGCCGAGGGCATCTCTCAGCTCACCGGCGCACTGGACGCCGACCAGCTCCACGACCTGCAGGCCGTGGTGGAGGAGATGACCAGCCGCCTCGCCGGTTACACCAGCTTTGCCGGTGCGCCCGAGGGGGCAGAGCAGAGGGTGAAGTTCATCTACAAGACCGCCGAGACGCCCGCCGAAACGGCCCCGGTGGAGACGGCAGCAGACAACGCCACGGAGGGCAATTTCTTCGTCCGCCTGTGGCACCGCCTGCTGGCACTGTTCGGGCTGTAAGGATAGGAATTACAAGGCCCCGGAGGACATGAAGCCTCCGGGGCCTGCTGTATCTCTCTGCAAAAATGCAGCCGCCCCAGGCAAAGCATAAACCGGAGCGGCTGCGTTTTCAAGGAGGTAAATGATTAGGAGAACATCCAAACAGTTATCTGGTGTGCAGTATCCGGATAACGGTCAGGCAAAGAAGGAGATGATCAGTGCGACGAGGAAACCCACGCCGCCGACCAGCGTTTCCATGATGGTCCAGGTCTTGAGGGTGGTCTTTTCGTCCATGCCCACAAGGCTCTTCACCAGCCAGAAGCCGGAGTCGTTGAAGTGGGAGCAGACGGTGGAACCGCCTGCAATGGCAGCGGTGACACAGGCGAGGTACAGCGGGCTCAGTGCGCTGAGGCCGGGCATGGCAGAGATGATGCCTGCGGCCATGGTCATAGCCACGGTAGCGGAACCCACCGAGATGCGCACCAGAGCAGCCACGATGAAGGCTACCAGAACCAGCGGCAGGCTGGCGTTTGCCACGGCGTTGCCGATGACATCGCCCAGACCGGAGTTCTGCAGCATATAGCGCAGCACGCCGCCGCAGGCAGTGACCAGCAGGATCATGCCGGTGGGCTCCAGAGATTTGGTCATGATCTTTTCCAGCTGGGCGTTGGTGTAGCCGTGACGGGTGCCCAGCAGGTACATAGCAGCGATGGTAGCCAGCAGCAGAGCCATAAAGGGCTCGCCGAGGAAGGCCAGAACAGGCTGGATGCCGGCCAGTGCGGGCACCACCTTTGCCACAGAGTTTGCAATGATGAGCAGCAGCGGGATCATGATGATGCCCACGATGGTGCCAAACTTGGGCAGCTTGCTCTCGTCAATGTCTGTCTGCTGTGCAATGTGCTCGGGGACTTCGACCATGTACTTTTTGCCGCAGATGCTGCCCCAGATGGGACCGGCGGCGATCATGGCAAAGATGCCGCAGAAGATGCCGATGAGGATGACCCAGCCGAGGTCAACGCCCAGCATGCTAGCCACCAGCACAGGACCCGGCGTGGGAGGGATGAATGCGTGGCCGACAGCCAGACCGGCCAGCAGGGGGATGACGTAGTACAGTACAGAGCGCTTGGTGCGTTTTGCCAGAGAGAAGGCCAGCGGGATGAGGATGATCAGACCGGCATCGAAGAAGACCGGCATGGCCACCACAAGGCCGGTGATGCCCAGTGCCCATGCGGCCTTTTCGTCACCGAACTTCCGCACCATGGTCACGGCCAGCGTCTGTGCGCCGCCGGATTCCTCCAGAATGGCACCGAACATGGAGCCGAGGCCCACCAGAAGGGCGATGCCCTTTAAGGTGTTGCCAATGCCCTCGTTGACCGAGCCGATGATGTCGGACAGGGGCATACCGGCCATCAGGCCGATGCCGACAGCACCGATCAGGATGGAGATCATCGCGTGGACTTTGAACTTGATGATCAGGATGAGCAACAGGATCAGGCCTGCCACGGCAGCAAAAACCAGCCGTGCCGCATCGGGAGTCGCAACTGCTGTCATAGAAATTTCCTCCGTTTCGTGATTTTGGTTGCACTTATCCAAGCCGTCCGGAAAAACGCATCGGACGGTTTACTTTTTGTTATTTGTGCGGAGTGATTTACTCCATGTATGCACCCTTCATGGGGCTGACGGCGTGCTGAGAGTAGAGCTTCAGCAGACCCTTGGTGTACTTGGGAGCCTTGGGCTTCCAGTTGGCGCGGCGCTCGGCGAGGATGGCGTCCATTTCTTCGGGGGTCTTTGCCTCGCCCTTCACGCCAACGATGGCCAGCTTGCGGTTATGCACGTCAATCTGGATCAGGTCGTCCGGCTCCACCAGTGCGATGGGGCCGCCCACGGCAGCCTCCGGGCTGACATGGCCGATGACCGGGCCGCGGCTTGCGCCGGAGAAGCGGCCGTCGGTGATGAGGGCCACGCTGGAAGCCAGCTTCGGGTCGGCGCAGATGGCTTCGCCG
>OKTM01000635.1_pt1 | contig 14474 bp, 6 predicted proteins | sample 1606401 | NCBI WGS metagenome assembly OKTM01 (sample SAMEA3879583, study PRJEB24766) | human gut metagenome | biome: human-associated habitat; feature: feces | place: USA | collected 1985/1987 | reverse complement strand
TTGATCCGGCCGGCACTGTTCATATCAGCATCCGCATCGAGAACATAATTCACCGCATAAGGAATGAATACCGCCTTGAAAATGCTCTGGTCCATATTCTCGCCCTCACTTCTGAGAAGTCCGCCGCTGGTGGTGCGATTGCTTTCCAGTCCGTACAGAAGCACCTGAGCAGCCTTGTCCATATAGGATTTCTCGCCCGTAATGTGGAAAAGTACCCTTGCAGCCTCGGCAAATGTCCCTTGAGTATAAGAAAGAGGAGGTTCCTCGACTCGCTCAGCATCAGGCATGTTCTTTATATTGAAGGAATAGAGAGCCTTTGCATCGTCGAGATATGACTGTATCTTGAACCTGTTGTACAGAAGTGCTGCCACAAGACATGACGGGACATTGGTGCAGGCATTGAAATTGGTCTTGTCTTCATCACGACTTGTCCACGGCAGGCATGAGCCTTTGGAACTTGTTGACATTCTGGTCTTTATATAGTGGTCATAGACTTCCCTGGCCGTAGAAGCATACAGACTCTCGCCTGTAAACTCGCTCATCCTCAGCAATGTAAGGCATATCCAGGCCATATCGTCAGTCCAGTCGTTGTAGAATCCGCCATACTCCCCTTCACTGTCATGTGTGTTGTTATAATTGTTGGCATCATTGTCATACCACTTCCTGAAATAGGTCTTGTATGTTCCGGCAAGTTCCGGATTTGAATCCTTGATTCTCTGCCAAGAATACAGAAGCACATCCATTGCGTGCGCCTGCTGCCAATAAATATTGCCGCTGCTATGTTCAATGTCCCGAACTGAAGACCAGAACGTTCCGGTTTCCTTGTCAAGATAATTCTCCACAAGGGCAAAAGTGCAAGAATCCGCAAATTCCGCCCAACGGTTTTCTGACGGGGTTACCTGTTCCTGGTTATTGTTATTTCCGTTGCCCGGAACATTGGAGCCGTCCCACTGCTCATAATCCCCATTCCCGCATGCAATCAGCGGGAACAGGAATGAAACCAAAATTGTCAAATCAAACATTTTCATAAATATTACTCTGATACTGGAGGTTCTGAATTATTCCATACATCTGAAGGCTCAGTGCCCATCTGGAGAACAAGTTCGCCGCCATTGAAGACTTCATCACGGTAGAGCCAGCACCTGTCGAGAGGCTTTCCGTTGAACGTGGCGTTCTGCACATACATTGCATCTGCTGAATTCCCTTTCGCGCGGATTTTGAATGTGCCGCCTTTCGTATTGAACTTGCTCAAATGAACTGTAATTTCATCGAATTCCGGACTGCCGAGCTGGTAAGTAGGCTCGCTACAGGCACCGCCCTGAACATCGAACAGTCCCATTGCTGCCAAGACATACCACGAACCGAGCTGCCCCTGATCCTCGTCCTGACCATAGCCATAACCATGTTCTCCGTCCGTGCCGTAGAACTCGTCACAGATAAGCCTTGTCCATTTCTGTGTAAGATATGGCTTGCCCGAGAAATTGAAGAGCCAAGGAATGTGAAGGCTCGGCTGGTTGCCGTGATTGTACGGGCTGCTGAGACCGGAGAAGGCAAAGGCCACCTTGCCGCCGCCGAAGATGGTCTTGCGGGCCTGAGTGAATATCGTATCAAGTCTTTCATTGAATTCATCCTTACCCATTCTTGCAATGAGAGAATCCGGATTCTGAGGCACGAAGAAGGTGTACTGCATCGCATTGCCTTCCTGGAAACCTCTCCAAGACTCATACGGGTCGAAATTGTCAATCCATTCACCGCCAGGCACTCTCGGCCTGACAAGTTTGAGGTCATCGTCGAAAAGCTTAGCCCATCCGTCAGAGAGTTCCATCAGCTGACGATAGTCGTCCTCATGACCGAGCTGCTTGGCAAGCTGTGCAGTAGCATAAGCGCTGAAACTGTACTCGAGAGTATGTGATACTGAGAATGTTGCGCCCTTTTCATAAGCCACAAATCCCGGGTCATCCACATACGGGACATATCCGTCCTCGACAAATCTGCGCACATCCATCTTGCCGGCACCCTCGATACGGTCGCGCCACTCGAGATTGTCCTTTCTCGCAGCCGCATACATTGTCTCAATGTCGAAATCACGGATTCCGCTGTTATATGCTCCAGCAAGGGCAATGCTTACCATATTTGTACCTACCCCTGAAACATATTTGCTGCAGGCGATGCCGTCACCGAGCCAACCTGCATCCTTGTAAACCAGCAACTGGCTTGCGCACCAGTCGTTGTAATACTCAGGATAGGCCAATGCCCAAAGAGGCGTAAGATTCCAGTAGCCGCCCCAGATAGCATCTGTATTGTAATGATTATGAACCGGTTTCCCGTCTTTTCCAAGTTCGATCTGGCCTACAGTTCCGTCATTCTTAGGATATGCGCCATTCACGTCACTTGCCAGTCCTCGGCCCAGAAGGCAGTGGTACAGTCCTGTATAGAACTTTATTCTGCTGTCTTCGCTTCCGCCCTTCACTTCTATTCTGGAAAGCTGTTCAGACCAATCCTCAGCAGCAGACCGCCTCGCATTGTCGAACGAAAGGTCTTCCGCCTCAGCCATATAGTTGGCCTTGGCATTCTCCACAGAGGTATATGAAAGACCGAGTTTCACATCGATCTGCTCATTCTCGGAAGTCTTATAGTTGAGCACAAGAACAGCTCCCGGGCCCTGAATGGAATTCCCGTCTTTCAACTCCGAGCCATAATACTGAAAACCGGACACAGACTCTGGCGCTTTGCTGAGAGTAGCATAAAAATACATGCATACGGTAGCACCGGCCTGATATTTCTTCACATATTCCGGTTCTGTGACAATGTAGCCTGATACCACATTACCGTCACACACAGCGTAAGAATCGCGCACATTTCCGCTCTCGCCCTCACGGTTTCCCACATTGAAGATAATGTGGGAACTTTCGGAAGCTGGGAAAGTATATCTCTGGAAGCCTACACGCTTGGTGGCCGTAAGTTCAGCACGGATGCCATAATCTTTCAGCAGAACTGAATAGTAACCCGGATGAGCCTCTTCATCTGACTTGTCAAATGTGGAACGCCATCCGTCCTGTGGGTTTTCCAGCCTTGCAGGAGTTGTCTTGACCTCACCATTGACAGGCATCAGGGACAGTCCGCCCACCTGAAATTCGTGGAAGCACGGAAATCCGTCTATAGAAGTGTGAGTGTCTTCATAACCGACTGCCTCCCAGCCCTGTACGTTGCCATAAGTACCATTGGTGGATGCACCTAATTTCGCCATTCCGAAAGGAACGGAAGCAGGAGTATATACAAACCAGCGGCTATGGACTGTACCGATGTTCGGATTCACATAACCGAGAATCTCCTCATTGACCCCTGATGAGCAGGATGCAAGCGCAGCCGCTCCGAGTATCAGTGTTAAAATCTTTTTCATATCGTGTTATTTTATGTCAATCTCACCTTTTATGATGGCCGCCCTTACCAGAAATTCAGTAATGCAGGAAGAGTCCAACAGCCATTTAGGTTTTTTCGTTTCATCTTTTCGCCCGGTCCAGTCATTGCATACAAGCCCGGCAGCGTCACGGGCATTGTCCCAGGCATAGTCGAGAGCCTTCAGGACAATGTCCACATATTTCGTGTCGCGGGTAATTTCCCACACGGCCTGATAGCCACGGAAAAGCACCACATCGAACCACGGGATATTGTCAGTGTATGGAATTCCATTGTCAGTATAGTGGAAGAAATACTTGGAAGAGTCCTCACACAGTTTGAGAGCCTCATCCAGATAGGACTGCTCGCCTGTCACCTTGTAAAGATAAGCGGCAGCCTGAATGGATGTACCCGTATTGTAGGTATAAGGGTCGAACTGAGCGCGTCCTTCCCCGTCAGTCAGCCACGCATTCATTATTATTCCCGTATTCGGGTCAAGCAGCGTCCTGCGGATCCATCTGTAGAAGCGTTTGCCTGTTTCCAGATAGTACTCATCGCCTGTAGCTTCGTGCAGCTTGAGGGCAAGGACCATGGCTTTCCCGTTGGAACAGGCCGGTTTCTGGTCTCTCTTGCCTTCCACCCAAGGGACTCCGCCCCCGAACCTGTCATCCCATCCGCTCAAGATAAAGGTAAAGATCTGCTTCGCCTTCTCCAGATGAGCAGGATTCTTCGTGACTGCGTATGTGTCAATGTAATCTATACCTACAAGTCCATTGTCATCATAATATCTGTCCACCCTGTCGAATCTGGCAGGATAGGCCTGATATGCGAAGGGCACACGAGTGGTGTCATAGTATTCCTCCATTGCCACCACCATAGAATCGAGATATGGACGGTAAGTCCGCGGATCTGCCTTGGCCATCAGCACGGTAGAAGAAAACACACCGCTCATCGGCCAGAGGAAACTCGACTCCTGGGCCTGATGTGTACCGTCGTCGAAGTAGTTCAAATCCGGTTTGAAGGTATTCGGATAATATTCCGAGAAAAGTCCATACTCCGGCACACGATAATGTTCCCAGACATTTTGGAACGATTCCCGGGCCTTGGACATATAACTGTCCGGTGCCTCATTTTGTCCGCACGCAGCCAAAGCAAGTGCTGAAAGTATTATTATTGTCTTTTTCATTATTCTCCTGTATATAAAGCGATTACGGCAAATGATTCGAGCGCGGCAGCCTGCATCAGCAGAGATTTGTCCCTTTCAAGATTCGGATTGCGTCCGCTCCAGTCTTCGTAGAAAAGCCCGTTCTGGCCTCTCGCATGCTTCCAGGCATAATCCGCATAGGAGACAAATGTCTTGATATAGGATTTGCAGGGAGTATGCTCCGGTTCCAGTTCAATGTAGCTTTTTATCAATTGGACAGTAAACCAAGGGTCATGAGTCGGATAACAGAACAAGTCATTGTTGTTCCTCACAAAATTCTTGTACGCACCATCCGCAGTATCCTTAGCCTGCTGAAGATATTTCGCTTCTCCTGTAATCTTATAAAGCCTCAAGCCGGAAGCAATCATTGCACCGCTGTTGTATGTCCACTTGGTCTTGTTGATGACACCGTCAGCACCCTTGCTGTTCCAGTAAACATTGTCCATAGGGTCACGGAGATTCTCATAGAGCCAGCCATAGAAATCCTTGGCCATGTCCAGAACCTGTTTCTTTTCAGACTGAGGGCAGAATTCATAATAACTCAGCAGAAACCAAGTCGCAAATCCGTTGGCGCAAGCAGGTTTGTTCGAGCTGTCGTTTCCAGGTACATTCCTGTAACTCTCATTCCACCAGAGAGCACCTCCGAAAGTATCATCACGTCCTGAATGGAGGAATTTCACGATCTGGGCGCATCTGTCCAGATATTTGGTGTCTTTTGTCTGCCTGTAGGCTTCCACAAGTTCGATTCCTACAATGGAATTATCATCATAGAACCGGTCACCTCCGCCATTGTTCCCGTCTGTAGAAGAGCCGTAGCCCCCTACTGCCACAGCACCATAAGTGCGGTAGTATTTCTGGAAATTCTCCACAGCATTGACATATCCTACATCCTCGCCGAGTCTGTTGAGAGCAGCGATGCCGGATACCATTCCGTCGTACGGCCACAGAAAAGATGCAAGACCGTCACCGGAACTGGCAGGATAATTCTCCTTGAAGAGTCCGGAAGCAGCACCTGTCCCGATTCTATAATTCCGGACAATGCTGAGATAAGTCTCCTTCGCCCGTGATTTCCAATCAATTACCATTTCCGGCTTTGGCTTAGAACCACCATTGCCATTACCATTCCACTCCTCCACATCTTTGCTGCAGGAAATAGCGGAAACACATACCGCCGCTGCAGAAATCATTGTCAATAATCTGTGATTTGCCATCTTATGAAATACTATAACTCCGCCCCGATTTTTTCATAGACTCAGGGCGGAGTGTAAAGTTAATGCTATTTCTTGGTAACAGTCTGAGTCATGACGCCATTGTCATTGGTATTGATGACAATTTCCACATCACTGTTGTCGATATTGGCCGCAAACTTCCAGAGATTGCCCCATTGTCCGCCTACTTCAAACTCACCGATCTGCCAGAACTTCGCATCCACAGATGTCGGATCATTCGGGATTATGTTCTCATCCACGTCAGCAAGCCTTCCCCAGCATTTTTCACTGCCACCGACAGTGACGATGAAGCGATAACGCTCCTCGGTCCATGTCAGCCAAGTAGCAAGACCATACTTAGGGTCACCAGGCGCGATGAATTCCACATGGCCCTGAGCCTTGAAGGTTCCGCTTCCCGCGTAACTGAAAGTAAGGAATTCCACATTGTTGCAGCCGAATATAGCCACGAGTTTGGTCACAGGCTCGATTTTCACTGTGCAGTTCTGGAAATCGACAGTAATCTTCTCGGCCAAAGCGGAAGCATCAGCAGTTACCGAAGTATTGCCGTCACCCTGAAGGAGACCGTTTCCGTCACCGGCGAAGTAATTCTTGCTGCCTGAGGAAAAATGTATCTCACCGTCAGAAAGTTTGGTGAAGACTTCGAACACGCCGTCACTCACCTTTCTGAACGCCATCTCCTTCTCTGCTCCGGTTCCTTTGAGAGTCAGATCTGCAGGGGCCATTGTAGGAGGCACAGGATCCACAGACGCCTTGACGAAAGAATGAGACATATCGGCAGTATTTATTGTAGCGGTAGCATTACTTTCATCCAGAGCGCTCGCCATTTTCCAGCAATGATTCCACTGGTCAGACGCAAGTGTCCAGCCAAACTCGCCGAGATTGTAGTAGTCAGGCTCTATAGATGATGGATCGTCAGGACGATTTTCACCGCTTACGCTGTCGAGTCTTCCCCAGCATTTGTCGGCTCCGTCAACAGTAAGAAGGAAGTAATATCTTTCCTCTGCCCATGTGCACCATGAAGGAGTACCATCCCTGCCAGGTCCCAAGAATACGATTTTGCCCTCTCCGGCATACTTTCCGAGTCCCTGATATGAAAGTTTGAACATCTCTGCAGGAGCCAAAGCAGCCCATACGAGCTTGACATCAGAACTTACACTTTCGTATTTCACTTTCTTCGTAGAGAAATCCACCGTGATTCTCGTGATACAGCCATCCTCAGACGCATTGACAGTAGTCTTAGGAGAGCCGATGAAGAGATCATTCTCATCCTTGGCGAAATACTTAGTGCCATTACCGTCCACAAAGCTTATATTTCCGGCACTCAACTTATTATAGATGACGAACTTGTCACCGTCCTTGGTCATTGCCTGATTCTGTGCCTCCGCAGCAGTTCCGTTGAGGAAAAGCGCTTCCGGTGCAGCAGTCGGCTGTTCGTAAGAAATGGCACCGCCGGTGTATGAGTGGATCATGTGATTGTCCTTGTTGGTGTCGATGGTGAATGTCACATGGCACATATCGAAGGCGTGGTCCATCTTCCAGAGGTTGCTCCACTGGTCCCAAGGATTTTCCACCACATACCAGTATGCGTCGGTTCCGTCAGGAGTCCATGCGCCGGCACCGAATGTCGATCCCCAGCATACCTCTTCATCATTGACCTTGGCAATGAAGTAGTAACGTTCCTCCACCCACGAGCACCAGTCCGGTGTCCCGTCTCTTCCAGGTCCGAGGAAAACAGCATCACCGTCACCGATGAATTTACCGTTGCCCGCATATTCGAGAACAGCGATATCGGCATAGTTCGCAGCCCAGATTGCCCTTACATTCTTATCGACAGTCTCGATGGTCATGGCGAGCGTGTTGAAATTGACAGTGATCCGGGCAAGAGATGTTGACGGAGCGGCAGCTACATTGTATGTACCTTCGCCCTCTTTAAGTTTGCCGGTTTCTTCTGCGAAGAACTTGAATCCGCCATCCTTCTCTGAAGTAAAACAGAGCGAGCCTGCTCCAAGTTCAGTGTAGATGATATACAGACCTTCTTCCTCATTTCTGAATTCCTGGCCGGCCTCGAGGGCAGCAGAACCGCCGACATAGAGGTGCTCAGGAATATTGTCGATACCTTCGCCTCTTATGACTGTCAAGTCAGCGTGGCCGTCGAACATCTTGGTGACACCGCCTTTGGAAGCAGTCACCGTCCAGATGAAACTTCCCTGCTGCTCAGGCTTTACACCAGCCTTACGGGCAAGAGTATTGAGCTGGGCATGTGTCATTGTGAGAGTGCTTTTTGCACCGAGGTCACTCGGCATAGTGGCAATCGGCTCCGAGAAGTCGCCGCCTTCTTTGTCGAAGAGGACATTGTACAGAAGTACGCCTCCGTCAGCCGCACCGCCGCCTTTCCAGCTGAGTTCCACTTTATTAGAAGAGGTCACATCAAGACTTACAGTGGCTGGGCTGACAAGTTCAGTCGGCATAGTGAAGTCCGTGTTGTACTCATATTTCTGACAGCCAGGCAGAACAGCGAATGCCAGTGCTGACAATGTTATCAATATCTTTTTCATTTTCTGCTCCAATTAGGGTTTTGGTCGAGATTCTTGTTCAGGTCAATGTCCTTCTGAGGGATTGGCCAATAGTAGTTCTTGTCAGGATTGAACGATCTCTTCTCCAGGATCACATATCCGTCATCTGTTCCGACAGCTGCTCCGGTGTAGAATCCGTGCACATTGCCGTTCAGAACATTCTCTGCAATTCTCCATCTGATGATGTCCTTGAGTCTCGCGCCTTCAAATGCAAGCTCACAGCGGCGTTCATTGCGGATAATGGCCTTGTTGTCTGCAGAAGCATTGAAATCAAGCGCTGCCGCATCAGTAAAGCCAGCTCTCTTACGGATTTCCTTCACAGTACTGTTCCAGACATCAGCGTTGAGAGTACCGAGCTCTGCATTAGCCTCAGCATTCATCAAAAGCACATCAGCATAACGGATAACGATGGTATTCAGACCAGAAAGCAATGTCAGACGATAAGTCGGATCCCACCATTTCTTGAGATAATATCCGGTAGGTGTGACGTCAGATGTAGTACCATAAGCATCATTGCCCGTATTGCAGTCAATCACGGCATCAGAACCGTCAGGAAGCTTGTATGAATTGCCGGTATAGATAATTGTGGCAGCAAGACGTGGATCACGGTCAGAATAAGGATTTGAGGTGTCATAGCCGGAGCCTGACTCCTTGATACCCTTGCCGTTGAGCATGATGTAGCTGTCCACAAGTTCCTGAGTAGGGGCAATGCTGCAGTAGCCACCAAGTGAAGGCGGTACGAAACCGGCCTCTCTCATACTCCATTCACGGAGAACAGGGGCATATTGGACATCCAGGATAACTTCCGAATTTCCCTCATTGGCAATATCGAAAAGCCCCGAATAACTTGGGAACAGGCTGTATGTGCCGGATTTCATTATCTCTTCTGTAAGGTTCTTCACTTCAGCAAATTCGCCGTCGAAAAGATATACCTTTGCCAATATAGCCTTTGCGGCACCAGCAGTAATCCTGCCTTTGTCGCCTGCACCGTATGACTCAGGAAGATCAGGAATCGCAGCCTTGAGATTGTCAATGACATTCTGCTTCACCACAGACCTGTCAGTACGTCCGATTGTCGTACTTTCATTGACAGTCAGCACTTTATCAGTATAAGGCACATTGCCGAACTTGGTATAGAGTTCATAGTAGAACAGAGCCTTGAGAGTCTTGCACTGCGCGATATAGCTTGACTTGTTCTCAGCGCTCAGTCCGGGAACCTTGTCAATGTTGTTGAGAAGTTCATTGCACAGCCTGATGCTCGCATAATAGTGGTCCCAAATGCTCTTGACATAACTGTCGTCAGTGCTGAGGGAGCCGTTTCCAAGCGCCTGGGTCGTAGTGAGTGTCTTCACATATGCATTGTCAGTAGCACCTTCCGACTCTACGATTTCAAACAGGCTGTACATAGAAGCATAACAGCTGTTCAGGACATTGATTGCAGCACTTCCATCCTTGCTCCAATATGTAAGGTCCGTAGTTCTGTCGTACGGTTCCGTGTCAAGACTGACGCAGGAGGACAATGTAATGGCCGAGCCGGCAATTACTGCAAGTTTGTAAAATATATTCTTCATATCTCGTGACTTCGATTAAAATTTAACATTGAGGCCGACAGAGTAAACTCTTGCCACCGGATATGCACGACCTGAACCGTCTGCATTGTATTCCGGATCCCATCCGCCCTTCATCTTTGTAAACACGAAAGGATTTTCGCAAGTCAGATAGACCTGAAGTCCCTTGAAATGGATTTTCTTCAAAAGCGGTTCAGGGAACGAGTAGCCTACCTGCAAGTTCTTGACTCTGAGGTATGCAGCATTCTGTATCCAGAAGTCCGACTTCATGGCGTTGTTCTTGGATTCGCTGCCCATTGTAAGTCTCGGATAAGAAGCATTGCGGTTGGACGGTGTCCAACGGTCAACATGGAAGTCGAGTACAGGGCCTTCGTTATTGTTGTGGAACGCCTCTACAGATTCACCTCTCATCCATCTGCTTCTCTTGCCTACACCCTGCAGGAACATGGAGAACCAGAATCCCTTGACTTCAAGATTGTAGTTGAAACCGAAGGTATATCTCGGGAAGTCATTGCCTACTATGAAACGGTCTTTGTCATCGATGACACCATCATTGTTCTTGTCAATATACTTGATATCACCGGCTTTCGGTTCGCACTCTGCCGGATGAGGGCTTGATGCCACCTCCTCATCACTCTGGAAGAAGCCGTTGCTTCTGAGGGTATAGTAAGACCAGAGAGGATAACCTTCCTTGATTATGGTGGTCACATCGGAGCCATAATGAAGTTCATTTCCCTTGGTGCTGAGGACCTTGTTCCAGCTGTCAGATACGTTTCCGCTGACATTATGGTTCACAATACCGGTCTTGAAGTGATAGTTAAGCGCCAACTCCCAGCCCTGTGTCCTTACTTTAGCGGCATTCGAAATAGGCGCACCGTTACCGAATATGCCTGGAACTGAAAGATTTACAAGGATATCACGTGTGGTATTGTTAAAATAGTCGAATGACAGGGTGAGGTTGTCTTTGAGGAGGTCGAGACCAATGTCGGTCATACGGGTTGTCTCCCATTTGATTCCAGGATTGGCAGATGAAAAACCTGCTGTAGGCACTGAAGTATTGTCGAATACCATACCGCTCGGATTCACGGTCACTGACTGCTGGTACTGGTAAGCGCCGATCCTGTTGTTTCCGACAAGACCCCAAGAACCCCTGAGCTTCATTGTGGAGACATAAGGACGGACATTCTCCCAGAAATCTTCCTGTGAAAGTCTCCAACCTGCTGAGAATGAAGGGAAAAGACCGGAACGGTTACCTTTTGCGAAATATGATGAGTAGTCGTTTCTGAGATTGACCTCGAGAAGGTATTTTTCATCATAATTGTAGTTGATTCTTGCGAATGCTGAGTAAAGAGACCAGTCAGATGCTCCGCTGGCATTCTTTATAGGTGTTTTCTCAGAACCAGTAACCTCACCTACCATCACATCGTAGTCGTGGTTGTCGGTAATACGCTGAGTAGAGAACCAGTTGGAGTGCTCTCCTTCATATCCATAACCTACGAGAGCGCCAAGATTGTGTTTTTCAGCGATTGTGGTATTGTATGAAAGCATCGCAGTCGCAGTGTATTTGGTGCTGCGGTTAAATGACTCGCTGATATGGTTCTCGGTATCGCCTGAGAGCGGATTGTCAGAGGCCTTGCGGTTCTCGTGGGTGTTGTTGTTCAGATACCTTGCACCACCCTGCAGAGAGAGTTTGAGACCTTTTACGATTGTCCAGTCCGCCGAAAGCGTTCCGCTCATATCATCGTTCACACTTCTGCGGTATCCGCCGGTTTCGAGTCTTTCGAGCGAGTTGCTGTTGGAACCTGAAGGATAATTGTATGTACCGTCTTCATTCATGATATTGTAGATGGAAGGCATACGGTTGCACTGCTCGATAAGCCACTCTGTCCAGTACGCGTGATCCTTAATATTGTTACGGGTAAACTGTGATGTAAGGGCTACGGTAAGATTGTCCAGGACCTTGTGGCTGACATTGAGTCGTCCATTGTACCTGTCGTAACCGTAATTTGGACCCTTGAAGAGTGAATTCTGTTTCAGATAGCCGACTGAGGCCATGTAAGAGAGTTTCTGATTGCCGCCGGTCACTGAAATATTGTGGGTCTGCTGCGAAGCATAATCCTTGTATATTTCATTGATCCACTTGCAGTTGGTACCACCGTTCCTGTAATTTGCGATTTCCTCTGCAGTGAACTTGGTAGGGCGGCCTGAATTTAGCGCAGCCTCATTGTAAAGTTCGCAATACAGCCAGGAATCCACTACTGTAGGGAGTTTGGTAGCCTGCTGAAGACCATAAGTCATATTGTAGTTCACTTCGGATTTGCCTTCATTGCCCTTGCTGGTCGTCACTAAAATGACGCCGTTGGATGCACGTGAACCGTAGATCGCTGCCGCAGAAGCATCTTTCAACACAGAAATATCATCGATATCCATTGCATTCAAACGCTGGAATTCTTCCGTACTCCGAGGAATTCCATCGATGATAATCAATGGAGATCCCATACCTCGAATATCGAAACTGTTATTGAAAGTTCCGGGCTCAGAACTCTTCTGCCATACGCGCAAACCAGGAATACGTCCTGTCAGCATATTCTGCGGATTTTCGTTCTTGGTCTTTATCATATCCTGCCCTTTGACGGCAGAAACGGCACCCGTCACCGATCCGCGGCGTTGTGTTCCGTAACCTATCACCACTACTTCGTCTATCATCTTGGAGTCAGTCTGCATAATGATGTTGATAGTGGTACGTCCGTTCACTTTCTCTTCCTTGTCCTTCAATCCCACATAAGAGAAACTGAGAATACCATCTGCAGGAGTACTGATGGTGTAACGTCCGTCAATGTCGGTAATGACACCTATAGTGGTGCCCTTCACCATAACGGCAGCGCCAATGACAGGTTCATTGGTGTCATCCATAACTATTCCTGAAACGGAAATAGAGTTTTGTGCGAAAACACCTGCCGGAATCAGCATCAGAAGGAATGCCATTACCATGTAGGATAATCCTTGTCGCATCTTGCTAAAATTCTTCATAGTCCATTAATTTTAAAATTATTTCTTGCTCCATTCATAATTCGCCAACACTGCATATTCGGCGGCAAAAGCAAAAGTGAACATTCCTTCCACGTTGTTCTTGTTCTTTTCAGCTTTGTACCACCCCACCAGCAGATTGGTGGGAAGCATATGTTTGTATTGATAGTTTTCGTAGGCATAATCCAGATTATTCTGGAATGCCTCGATACAGCTTGCGGCAGCAGTGTGGGTTGAATAAGCATCCACATACCCACGCATCAGTACACCGTTGAACCAGTTGCAGAATCCGCTGACATCAAATGTATAACAGCCCGGTTTGGCAGCTTCAGGTTTGGCAAAGTAAGCAAAACTATTATCGGTCAATTCCGCCAAGTCCGTCTGATAAGTCGCATCGCTTGTAACTCTGAAAAGGTCGGCAGCACCGGAAAGCATCGTACCACTATTGTAAGTGATGGCCGGACCTACACGATCACGCAGTTTGGAACCAGTCCGGTAGTGTTCACCATCAATGGTAACATATTTTATGTCCGGTGAATCATAACCACCCATCATATCGTCGTACACCCCGTCTGGTCTCAGCAAATATTTCTTCTGCCAATCGTAAACAGCTTTGGCAAAATTCAAGTAATAGTCAGATTTCTTCTCAGTGCGTAGCTTGCGACTGTTGTCGGCAGCCACGTAGCCATAGGTCACTTCGTCAGGTTTTCCTTTGTAAATTTCGTGCAGCCACACCAGAGGACTGACAATAGGGCCATTACTGCAAGAGTGCTTGGTGATATACCCCGGTCCCCATGTGATGCCTCCCAATGGACTACCTTGCTCATCAAGGGTGCAGTCCCAACCGTCAAGCACGTATTCTGTCAGGTATTCTGCCTTTTCCAGATAGCGCTGTTCACCAGTAATATGATAGGATTCCAACAGTTCACGCACCAGCCACATCTGGTCATCGTAAACATTGAGGGTACCTTCCACTTGTGCAGCTCCCTTGCCGTTGCCGCGGTTTACGCCGTATACCGTCCACTGTTTGGTCTGCGTATAAGAGGTCAGCGTAAAAGTACCTGCATAAAACTCCAGATTGTCATAAAGTTGAGCTAAAAGTTCCTTGTAGCGGTTAAAGTGAGAGTCATAAAGAGCCGTCTCTCCCTTTGTCTTCCCGGTCTTCATGGCTTTCATCGCAGCATTCACGGCCTCAATGGAGCTAGTGTACATCCACACACTGCCCAACTCACTGGAACGGTTTCCGGTATAAGGGTTATAATAACGTGACATAGCCATGCCCGTACCCGTAAAATAGCACTCTACAGCATTGTCAATCAGCTCTATGGCACGTGCCACATTCTGCACCGGCAGATTACCTGGAACATACGTACCTCCGTTGTCCGGCTTTTCATCAACAGCAGAGTCATTACTGCAAGCCACTAACGTCAATAAGAGCAAAGTCAATAAAGTAAATAAATTTTTCATTATATTCATA
>OKTM01000612.1_pt1 | contig 14987 bp, 10 predicted proteins | sample 1606401 | NCBI WGS metagenome assembly OKTM01 (sample SAMEA3879583, study PRJEB24766) | human gut metagenome | biome: human-associated habitat; feature: feces | place: USA | collected 1985/1987 | reverse complement strand
ACCGCACTCGGTAGTAGAGGAAGGCATAATACACAGGGTTTTCCCCCTGACCCCAAAGAATCCCATTTGCAAGGTATCATAGTGTTCTTTCGCATCTAATGTGCTGATGTCATACTCCTTGTCGGAATCGTCAACGCGCCACCCATCGCTGTCCAGTGCCCACTCTTGCAGGCACCGGAATCCTCAGGGGAGGGGATGATACAAAAAGGTTGCTATATTGTACGGTTTTTGATTAAATTTTGCTTGGATATTGTTCTTTTGGTCGAAAAAAACGATTTTTTGCAAAAAGTGAGTATATTTGCAGAATTGCACCAAGGTAATTCAATATCATGATACAGCAGGACGTTTTACATAATATAAGTATCCGGAAATTCAGGGATATGTTCCCGGAAATGCCCGGGAAAGGTTTGGGCGATGATCTTCTCATTGCGGACTTGAAGTATGACGATGAACTGAAGATGTTCCAGTATCCTTTCAGGTTCGACGGCTATATGCTGATTTTCTGTCAGAAAGGACATATCCGGCTGGATGTGAACCTGGATTCTTTCCAGATAGAAGAGAATTCATTGGTACTGAATGTCCCTGGCAATATCATCCGTGTCCCTGAGGTCGAAAGCGACAATAAGGACCTTCATTTCATCATTGTGGCGATGTCCAAGTCTTTCATGACAGGTGTCAGGTTCGATTTCAACAGGCTGTTCAATGAAAGCGTCGCCCTGCTGGACAATCCGTGCATCCAGCTGAATGACATGGAGCGCTCTGTCTGCAAGGAATATCTCCAGCTCGCCTCCACCATTCTCGCCACATCCATCCCGAACAAGAAGGAAGCGATAGGCTCGCTGGTTTCGTCCATTTCCTATTTCCTGGGGTCAATATGGGCTGACCGCCTTTCTGAGGCGGAGCGCAAACCGCAGGCTCCTTCTGCAAAGGCCAAGAATGTATATGACCAGTTCCTGCGTCTTGTCACGGACTACCATACTACAGAGCGGAACATGGCATTCTATGCCGACAAGCTCTGCCTCACGCCTAAATATCTGTCAAAGCTGGTGAAGACTGTAAGCGGGCGTTCAGCTCCGGAGTGGATTGACTCTTTCGTGATACTCGAGTCGAAGAATATGCTGAAATATTCCGACCTCTCCATAAAGGAGATAGTGTCGAAACTGAATTTCCCGAACCAGTCGGTGTTCTACAAATTCTTCAAGTCGCATACGGGTCTTACGCCAAGCCAGTACCGCAACGAATAAAGATTCCTCAGGATGACACAGATTATTTCTCGAAAGTTGCTAACTTCGTGAAAAATTTGGTGTTATGATCAGCGAAATGCAGATAGACGAGATCATCAGGGAATTGTTCTCGGAAATCAGTTTCTCCAGAGAGCCGGCAGGGCTCTACGACCCATTGAGATATATGATAGAGGGCGGAGGCAAGAGGCTTCGTCCAAGGCTTTGTCTTACAGCGTACTCTCTCTTCAAAGATGAATTTGACGACAGCATTCTCCAGCCAGCTGCGGGACTCGAAGTGTTCCATACATTTACATTGATACATGATGACATCATGGACAAGTCGCCGCTGCGCAGGGGCAATCCTACTGTCTGGACCAAATGGGGCGAAGACGGCGCGATTCTCTCCGGCGACGTGATGTGCATCGACAGTTACCGCCGCGTGTCCATGGCTCCGGAGGATGTGCTCGGCAAGGTCCTGAAACTGTTCAACAACACGGCTGCGCAAGTCTGTGAAGGTCAGCAGTATGACATGGATTTCGAGCATGAGGAGAACGTCACGATGGACCAGTATATGCGTATGATCGGGCTCAAGACCGCCGTGCTTATAGCATGTGCGGCGAAGATGGGCGCGGTCATAGGCGGTGCAGATGACGAAGCGTCAGGAAATCTCTACAGATATGGTTATTCACTCGGTCTGGCATTCCAGATAGCTGACGACTGGCTCGATGCCTTCGGTGACGAGAAAGTGTTCGGAAAACCTATCGGCGGCGACATTGTGAACAACAAGAAATGCTGGCTCACCATCAAGGCCTGCTCGCTCGCGCCGGAAGAGATGGAAAAGGCATTGTCAATGCCGGTGGACACTCCGGAAGAAAAAGCAGCCAAAATAGCTGCCGTCAAGTCAATATATACACGTCTCGGTGTGGATGAAATGGCTCAGAATGAAATAGTCAGCCTTACCGATGACGCTCTGCAGTCGGTGGAGAGCCTGAATCTCGGAAAAGTGCGTTTCGAGATGCTCAAGCGCTTCGCGGACAAGTTGGTGGGAAGAAACAATTAAGGTCAATGGAAAAGAAGGAATTGGAGATAATGGCGCCTGCGGGCAATTTTGAATGTCTGATGGCAGCCATTGAGGGTGGCGCTGACTCTGTATATTTCGGGGTCGGCAATCTGAATATGCGTTCTCATTCTGCCAATAATTTCCAGCCGAATGATCTGGCGGAGGTTGTCAGAATATGCAGGCAATATGGCGTCAAGACGTACCTGACATTGAACATTGTCCTTTATCAGGAAGACATTGAACCTTCTCACAAGGCACTGGATGCGGCGAAGGCGGCGGGTGTGGACGCGGTCATCGCTTCGGACATGGCTGCGATAATGTATTGCCGTCAGATAGGTATGGAGGTGCATATTTCCACACAGTTGAGCATTTCCAATGTGGAGGCGCTGCGCTTCTATGCCCAGTTTGCGGATGTGGTCGTCCTGGCCAGGGAGCTGAATCTGAATCAGGTGAAGGACATTTACGAGACCATCCTGCGGGACGGAATCAAGGGCCCGTCAGGAGAACTTGTACGTATAGAGATGTTCGCTCACGGGGCGTTGTGCATGGCCATTTCAGGGAAGTGCTACCTCAGTCTCCAGACTTATGGCGCTTCGGCAAACCGCGGAGCCTGCTATCAGCTCTGCCGTCGCGGTTATGAGGTCACTGATCTCGAAACCGGCAACAGCCTGAACATTGACAACAAATATATAATGTCCCCCAAGGACCTGTGTACCATCGAGTTTATGGACAAGATCATAGACGCGGGTGTCAAGGTCTTCAAGATAGAGGGCAGGGCGCGTTCGGCAGAATATGTGAAGCGTTGTGCCCAGTGTTACCGTCAGGCGGCTGATGCTGTCTGTGACGGGACTTATACTCCGGAGCTCGCCGCGTCTCTCAAGGCGGAACTCTCCGAGGTGTTCAACAGGGGCTTCTGGGACGGATACTATCAGGGTGCGCGCCTGGGTGAATGGAGTTCGGTTTACGGCAGCTCCGCCACGAGGAAGAAAGTGTATTGCGGCAAGGTGACGAACTGGTTTGACCGTATCGGCGTCGCTGAAATCGCTGTGGAATCTGTGCCGCTCAAGGTCGGTGCCCACTGTATGGCTACGGGCGCGACTACCGGAGTTATTGAGTTTACTGTCAATGACTTGCGTGTGGCACTGAAGCCTGCGGAGAAAGCTGTGAAGGGTGTCAGATGCTCTGTCGCCATCGTGCCGGAAAATCCCGGTGTCAGGGATGGTGAGGTCGAGATAACCCCTGCTCCGGGTGATGTTTCAGCCGGTGACTCTGTCGAGAGTCGTGCCGGCGCTTCTGTCAATGCAGAGGGCAAGATTCCGGTAAGGCTTCGCCGTGGGGACAAGATCTACATCTGGGAAGACTGTTAAGTTTTGCGATTATGACCGGAGAAGCAACTGTAGTGAAAAATGCGGGCAGTCATTTCATGCTGTCATTGCTGCCTGAATGGAATCCTTTTCCGGCAGTCCTGAAAGGCCGTGTCCGCCTGAAATCCAGCGAGGCCACGAATCCTGTCGCGGTAGGTGACAGGGTGCGCTTCGAAACTGATATGGACGATGCGGCAGACATAACATTGACCCATCCTGCCCTCATTACCGAGGTGCTGGACAGGAAGAATTATGTCATAAGAAAGTCCACGAACCTGTCCAGACAGTCGCATGTGATCGCGGCCAATATCGATATGGCATTTGCCGTGGTGACGCTCTATTTTCCTGAAATAAAGCTGCCTTTCCTGGACAGGATGCTGGTGACCTGCGAGGTTTACGGGGTGCCTGTCACCATAGTCATGAACAAGGTTGACTTGTATGGAAAAGAGGCTCCTGAGGCTGTTGACAACTTTATAAACATCTATACGAAAGCGGGTTACCGTGTCGTACAGGCATCCGCCAAGACAGGTGAAGGCATCGATGAACTCCGCAGTATTTGTGACGGGAAAGTCTGCCTGTTCTCCGGAGAGTCAGGCGTGGGCAAGTCATCATTGATAAAAGCTCTGGACCCGTCGCTGGACCCGAAAATCGGGAAGATTTCCATCGCCCATCTGCAGGGCAAGCACACCACTTCCTTATATGAAATGTACCGTCTTGCTTCAGGCGGGGCAGTCATCGATACTCCTGGACTCCGCGGCTTCGGCCTGGTGAATTTGGAAAAAGGGGAAATAGCAAGCTACTTCCCCGAAATGCTTAAAGCTGCGGAAAACTGTCGTTTTACGCCCTGCACTCACACTCATGAGCCGGGCTGCGCTGTGAAAGATGCCGTAGAGAACGGTGAAATCAGTCCTGAGCGCTATTCATCCTATTTGGGAATGATTGAAGACGACAAGAAGTTCCGCTGATTGTCGTTGTTTTTCTGCACTATCTTGTTATCTCGGCATTGAGCCTGATGTCCTGTGCGGAAGCGCCGACCATGACATTGAACTTGCCGTTGTTCGCGCGGAAGTCGTGTATATTGACATCATAGAATTCGAATGCTGATTTCGGCAGGAAGATGGTGACGAGTCTGGATTCTCCCTTGTTCAGATAGATCTTGTCATATCCCTTGAGCTCCTTCTTCGGGCGCGCCACTGTCGGATTCTGCTCGCCTACATAGACCTGAACGACCTCTGCGGCGGCTTTCGAACCGGTATTTGTCAATGTGAAGGTGACGTCGAATCCTTCGCCGCTCGGTGTGACTGCGATGTCCTTGTAGTCGAAGGTGGTGTAGGTGAGTCCGTATCCGAACGGGAAGAGCGGCTTGGTGCCGAGTCTGTCATAACCTCTGTAGCCCATGAATACGCCTTCGCTGTAGGTCACGTATCTGTTGGTGAATCCGCGTTTGTTTTCGGCTTTCTCCTTCGGATAATAGCTGTCGTGGACAGGATTGTCTTCCCATTTCGCCTCGATGCTCATAGGCAGTCTGCCTGACGGGGAGAATTCTCCGGCGAGCATTCTTGCAAGCGCGAGACCGCCCTCCTGACCAGGATACCATCCCAGGACGATAGCCTTGACCTTGTCCATCCACTTGGACATGTCGAATCCGCCGCCTGCGTAAACTACAGTCACTACATTTTGATTATGTGCCGCTGCAAAGCTGATGAGCTCGTCCTGTCCTTCAGGGAGTGTGAATGTCCTGTCCGAGTTCTCTTTCTCTGTCTTGGTGTTGAAACCGGCCACAACTATCACTGTAGTAGCGCTTTCGATGGCTTTAACGTTCTCCGGTGTGTCGTATGAACCGTTCTCGTCAGGTGTCACGAGCTGTACCGGGTAGTTCTTTCCGAGTTCCTGCATTCCTGCGTACAATGAGATGGAATACAGCGGGCTTACTTTTCCGCTGCCGCCTCCGCATGGTATAACGTCTGCGTTAGGGCCGAGTATGACGGTCTTGGTCTTGCGTCCCGGCTTGAGAGGGAGAATGCCGTCGTTTTTCAGGAGAACAGCAGATTCGCTTGCCATCTTGTAGGCGGTTTCGCGTGAGTACTGGTTGTCCTCGGAGATGTTCTTGTCGAGCTGCGGTCTGTCGAGGAAGTCGAATGCTATCAATGTCTGGAGTATGTTGCAGACTTTCTCGTCGATTTCGGCTTCGGTCACGACACCGCTCTCGATAAGAGGCTTTATGAGTTCCTTCTTGAAGTACTGGGCACCCGGCATTTCGAGATCGAGTCCGCCTTTGATGCACTCGAGGGTGGAATATGTTGAGGTCCAGTCTGACATTACAAATCCGTCAAATGCCCATTTCCCTTTCAGGTTTTCTCTGATGAGGAACGGACTGGCTGAAGCGTGGACATTGTTCACGAGGTTGTAGCTGGTCATTACTGAACCTACGTGAGCCTCTTCGACGGCTGCCTTGAAAGTAGGGAAGTAAATCTCGTTGATGGTCCTTTCGTCTGCGTCTGAGCTGACGTGATGTCTGTCATATTCCTGATTGTTCAGAGCGAAATGCTTGATGGTGGCCATGACGCCCTGGGACTGAACACCTTCTATATAATTGACAGCAGTGCGGGCTGCGAGGTACGGGTCTTCTCCCATATATTCGAAGTTTCTGCCGCACAACGGGCTTCTGTAAATGTTTACTCCCGGACCGAGCAGAATGTGCACTCCGCGAGCTCTTGAGTCTTGGCCCAATGATACGCCCATCTGGTATGCCAATGTCTGGTTCCAGGTCGCTGCAGCAGCTACTCCGCAGGCGAAAAGTGTACTCTTGGTGTTGTTCCTTACGCCTTGAGGGCCGTCCGCCATCCTGATTTCAGGGATGCCGAGCCTGTCAATGGCTCTGATGTGGAAGCCGTCCGTGGCACCTGAGATGTAGTCGATTTTCTCATCGAGAGTCATCTGCTCCACGAGCTTGGCCGCCCGCTCTTTGCATTCTTTCGTGATTTCCTGAGCTGTCGCGCCCATTGCCAGGATGCAGGTCAATGCTGCCGAAAATAAAATTCTTTTCATTGTCTGTCTGTTAGATGTTATTTGGTCTTTAAATGTTGATTGGCCGTTATGTGTTGTCTTTACAAGACTCATAAAGTTAGGCTTTTAATTTTACTTGACAAAAATTTCCTTCAGGAGAAGGCGACGCGGAAGACCGCTGAACTCGGGCGCATTTTGTCGGATTTGGAGCGGATATGGTGATTTTTCGCATAGAAAAGCAAAAAAATACGTAAAATTACGTAGATGATTTGTTTGGATTGGTACTGTGATAATCCTAAATTTGGCGGAGTTAAAAAGTAATAAAAGTAATAACCATGAAAAACAAATTTTTTGCATTATTTACAATCCTTCTGAGCATATCATTGATTACCACCTATTCCTGCAAAAAGGAAAAGGTTAAAAGCGTATCGGTGACAGAAGTCGGATTGAACAAGACCTCGACCACTCTCATTGAAGGAGAGACTGAGACCCTGGTTGCTACCGTGATGCCGGAGAATGCTACGGACAAGAGTGTCGTGTGGGAAAGCGGTAATGAAAGTGCGGCTACCGTAAGTCAGGAGGGCCTCGTGACTGCTGTCGGGGAAGGAAAGGCGACGATAACCGTGAAGGCCAATGACGGCGGATTCAGTGCGTCATGCGAAGTGACTGTGAAAAAGAAGGTCATCGCTGTGACGGGCGTCAAGTTGAGTGCTGAGTCTATGACACTTCGTGAAGGGGAAAAAGGGACACTTACTGCTACGGTAGAGCCAGCAAATGCGACCAATAAAAATGTGGAATGGTGGACCAGTGATCTTGATGTTGTAAGCGTGATCAGTACATCGGGCGGCATCAATGGTTATGTGGAGGCAAGAAAGGCAGGAAAGGCCACGGTTACAGTAAAGACCGAAGGCGGTGAGTTCAGCGCGTCATGTGAGATTACTGTAGAGAAAAAGGAAGTTCCGGTGACCGGAATCACTATAGAGCCGTCTTCATTGAAATTGCCTGTCGGAGATACATATTCTCTTATTTCGCACGTGCAGCCAAGTGATGCTACAAATCAGGATATCAAATGGGTAAGTACCAATGAGAGTGTCGCTACCGTGAATGCGGAAGGCAAGGTGATGGCTGTCGCAGCCGGCAGTGCCGAAATACGGGCTATGTTGGAGGGGAAATTTGCAACCTGTCCTGTCGAAGTTGATAATGTCACGATGACAATGAAAAAAACGTCATATATGGTGATTTTGTCATTGTCCAAAAAAATCAACATCGAATCTGACATTGAGACGAATTTCACCTTGGACAAGAGCAAGATTACAGTTGTTTCTGCCGATCCGCTCATCGCTACAGTCGATCAGGACCTCAATTTGGTTGCTCCCGGCAAGACAGGAAAAGCTCTCGTAACATTGAATTATAGATATGGAGATGGCCGGCTGAGTACCAGTTTTATGGTTACTGTAAAAAAGAATCTTAAAGACTAGGAACCTGTTCGGCATACAAGGTTCAGGTAGAAAAGGAAAACAGGATTTTTCTTCTTATATTTGTGGTTTTAAGCAAAAATATAAGAAATATTGCCGAACCTTAAGGATATGGACAACAAAAAATTCAAACTCTGGAATCGTATCACAGCTGCCGCAGTCTTTGTCATTGCAGCCTTCACATACCTTTCCACCATAGAGCCGACCGCTTCATTCTGGGATTGTGGCGAATTTATCGCTTCATCGTATAAATTCGAAGTAGGTCACCCGCCAGGAAACCCTGTATTCCAGCTCATTGCGAGATTCTTCACAATGTTTACGGACGGAGCGCATGCAGCCATTGCAGTCAATGCCATGAGTGCGCTCTGTTCCGCATTGACCATCTTCCTTCTCTATCTCACCATCGTTTTCTTCGCCAAGAGGCTGGAAGGGAAACCGGCTGAGAACGGAGAGTGGAGTCTGAGCCAGACGATATTGATCTGCGGCAGCGGCGCCATCGGAGCATTGGCATACTGCTTCTCTGATACATTCTGGTTCTCCGCAGTCGAGGGTGAGGTCTATGCGATGTCGTCGCTTTTCACCGCCTTGGTAGTCTGGGCGATGACCAGATGGTACGAACAGGCGGATACGCCGTATGCAAACAGATGGATACTGCTGATATCGTTCCTCATGGGACTTTCCATCGGAGTACATCTGCTGAACCTTCTGACGATTCCGCTATTGGTATTCCTGTACTTCTACAGGAAACGCGAGGACGGGCACTACACCTTCTGGCAGTACGTGGGCATATTCTTGCTTTCCGTAGTCATAGTCGGTCTGCTCTTTTTCGTCATCATTCCGTACCTTCCTAAGGTTGCAGCTTACGTTGACCTGTTCTTTGTCAATGTGTTGGGCCTCCCGTACAACAGCGGTGCGGCATTCTTTATGGTCGCGCTCCTCGCTCTCTGCTTCTGGGGTGCATTCAAGACATACAAAGAAGGCAAAGTATTGATGAATACGGTATTGCTGAGCTTCACAACCATTGTGATCGGCTTCTCTGTATTCGCGATAGTGGTTATCCGTTCCAATGTGATGCCTCCGACCAATGAGTACCAGCCGGACAATGCATTTACGCTTGTGCGCTATCTCTCCCGTGAGCAGTACGGAACCACGCCTCTGGTTTACGGCCAGTATTACGGTGCTCCATATCATATGGAGGAGAAAAAGTACTGGGCGCCGTTGGATGGAAAATACAAGTATGTAGATGGGCCGGCAGAGCCTGTTTATGAGAATACCGGCAAGATGCTGTTCCCGAGAATGTGGAACGGCGGCGACCAGAAATTCGTGAAATTCTACGAGTCCTACACCGGCGGAAAGGGCCGTGTGATACCTGGCGCCGACTATAAGAAGCCGTCATTCGGGGCCAACCTGAACTTCTTCTTCGATTTCCAGATGAACTGGATGTATTGGAGATACTTCATGTGGAACTTCGCCGGAAGGCAGAATGATATACACAGCCCTGTACCGGGAGACAAGTTCTATGGGAACTGGGAATGCGGCATCAAGCCTATTGACGAGTTGAGGCTCGGGGACCAGAGCAATGCGCCTGATGTCCTGAAGCACAACAAGGGCAAGAACCACTATTATCTTCTTCCGTTGATTTTAGGTATTCTGGGCCTGTTCTTCCAGTTCGAAAGGGACAAGAGAGGCTGTTGGCTGAACTTCCTGCTGTTCTTCATGACGGGAATCGCCATTGTCCTGTATCTCAACCAGTCACCTTATCAGGTGCGTGAGCGTGACTATGCTTACGCCGGGTCATTCTATGCGTTTGCGATATGGATAGGTTTCGGTGCAATGGCATTGTTCCACTGGCTGGGCGAGAGCCTGCGCTCGAAATATCCTGCCGCATTTGCGGGAGCATTGACATTGGCCTGTCTCTGCGTGCCTGCGCTGATGGCTTCGGAAAACTGGGATGACCATGACAGGAGCAACAGGCGGACATCGGTCGAGATGGCGAAGAACTATCTGAATTCGGTCGGACCTCAGGGTGTGCTGATTACGCACGGGGACAATGATACTTTCCCGCTGTGGTATGCCCAGGAGGTCGAAAATGTGCGTCCGGATGTGCGCATCGTGAATACTTCACTGCTCGGAACGGACTGGCATATCGGCCAGATGAAATGGGCCTGCAACGAGTCCAAGCCTCTTCCTCTGACTGTCGGACCTGCGCAGTATCTGTACGGTACCAACGATTTCATCTATATCTCGGACAGCCGCAACCAGGTGCTTCCGATATCAGTAGTGATGGATGTGTTCAAGCATCCGGATGCGAAACTGGTTCTGGAAAACGGCAAGAAGGTCGATTACATAGTGTCTCGCAAGATGAGCATACCTGTAAACAAGGAAAATGCTCTCAAGTCCGGCATTGTCAGTCCTAAGTTCGCGGATATGATTCCGGATGAAATCATCCTGACCATTCCTAAGAAGAAGAACGTCCTTACCAAGGCCGAGCTCTTTGTTCTGGATTTCCTCTCCAATTATAAATGGGACAGGCCTCTGAATGTGCTCAGCCAGGGCGGTGACTTGAATATCGGACTGCGCGATTATCTGATGTACGAGGGATATTCCAGCAAGCTGGTTCCGTTCAAGAACAAGATAACTGCTTCTGATCCGGGACTCGTGGATGTGGATGAACTCTACGACAAAATGATGAACGTCTATACATGGAATGATATCCGCAAGGATAACTATGATGTTGATTATCAGAACTATTACACATTCCTCGGAGTGCTTCCGCAGCGCGAGCTGTTCGTGTCCACGGCCAATGCACTGCTCAAGACAGGTGACAAGGAGCGTGCTCTGAAGGTGCTGGACAAATGTCAGGCGTCAATGCCGGACAATGTCTGGCCGCTCGAGTCCATTCCGCTCGGCTTTACTACCAATGATTATATGGTGGTGAATATGGTAAGCGACTATTTTGCTGTCGGAGCCCCGGACAAGGCCGCTGAACTCGGATTGAAACTCGGCCGTGAACTTGTCCAGTCCACACAGTTCTATATGGACTTCTACGACTATGCCCAGTCTGAGTTCGAGACCTGCTGCCAGTTCCTCTATTACCTGATAGATGAATTGGAGAAGGGAGGAGCGGCTGACGCTGTCAAGGAACTGAAGACCTCATTGGTCAATATCCTGAGCGCCGGTTCCCAGATGGACGAGTATCTTAACGAGGCTGACACCGTTTCGGCCAATGATTCTGCTAAATAATTACAGATGAAACACATAAGGAATTTCTGCATAATTGCTCATATAGACCACGGAAAGAGTACCCTTGCCGACAGGCTCATTGAACTTACCCAGACATTGGGTGCAAGAGAGATGGAAAATCAGGTGCTGGACGATATGGATTTGGAGAGGGAAAAGGGCATCACCATCAAGAGCCACGCTATACAGATGGAGTACTCCTACAAGGGTGAGCCCTATGTGCTGAATCTCATTGACACTCCGGGCCACGTGGACTTCTCATACGAGGTGTCCCGTTCCATCGCTTCCTGTGAGGGTGCTCTGCTGGTGGTGGATGCTACGCAAGGTGTTCAGGCACAGACGATTTCGAACCTGTATCAGGCGATTGAGCATGGCCTTGAGATTATCCCGGTTCTGAACAAGATAGATATGGATGCTGCCAGGCCGGATGTGGTGACTGATGAGGTTTGCGAGCTGCTCGGCTGCAAGCCTGAGGAGGTGTATCATGTTTCTGCAAGGACTGGTCAGGGTGTGGCGCCGCTTCTGGATGCCATCGTGGAAAAGATTCCTGCTCCGACAGGCGACCCTGAGGCTCCGCTCCAGGCATTGATTTTCGACTCGGTCTTCAACTCGTTCCGGGGAATCATCGCGTACTATAAGATCAAGAACGGCGTTATCCATGCAGGCGACAAGGTCAAGTTCTTCAATACGGGGCAGGAGTATGTGGCTGACGAGGTAGGTGTCCTCAAGATGAGGCTCTGCCCGACCAAAGAAGTGAGCTGCGGCAATGTGGGCTACATCATTTCCGGTATCAAGACGGCTGCCGAGGTCAAGGTGGGTGATACCATAACTCACGTGGAAAGGCCTTGCGAGAAAGCCATTGCCGGTTTCGAGGAGGTCAAGCCGATGCTTTTCGCCGGAATGTATCCGGTCCAGGCGGACAAATACGAGGAACTGCGTTCGACATTGGAGAAATTCCAGCTCAATGATGCTTCATTTGTCTATGAGCCTGAGTCTTCTATGGCGCTCGGTTTCGGTTTCCGCTGCGGTTTTCTGGGACTGCTCCATTTGGAGATTGTCCAGGAAAGGCTTTTCAGGGAGTTCAATATGGATGTCATCACGACGGTCCCTAACGTTTCGTACAAGGTATATACGAGCAAGGGAGATTGCATTGACGTGCACAATCCTTCCGGTCTTCCGGCACCGACCCTCATTGACCATATCGAGGAACCTTATATCAGGGCCCAGATTATTACCAATACAGAGTTCTACGGGCCTATAATGAAGCTCTGCATCGACAAGCGGGGTACGCTCATGGGCGAGCATTATGTGACTGCGGACAGGGTGGAGCTGACTTATGAGATGCCGCTTTCCGAGATCGTGTTCGATTTCTATGACAAGCTCAAGACGATTTCCAAAGGATACGCTTCATTTGACTATCATATAAAGGGTTATCGTCCTGCCAAGCTGGTCAAGCTCGATATTCTGCTCAATGGTGATCCTGCGGATGCGCTGTCCACGCTTATCCATGAGGACCGTGCCTATGATTTCGGCAGAAAGATCTGCTTGAAGCTCAAGGACCTGATCCCGCGTCAGCAGTTCGATATCGCCATCCAGGCTGCGATCGGAGCGAAAATCATTGCCCGGGAAACTGTCCGCCAGGTGCGTAAGGATGTGACTGCCAAGTGCTACGGCGGTGACGTGACTCGAAAGAGAAAGCTTTTGGAGAAACAGAAGGAGGGAAAGAAGCGTATGCGTCAGATAGGTACTGTCCAGGTGCCTCAGAGTGCGTTTATGGCTGTACTTAAACTCGATTCATAATGAAAAAGGTAGCTGTTCTGCTGACTGTCCACAATAGGCGGGAAAAGACATTGGCCTGTCTCGAAAACTGCTATCGTCAGATAGATTCGATGAAAGGGGATGATACATATTCCTTTTCGGTCTATCTGGTGGATGACGGTTCTACTGACGGGACTTCTGAGGCTGTCCTGCAGACTTATCCCCAGACTCATGTCATCAAGGGTGACGGTTCTTTGTTCTGGAATCACGGAATGAGGACCGCCTGGGACGCGGCTGCTGCGGATGAACAGGATTTCTATCTTTGGCTCAATGATGATACATTGATGAAAGAAGGCGCTCTTTCCTGCATTATGGAGACGTCTGAGTTCCTCAGGCACAAGTCCATCGTGGTTGGTACTACAGAGGATGCAAAAGGAAAATTGAGCTATGGCGGGCGGACAAAATCGGGGAAGATTGTGACGCCGGATCCTGCCATTCCTGTTCCGTGTCAGATTTTCAATGGCAACATTGTCCTTGTTCCGTCTCATGTCTATCGGATTCTAGGGAATCTGGATCCTCATTACAGTCATAGTTTCGGAGACTTCGACTATGGCGCAAGGGCAATGAAAGCCAAGGTTACGGAAGTCGTGGCTCCGGGCGTCCTGGGCATATGCGACAGAAATCCTGGTGTGCCTAAATGGCGTAACCGCGCATATACTCTCAAGGAGCGCGTGGCTTTTCTGCATAGTCCCAAGGGGCGTCCGCCGCGTGAACAGTTTCTGTACGACTGCCGCTGCCAGGGGCTCTTCTTTGCAGTGTTCCACGGAATGTCGATAGCTCTGAAGGTGTTTTTTCCGAAAAGGAATGCTTAGTATGTCGAAATTTTCTTCTTATGTCAAGTCAATGAGATTGAGGACGTTGCCTCTGTCTCTTGCCGGTGTCTGCCTCGGAATTATGCTTGCGGCAGCGGATTATTCTGTCAGCTGGAAAGTGGCTGTGCTGGTGATGCTTACGACGGTTTGTCTCCAGATATTGTCCAATGTCTCCAATGAGCTGGGCGATGCCCTGAGCGGCGTGGACGGTTCTGGCCGTGAGGGACCGCGGTATTCTCTGAGTGAAGGCGGACTGACTGTGAAAGAGGTCAAAAGATTCGTGGTGGTGATGGCTGTTGCCTGCGCATTGTCCGGACTGCTTATGCTTCAGGCGTCTTTCGGGACATTGTTCGCATTGGAGCCGATATGTCTGATTATTCTTGGCGCTGCGGCTATCGGTGCGGCCATAAAATACACCCTCGGGAAGAATCCTTATGGCTACAGGGGGCTCGGAGATATGTCTGTGTTCATTTTCTTCGGCATCGTGTCTGTGCTCGGTGCGTATTTCGTGATGTCTCACGCCTTTCCCTACTGGATAATGCTGCTGCCTGCTGTGGCCATCGGATGTTTCAGTGTCGCTGTCCTCAATGTGAACAATATCAGGGATATAGATTCTGATGCCGGACTTCGTGTCACTACTCCGATGCGTATCGGGGTGAAAAGAGCCAAGATTTATCAGACGTTCCTGATTGTTTCCGGCTGGTTGTGTCTGGTGGCGTTCAATCTTCTGCGCTTCCCGGATGTGTGGCACTGGCTGTATTTCATAACGTTGCCGCTGTTCGTGGCGCATCTTCACGGTGTCTGGACAAGGTCCGGCAAGGCATTGGACCCGATGCTTCCGCTTCTGGTCATTTCCACTTTCCTCCTGTCTCTTCTGATGGGATTCGGATATCTTGTGTTTCTGCTGTAGGTGCTTAGTAACCTTCAAAGAATTACCTGCATCATCTTAAGGAATCTTTTCGGTCTATATCTTTTTTCTCATCAGTCAT
>OKTM01000611.1_pt1 | contig 15004 bp, 11 predicted proteins | sample 1606401 | NCBI WGS metagenome assembly OKTM01 (sample SAMEA3879583, study PRJEB24766) | human gut metagenome | biome: human-associated habitat; feature: feces | place: USA | collected 1985/1987 | reverse complement strand
CATCCGCTTCTATCAGAGCACCTCAGCATCGAAGAACGGAGGATACATCCGCGTCCGCGCACACAACGGAGCCAAACTGCTCAGTGTAACAGTAGGTTCTGCGACATTGACAAAAATCGCCCACTCGGTGGACGGACGTGCGAAAAAGTCAGAGACGAAGAACATTGACGCAGGCGGCTCCTACACAGTCGAAGGCGAATACGACGAAGTCTGCTTCTACTGCATGGGCACGACACAGAGCGAAAGATGGGAGATGAACAGCATCAAAGTCCGCTACCGTGGCGGCTTCATCGAGAAAGACTTCCAGACCGGCATTGAAAAGGAATACGGACCGCTCGTGCGTGTGGATCTGCCTCTGAAAGAAGGCTTTGAGAGCGGATTTCCGACGACAGACAAGCCGTCATACTACAAATACGGCCTGACCGCAGGACGCGAAAACCTCCAGTGGAGCACCTGGTTCGGCTCATTCTCCTGGCAGAATCCAATCGCAGGGAAGCAGAGCGCCCAGCTGCGCATCTACAAGGAAGACCCGGACTATTACGGCCAGTCACAGTTCGGCCACCTGAAAATGGAATACTTCATCGAGAATCTCTCGAAAGTAAGCTTCAGCTACTGGTTCTCCGAGTTCTGGGTATCCGCAACGATTTCCTACTGCGAGTTCGACACCGACGAATGGAAAAATCCGCAGCAGATCGCCCTGAAGAGCTACAGCGACCGCAAGACCAAGCAAAGTTTCACCTACGACTTAGGCGCCAAGGTCAATGCCAAGATTCGCATCCAGATAGACCCGGACAGCGGCCACCCGGACAGCGACCACCACGACCTGATTTTCGACGACTTCATCTTCGAATAAAATTTTTCATTTATACATATAATGACTAAATTTGCAGGCTGTAACTAACCTGACTACTTGACGGTTACTGAAATAATGGAAACTGATAAACAAAAACAAATAACAACGATTATGAAAAAATCAACCAACAATTACGAACGTCCTGAAGTCCAGGTCGTTCACGTAGAAACCGAAGCCGGATTCGCGAGCGAAGGATACGGAGCCACTATCCGCGATTTTAATTATGACGAAGATGAAACGCTCGGCTGCTAAATCAAAGTAAACCATGAAAAGATTTTTCTCTTATATCGGGGCGTCATTGGTAGCCATTGCCGCTCTTTCGAGTTGCAATAAGGAAATTGAAAATCCTTCAAGCGAAGCCTCCAACGGCATTCAATTCGCCATTACTGCATCGTCTGTTGACACCAAAACCAGCATAGATGGATTTAAAACATCTTGGGTGGCAGATGACGAGCTTGATATCACACACGCTATTGCTGGTTCTACCACATACATAAGTGATGGAAGTTTTTCCATTTCAGAAGCCAATCTTGCCACAAATAAATTTAACGGAACCCTTAAATCAAATCTCGAAGAAGGATCCTCTTATGACTGGTATGCTCTTTACCCTTACAATGGAAATAAGTATACATACATTGGACATTCCAAAGGTGCTACTCAGAATGGCAATAATAGCACCGCACATTTATGCGGAACGCTTTGCCCTCTTTATGGCGTCGCTAAAAATGTAAATAGCTCTGATCCGGTATCTTTCGACATGCAGCACCTTGCAGCTGTCGTTGAAATCACGGTCACGAATGAGACAGATGCGGACCTTACAGTTAAATACATCACCTTTGCTTCCTCAGATGAGAACATTGTAGGCTCGTACATAATTGATTTTAAGGGCGATAATGTCACTTACACAGATGGCGACAAGCAGTATGTAAGCAAGGTCGCAACTCTAAATGTTACTAATGGAGACGCGATAGCAAAAAACGGAAGTGCTAAATTCTATATTCCTATCAAACCGCATATCGCAGAAGCCGGTTCTAAAATCGTCATTAACGTAAATGGCTACGAAAAAGAAATTCCACTAACAAAAGATGTTACATTCAAAGCTGGGACTGTCAAGAAGATTGGTTTTAAGTGCGATCGCGTATCTACATCTGCAACATTCGATTTTACTGATCCCACATCCTTAGGGCTAACAGAGGGCGATATTGATATTACCAAACAAATTGTATCTGAAAACATTTCGCTAACGACAGCAAACGGCACTGCGACTACTAATACTAGGATATTTAAGACGAAGAACAATAAATTTGAATTGAGAGCCTATAACGGAAGCACATTATCTTTCAAAGCTCCAGATTCATACATCATCAAGTCAATAGTATTTTCGGGGAGCGCTATTAACGCCTGTTCAGTAGATGTTGGGGAGTTTTCCAGCGGCACATGGACAGGTGCAAATCAATCAGTGAAGTTCTCAGCAACTAACACTCTTAAGATTTCAAAAATTATTGTGTTTTGTGTAAAAGGCGAACCGACCACATCAATTATTGCTGACAATATTGCCAATATTTCAGCTAGAGGTATTACTGATGGAGAACTCACATACACTATTGAAAACCCAATAGAAGGTACTACTCTCGAAGCATCCTGCGATGAATCTGTGGTTGATGTCGTTCTCGTAGAAAACGGAAAAGTTTTATACTCAGTAAGTAAGAACACCTCCAACACTATAAGAACTGGTCGAATCACTCTCACTTACGGAAATGTTTCCAAAGATATTACCGTATCCCAAAATGCGGCACAGTTTAAGGTTTCCCGCAACGAAGTCGAACTTGAAGCGACATCAAATGCATCAACAAGCGTAACCATCACAAGCGATTTCGATTGGATTGCCGATAAAACAGGAGATGGTTTCGGTTTCACCCCAGACACATATACATGGGCTAAAGACGGCAAAGAAACACTCACGATTACGGCCTTGTCCGACAACGCCTCATCAGAAGGGACAAAGATTCTTGGTACCATTTCCGTTAAGAATACGGAGACCAAGGAACTTATCAAAATCACTGTTAAGCAGAAAAGTTCTTATGTAATTCCTTCAACAGGTTCAGAAGTCACATTCAATGTTACAGATTTCTCCGGAACTGGAGCATCAGGAACAGGTGGCTTAACAACAGCAATTAAAAATGGAGTTACCATTTCATCCGACAAAGGATACATCGATAAGGAAACTGCCATTCGCATTTATAAAGGAGGAAAACTCACAATTAGTTCTGAATCCAAAACCATAAAAAAAATTGAAATAATTAGTACTGCTAAAGGTACTAGTAATTATGGCCCGTCAAAATTAACTCTTCCTAAGGATGGTCCTGGTGAATCATCATATACTGGAGACACAACAACTTGGACAGGAAGCGCCAAATCAATTATATTTAACACAACAGCGCAGTACCGTTTTAAACAGATCATTGTTTACTACGAATAAACAGGTATATACTATATATACTAAAGGTAGGAGGAAAACGAGTGTTTTCCTCCTACCTTTTTTTTTAAAACCCAACCCCCACACAATCATGTACACCACCGCAAGCCTCGAATGGAAAGGCCAAACAATAACCATAACCCGCAACGACGACGACTCCATTCAGATATACCCCACCATATTCCCATCCGTAAAAGCCGGATTGCGCGAAATTGCCGACGCCAGAGGCATCAGTTACGAACCGTCTTGGAACACAAGATATTTGGGAATGAGAGTGTTGAAAGCACTCAATGGCGTAAAAACCATAGACGACCAGATCGAAAGAGAAGCCATGCGTTCTAGCGGAATCATTGAAGAAGAATCTACATCATCGGCGACTTTAGTAAAAATCACCTTTGAAAATGTAGCGATAATCGAAGCGATGATTTCCTATGATTCGAAATATACCAGAAATAGTGACCCACGTTCAATTCCAGACAAGAAATGGTTAAAGGAGTTTAAGGACAAATTCGACATAACACCAGAAGCGCACGAACCTCTTGGACAAAACTCTCCTGCTCTTCTTGAATATAATTTTAATGGATATCGCGGATCATCCGCATTCTGGATGCATCGGCTTGGCGAATACTACGGTTATAATTACGGGAATGAATTTAATGGATTTGACCCAGTAAAAGACTACCCTTGGTATTACAGATTCCTCATTTACAATGCGGTATGCGCCGTCGATGCCGAGAACAGCACCCATATCAACGCAGACAAAGTCGGACGAAAAGAGATCACAGACAGGATTGTCGAGCACAGAGACAAGTTATTGGAACGTTTGAAAGACACGACGGACTACCCCCTAATCAGAATTCTTAGCGAAAAGACCGACCCAGAAGGAAATAAAGCTAATGAAGGTAAGCAGATTCCGCCTCGCAAGAACTTTTCTTTTGCGACCAAATTCTGCCACTATGCCTGCTTCTACATATTCGAAAACAAGGATGTCGAATACAGGGATTCCTATTCAATCTACGACTACATAGTATCAAACGCATTGACAACGTACTACGGGTTTGAGGATATAAAACCTAGTGAAAACGATTCGGATGATGAGCAGTTTTTTGTGGAAAAGTACCGAAATTATCAGACCTTTATTGATAATCTTCGTGATAACGCCGCCAAAGCCGCCAAAGCCCCTAACCCAGTCAGCCGAAACGGCTTCGACCACCTGCTATGGTATTACTACAAGGGCAAAGGAAAGAACAACCAAAAACAAGACGCAGGCTCCACAGATTAAGGACTAAGACTGATCACCAGGCATAAACCGAGCACAAGATCAGGATCACTACCAAGAACATAGTCTCGACCGAGAACAAAAACCCACGGATCGTGAACCATACGCGGAGGTAAGAAACATTGAGGCCAACGTGTTGAGTTCGACGGAGGTGACTCTGTCGGGCTTTTACACAGGGGCCAGCAGTTCACCTGCCGAACTCGGCTTTTATTGGGGCACATCCTCAAATTCATTGACAAACAAACTGACCGTCAGCTCGGTCACGGCGACAGGCACGGACAGCGGGACTTTCGAGGCCCACCTTTCGGGCCTCGTTCCCGGAAAATCCTACGTCTTTCAGGCGTTCGCACGCGTATCAGGCACAGGCTCATACTCGTCCGACGAGCAAGTGTTCTATGCCGGCACGTCGACCGTCTTCAAGATGCCGGGAGACGCCCAGCCTGCTGTGAACAAGGATTGGCTCGAACTAGCCTCGGCTAAGGAAGGCTCGCAGTATGTGGTAAGCACCACCTATGCCGGCGAGCGGAACTACACCGTCTTCCACGACACACAGATGACGACTCCCCTCTGGACCGCATATCCATTGGACAGCAGCCACATGGGATCCCTCAGCCGACCATCGGGCTGGAGCTACAACCCGAACATCGACAAGAAATACCAGGTCAGGGTGACTGACGGCAGCTATTCGAACAGCACGTATTCGCGAGGTCACATGTGTCCGAACGGTTCGCGCAACGGAAACGCCACAATGCAGGCCCAGACTTTCTACGTGACGAATCAGGTTCCGCAGATCCAGAACAGTTTCAACAGCGGAATCTGGAGCAATCTGGAAAATGCAGTCCAGGGCATTGCCAAGAGCCACAACGAGGAGATCTACGTGGTGACGGGCGTGGCTTTCGAAAAGGAGGGCGAGACTCGCACCATAAATTACACGAGTCCCAAGTCCAGCTCCCAGAGAGTTCCCATCCCGAACTACTTCTACAAGCTGGTGCTCCGGGTGAAGTATTCCGGCAGAACGGTCTCCGATGCCTCCTGCATAGCTTTCTGGTTCGACCACAAGGCCTACTCCGACAGCTACCAGAACTACACAGTCAGCGTTGACCAGGTAGAAGCCTGGACCGGTTTCGACTTCTTCGTAAATCTCCCCGACGACCTCGAATCCGCCGCCGAGTCGAAGACCCCCACCTGGTCCTCCTTCTCCAGTTTCTAGGTAAGCGTCTCCGCGGTTACGTATTGACCAGACTATTGCTAGCCGGCACTCCACACGACAAGACTCCGAGCTTCCACCTCCAGTTTCGAGCCGGCACCACACATAACAGAGTCGCCGGGAATCTATCTCCAGTTTCGAGCCGGCATAACACATAACAGAGTCTCCGGGCTTCCACCAGAACCACATCACCATAGTAGCTCCGGCAGAAGCCTGGATTCGTTTTGATTTCCCCATAAACCATCCCGACGACCTTGAATCCTCCGCCGAGTCGAAGCCCCCACCCGGTCCTCCTTCTCCAGTTTCTAGCCGGCACGCAAACACGATACTCGCGGTGCACCGTGTAAACTGATTGCGACACTTTAAATGTACCGTCCATATCACTTTCAAATGTACCGGGCGTATCAGAATGAAATGTACCACACGTATCACTTTGAAATGTACCGCCTGTAGCGGAATCAAATGTACCCCCAGTTAACCAGTGCCAGCATGGTTGGGCGGTGCACCGTGTAAACGTCTGAGCATCAGAGACTTAGCCATTTTCAGAGTTGTATTTTTGCCAACTCTGAAAATGGCTATATTGCTGATGCTTAATACTTTACAGGGTGCGCTCGTTGTCGTCCTTGCTCTTGTCTTGCCCGAAGAGCTTCTTGTTGCGATATCCGTCTCGTGCTCCGACAAGTTCACTGTGCCCCAGCACGCCCATAGACATGTTCATGCGCACTCCGAAGCCTCCCACGCTCTGACACGCCCGTAGAATGTCCATGCGCACTCCGAAGCCTCCCACGCCCTGACACCTCCAGCACACTCTGCACGTCCAGCACACTCTGACACGTCCAGCACACTCTGCACGTTCAGCACGCTCTGACACGTCCAGCACGTCCCGATCGTTCACGCGCTCCTCCAAGCAGCTCGCACAACAGGCGTGCTGGTTATTTGATGGCGGCCATCTTGCCTAAGGCGAGCTCAACCAGCTTTCTTACCTGTGGCTTGTAGTCAGGGTTGCTGTTCTTGAGGTATCTGTTGGCGATGGCGCAGCAGACAGTGCCGGCCTGATGACCAAGATGTGCGGCAAGACCTGCTACGGCAGAACTCTCCATCTCGAAGTTCGTGATGCGGTAATCGCCGAATCTGAACGACTCGAAAGTGTCGAGCATGTCAGGCATTGCCAATGGCAGTCTCACCACTCTTCCCTGAGGGCCGTAGAAACCTTGAGCAGAGATAGTTACGCCTCTGACAGTGCAGTCTTTGAATGCCTCGATAAGCTTGTCGCCGGCCTTCACGAAATATGGAGAGCCGAGATAGCTGTTCCAGTGTGTGTGCACCTTGAACGCATCCTCCATTTCAGAAATATTGATCTTGTCCCTGTCGGCGTACCAGTTCAGCAGACCGTCGCAACCGACTGATATCTCGGAGAATATGAATGAGCCGATAGGAATGTCCGGCTGGATGGCGCCGCTCGTGCCGATTCGCAGCAGAGTAAGCGTCCTGTGCTCAGGCTTTACCTCACGGGTCTGGAAATCAACATTTGCCAATGCGTCAAGTTCCGTCAGGACAATGTCGATATTGTCAGTTCCGATACCGGTGGACAGCACCGTGATGCGCTCCCCGTGATATTTTCCTGTGATGGAAACAAACTCTCTGGACTCGTGCCTGAACTCCTTTTCCTCGAGGGATTCACCGACCATATCCACACGGCCAGGGTCGCCTACAAGAATCACCTTGTCGGCAAGTTCTTCAGGTTTCAGATGAATGTGAAACACTGAACCGTCATCATTGATTATAAGTTCTGATTCTGGTATTCTCATATCTTTATCGTTTTAATAGTTGAACAATGACCGCCCTTCGGCGGCGCTATAATCTGCTAATATACAAAAAAAGCCCGTTATCCAAAAATCCGCTGAGCCAGTTGTTGCAGAACGTAATCCGCTTATTGCAGAATGCAATCCACTTATTCCAGAATGTAATCGGCCAGCTCTTCCGCAGACGACGCGATTTTCCACGGATGCCCGTTTTCCAGTTCCTTTCTCGAGCGGAAACCCCAAGTGACACCCACAGTACGCACGGCCGCATTGGCCCCGGTCTGCATATCCACATCAGAATCACCGACATACACCACCTGGTCGAGCCCGATGCCGGGAACCTCCGCCATTATCTGATGCACGATTGCCGGGTCCGGTTTTATCGGCTGTCCCTCTCTCTGGCCCAGCACCTTGACGAACCGGAACTCGCTGAAAAAGTGACGGATAAGCTTCTCCGCACCCTCCTGATATTTGTTCGAGGCCAATGCGGGGATAACTCCTGCCTCCGTAATCTTCTTCAGCATATCGACAATGCCAGGGTAAGGCTTGGTGCAGTCGCACATGTGCGCGTCGTAGTACGAGAGAAAATATGAAGCCATCTTCCGGATGTTCTCCTCATTGTCCTGCCCCTGCGGCACCGCGCCCCTGAACAGATTGTAGATGCCTCTGCCACAGAGCGTATAATAGTCATTGACAGGCCTTTCCGCGAAACCGCACTCCTTCAGCGCGAAGTTCGTGGCATTGCCGAGGTCCTCTACGGTGTTCAGCAAAGTCCCGTCCAGATCGAAAATAAGTTTTGTCATAATTCTACTTTTTGTTGGGCTGGCGTTCAGCTGCAGTCCCGTCTTTTTTTGCATTGAGACTTACTCTGATGCCAGTCAGTCCATTTTTCTTGACGCCAAGCGCCCTGTCCGCGATAATGAATTCGGAAACCGGGTCTTCGATATATTTCACCACGGCACGTTTGAGCGGACGGGCTCCATAATTCGGATCGAAACCCTCTTCGGCAATGAACTTCTTGGCAGAAGGCGTGACATTGATCCGGTAGCCTGCCTCCTCGGCCCTTTTCTTCAAATCATTCAGTTCAATGTCGATAATCCTGAAAATGTCCTCCTTCTCCAGCTCGCGGAAGAAAATCTTCTCGTCCACGCGGTTGAGAAACTCCGGCGGGAACGCCTTCTTCACGGCCTTCTCCAATACCAGCTGCCTGTTTACGGAAACATTCCGTCCTATCGTGCTGAATCCCACGCCCTTGCCGTATTCCTGGATGTCACGGCTGCCGACATTGGAAGTCATTATCACTATGGTATTCTTGAAACTTACAGTCCTTCCTTCACTGTCTGTCAGGCGGCCGTCATCGAGCACCTGCAGCAGCAGATTGAATATATCCGGGTGCGCTTTCTCGATTTCATCCAGCAGCACCACGCAATAAGGCTTTATGCGCACCTTTTCGCTCAGCTGTCCGCCTTCCTCATATCCCACATAGCCCGGAGGCGCGCCGATCAGTCTGGATACGGTGAACTTCTCCATATATTCACTCATGTCGATTCTCACCATATTGTCCTGAGAATCAAAAAGATACTCTGCGATGCACTTGGCAAGTTCCGTCTTTCCCACACCGGTAGGGCCGAAGAAGAGGAACGAACCTATAGGCCTGTCAGGGTCCTTCAGACCTGCACGGTTACGCTGAATCGCTCCGACAACCGTACCGATAGCCTCATCCTGTCCGATGATCCGGATCTTCAGCCGTTCCTTCATTTTCAATATCCTGTGCCCCTCGGATTCGGCCACCTTATTTACAGGAATCCCGGTCATCTTGGATACCACAGTAGCTATATCCTCCTCATTGACAATTCCTTCGCTTCTCTTGGCGGACTTCTTCGCGGAACCGCAGCGCAGCCTTATCATTGACCCGGCCTCATCCATCGCATCGATAGCCTTGTCCGGCAGCTGCTGGTCCGGAATATATCTGTCAGTCAGCCTCACGCAAGCCTCAATCGCTTCATCGGTATAGCGGATTCCGTGGTATTCCTCATAGTTCGGCTTCAAATGCTGGAGAATGGACACCGACTCTTTCAGGTCAGTAGGCTCCACGACGATTTTCTGGAAACGCCTGTCGAGCGCCCCGTCCTTCTCCACGATTTTGGTGAACTCGTCCATGGTCGTGGCACCGATACATTGGATTTCACCCCTCGCAAGCGCAGGTTTGAGCATATTGGCCGCGTCAAGACTGCCCTGGCCGCCTCCCGCACCGACAATCGTATGGAACTCGTCGATGAACAGGATAATGTCCGGGTCACTGCTTGCCGCCTTGATGATGGACTTCACACGCTGCTCGAAATCGCCGCGGTATTTGGTTCCAGCCACCACGGACGCGATATCCAATGAAATGATCCGCTTTTTCGCCAAAACGCTTGATATAGAGCCTTCTGCAATCCTCAGGGCAATGCCTTCCACAATCGCGGACTTCCCGACGCCCGGCTCGCCGATGAGCATAGGATTGTTCTTCTTCCTCCTGCCGAGAATCTCGATCAGCCTTGAAATTTCCCTGTCGCGCCCCACCACAGGATCCAGCTTGCCTTCGGCCGCCGCTTTTGTCAGGTCAATGCCGAATTCGCAAATGTCGTTTACAGGCTCCTTCTTCGGGGCCTGCTCAACATCATTGACCTCATCGCCGTCATCGCTGGTCTCGCTCTGTCTGTCCAGCATCCCGTTCTTCGACATGTAGGTAAGGATGCGGCCATAGTCAATGCCGATATTCCTCAAGTAGGTCGAGCCGTAACAGCTTGTGGTCCTGCACAATGCGAGAAGCAGATGCTGAGGCGTGGCCTCTCTGCTCTTGAGTTTTGTGGACTCAAGTATAGTGATGCTCAGTATGTTCTGCGATGCCCTGGAGAACGTGATGTTCTCCATTTCCGAATAAGGAATCTGCTCATTGGTGAATATGCGGCTGTCAATGAACTTTTTCATCGAGTCCGTATCTGCCCCCAGACCTGTCAATGTCCTGCAGGCGTCATTGTCCGCATGCCGGATGATGCCCAGGAAAAGGTGGTCAGGGCCGATTCCGTAACTTCCGGTCCGGAGAGCCTCCTCTCTGGCGTACCCGATAATGGTGTTCAGTTCGTCCGATATTTTTATTTCCATCTGCATTTCTAAAATACTTCTTATGCAAAAATATATCCTTTATGCTGATAAACCAAAAAAATGGCCCTAAAGGGATGTTAGTATAAATTCAAGTTTGTTTCGGTGATAAAAATTTTGTAATTTTGTACGTTTTATAGAGTACAATGCGGAGAGCGTGGCATTATGTTCAAGAAGCATTGACAAGTAAGAAATTTTTGTAGAATAAATGGATAATATGGAGGAGAATAAGAATTCTGTTGAACCGCAGGAAGAGGGAACAGGAATGAAGGGCATCATCGAAGAGGTGAACATTGATGAGGAGATGAGGTCTGCCTACATTGACTATTCAATGTCGGTAATTGTTTCCAGAGCGCTTCCTGACGCGAGAGACGGACTGAAACCTGTGCAGCGCCGTGTGCTGTTCGGAATGGAAGGACTGGGACTGGACTACTCAGGACAGACCAAGAAATCTGCGAGAATCGTCGGTGAGGTGCTCGGTAAGTTCCATCCGCACGGAGACTCAAGTGTCTATGACGCCATGGCCCGTTTGGCTCAGGACTGGAACCAGAGATACCCGCTTGTATTCGGTCAGGGTAACTTCGGTTCAATGGACGGTGACCCTGTCGCTGCAATGCGATATACCGAGGCGAAACTCGAAAAATTGGCGAATGATGTCCTCGGTGATATGGAGAAGGACACAGTCGATTTCCAGCTGAACTTCGATGATACGATTCTGGAGCCTACGGTTCTGCCTACCAAGGCGCCGCTCCTGCTTCTGAACGGTTCCGCAGGTATCGCGGTAGGTATGGCTACCAACATGGCCCCTCACAACTTGGGCGAGTGCTGCGATGCCATCTGCGCATACATTGACAATCCTGACATTGACACTGACGGCCTGATGCACTACATCAAAGGTCCTGATTTCCCTACCGGAGGTATCATCCAGGGCATCCAGGGCATCAGGGAGGCTTATGAGACAGGCCGAGGAAGAGTGGTCATGCGCGCAAAGACGGAGATTGAAGTGGACAACAACGGCCGTGAGACCATAGTCGTCACCGAGATTCCTTACATGGTGAACAAGAAGGAGATGCTCGAGAGAATCGGCCAGATGGTCGATGACAAGAAGATCGAGGGCATTACCTATATGAACGACGAGACTTCCCGCGAAGGCGTGAGAGTGATTTTCAGAGTGAAACAGGGTGCCAATTCCAATGTCGTCCTGAACACGCTGTTCAAATACACTCCTCTCCAGTCAAGTTTCGCCATAAACAATGTGGCACTCGTCAAGGGCCGTCCAAGGACATTGAGCCTCAAGGATATAATAAAGGTGTTCGTGGACTTCAGGCATGAAGTCGTAGTCAGAAGGACCAAGTTCGACCTGGAAAAAGCCCAGAAGAGAGCCCATATCCTCGAAGGTCTCATCAAGGCCATCGACGTTATCGACGAGATCATCAGAATCATCAGGGCTTCCAAGACTGTCGATGAGGCCAAATCTACATTGATCAGCACATTTGCATTCTCCGATGCACAGGCGACAGCCATCGTGGAGATGAAACTCCGTCAGCTCACCGGACTCGAAAGAGAGAGACTCCAGGCAGAGTACGACGAACTGGAGAAATTCATTGCATGGTGCAATGACGTACTTGCAAATCCTGCAATGCAGATGGACATCATCAAGAGCGAAACCCAGGAACTCAAAGCCAAATACGGCGACAAGAGAAGGTCTGAAATCGTACCTAACGCGGAAGAGTTCAATCCTGAGGACTTCTATGCCGATGATGATGAGGTGATTACGATTTCCCACTTCGGATATATAAAGAGGACTCCGCTTGCAGAGTACAAGACCCAGAACCGCGGAGGCGTAGGCATGAAGGGCAGCGCTACAAGGGATGAAGATTTCATCGAGCACCTGTACGTGGCCAATATGCACAGCACGATGCTCTTCTTCACAGAGCAGGGCAGATGCTTCTGGCTGAAGGTTTACGAAGTGCCTGAGGGCTCCCGTTCATCCAAGGGCCGCGCCATCCAGAACGTTCTCAGCATTCCGGATGACAAGATCAAGGCCATCATCAATGTACCTACATTGACGGACGAGGAGTATATCAACAATCACTATATCATTCTCGCGACCAAGGAGGGAATCATCAAGAAGACCTCTCTCGAAGCTTACTCGAGACCGCGCCAGAAAGGTGTCAATGCCGTCAATATCCGCGAGGGAGACGAGTTGCTCGAGGCTATCCTTACCGACGGCAAGTCGGAAGTGCTTATCGCAAGCCGTAACGGAAGATGCGTAAGATTCGATGAGTCAGATGCAAGACCTCTCGGCAGGACAGCTACCGGAGTGCGTGGCATCAATCTTGATGAGGATGACTATGTTATCGGTATGGTATGCTATGAACCTGAGGCTGAGGATGCTTCAGCGCATACGCTTCTTGTGATTGGCGAGAAAGGGCTTGGAAAGCGTACGGACTTCGAAGAGTACCGCAAGACGAGCCGTGGCAGCAAGGGTGTACGCACGATGAACATCACCGACAAGACAGGCAAACTGGTGGCTCTGAAGAATGTGACGGAAGAGAATGACCTGCTGATCATCACTCAGAGCGCGCTCATCATAAGGATGGCGGTTTCCGATATCAAACTTGCAGGACGTAACACCCAGGGTGTGAAACTTATAAACATCAGGGACAATGACTCCATCGCTTCCGTGTCAGTAGTTGCGAAGAGCGATGAGGAAGATGTTCCGGAACAGAATGAAGGACAGACCGGGGAGGGAAATGCTCCGGAGGCTGCACCGGAATCTGCTGAATAGTTGAATACTAACATTGAAAAAATATCAGATATGAAAAAAATTCTTCTCGCATTGGCGATGTTCGCCGCTATTCAGGTGGCTGATGCACAAGTGAAATCTGCTGCTGACGTCAAGAAGTCTGTAGAAGCTGCAGAAGCTGCAACACAGAATGTCAAGAAGGCTGTGAAGACAGCTACCTGGCTGAAGCTCGGTCAGGAATATGTAAAGGCCTATGACGCTCCTACAGGAAACATCCTTCCTGGTTCTAACAAGACAGAGCTTACTCTCATGATGGGTTCAGAGAAACCGGTTTCATCAGAGGAGGTTACTGTCAATAACGAGAAATACACCAAGGACGTGTATGCTGACAAGAATCTTTATTTCAACCAGAACGGCCAGCTCGTCATCATCGAGGTGACCAAGCCGGTTTATGAAGATGCACTCGAAAGAGCTGTCAAAGCATATCAGAAAGCTTACGAGCTCGATGAGAAGCATGCCAAAGACAAGGACGTGGCTGCTGCATTTGACTACATCGGCCAGAAATATGTTACTGAGGCTTTCAACAAATACACATTCGGCGATGTTGCCACAGCCAGCAAACTCTTCGAGAAAGCTGCTGATGTAGAGGCACTTGCTCCGCTTTCAAAGATCGATACAAGCGTCATCTACAATGCCGGTTTCACCGCAATGGCAGCCAAGGACAACGAGAGAGCGCTCAAATTCTTCAAGAGATGCTATGACCTCGGTTACTACTACGAAGGTGGTGAGGTTTTCGCAAGACTCGCTGAGGTGGACACATTGAACACCAAGAAATACCTCGAGGAAGGTTTCAGCAAATTCCCTCAGAGCCAGAGCATTCTCATCGGTCTCATCAACTACTATCTGAAGAACAATGAGGATACTGAGACTCTCTTCGGCCTTCTCGACAAGGCTAAGGCAAACGAGCCGAACAATGCTTCCCTCTTCTATGTTGAGGGTAATATCCGTGCACAGCTCGGTCAGATCGACAAGGCTGTAGTCGCTTACGAAGAATGCGCAAAGATCAATCCTGAATATGAGTATGGCTTCATCGGCGAAGGCACAATGTTCTATAACCGGGCAATCGAGCTCCAGACCAAGGCTCAGGAGGAAATCGACGATGCCAAATATATGGCACTGGTAAAGGAATTCGAGGAAAGTCTGAAGTCTTGTATCGCTCCGTTCGAGAAAGCGTTCGAAATCACCAAGGATGCCAACATCAAGGCAGGTATCGCTTCTTACCTCAAGAATGCATTCTACCGTTTCCGTGAGGAATCTGCCGAGAATCAGACGAAGTACGAAAAGTACTCTGAGATTGCAAAATAAGTCTTGATTGACGTTTCTTATAGCGGATGGCTCGAGTCGGTTGACTTAAGCCATCCGTTTTTTTATGGCGGGACTTCAATCCTGCCTGTTTTTTTACTATATTCGCAGTCTGTATGCAAAGCCTTGCGGACA